>Ga0302186_10002023_pt1 | contig 16049 bp, 10 predicted proteins | sample II_Bog_E1_2_FD_198782 | JGI IMG/M metagenome (GOLD analysis project Ga0302186, IMG submission 198782) | Peat permafrost microbial communities from Stordalen Mire near Abisko, Sweden - II_Bog_E1_1 | ecosystem: Environmental > Terrestrial > Soil > Wetlands > Peat | place: Sweden: Abisko... | reverse complement strand
CCCTATATTTTGGGTGGTCTAATATGTGTTTGAATTTATTGCGAACCAAAAATGAATTTTCTAAGAAATTTTTTTTTTTATCCAAATTAATTCTTATACAAACAACGTTCCATTTTTTGTTTTTTTGGAGCTGTTTTTGAAATTTGAATTTAGATTTAAATTTTTTCACTAAAAACAATTAAATGAAAAAAATAAAATAAAACAGCTTTTTAATTTTTAAGCATGTTCCGGTAAAATACACATATTCTCATTAAAATCGTTTTATAAATCGCTGAAAATTCATCAATCCTTCAAATGAACGAAGTCTGGCAATTCTGCGAGCTTAATTTGAGTGAAATGAGCGTCTCCTCCATTGATTTTATCCAATGTATCCTCTAAATATCCCAATATATAAAAACAAAAAAAAATAATAAAATTAACTGATCGTATTAGTGTTGATGTCTCCCTCATGAACCAAATATCTTTTTCTTTTACCTGGGTTCAGAACGACGACCTGAGGATATGATTCAAGGTTGAACATTTTGGCCCATTCTTCTTCTCTAGAGGCGTCGAGCCACATGAATTTGAATTGGCTTCCTCTGCTGATTTTACGATCATAAAGAGTGTTGGCATCTTTCAAAGCATCTAAATAGACTTTCTCTGGTTTTTTGGTGTCAAGAATAATGACACAAAGAGCTCCTTCGACCTTAAAAATCTCTAATTATTTAATTTAAAACAGTAAAGTCCACTTTCAAGCAAACATCGTTTGCTGATTTCATGTTTAATTCAGGAACAACTTCAGTCAGCCAGACCTTGGTGGCGGCACTATCTTGAGAGGAACCCCCTCCAGGCACAAAAACTTCCGAATAAATATTCAGGAACTCAAAAATGCTCATGAATTTCATTTCGCCATTATAAACATTCGGTTTCTTTTCTGTGGTCTTCACAACAATGATCTTGGGAGTTGCCTTGATGTTATATCTGTCTATGAGGGTTGTTTGGTCGGATCTGATTATCCCAAAGAACAATTTTTTCTAAAGTACAATCCAGAAAAAACTTCAAATTAAATAAAATTCATACTTCAAATGCCACACTTAATCCCTTAAATATGGTGGGTATCCCTTTCTTGTCCGTGAAGAGCAGAACCTTCGGAACACTGGGACTGTCATTAATGAAGGTTTCGATGTTGCCAGGTGTGATTTCAATCACGTTAGAATGCAAATATCTGGCAGCGAAATTAAGAATTTGTTTAGTGTCCAAAGGACCCTTATAATTTATTGATTTTAACAACTTCCCATAAATTTTGAAATCTAACCTCGTAATCAATTGCAGGAATTGGGATTGGAGGGTATATTCTGAAAGTTGGAAATTTTGTGATTTTCTCCTTTTCACAAATTGCGGAATCCTCGTCACAATCGCAAGCTCCGATCTTAAACACGCCTCGAAATTCATTTGTGAATTCATCGAAATCATTGGAAAATTTTCTGGATTCACCATCTTTGTGATGAATTTTAGAAAAATTTGGGGACTTAAAAAATTGTACCTTCATATTTGAAATATTGCACAATCGCCACGTATTTGGTGCTTTGTCGAATTTTCGTAATTTGGCCTTCGAAATTTAATTTGGTGATCGGAGTGATATACGATTTTTTTGTGTTGTAAATCATTTTCGATTGAATATGTACTACAAGGAAAAACAGAAAACTCAAACTGAGGAGCAAGGGAAATGTGCGCATGGGCTTGAATGAGGGTCTCAATGGTTTGGTGGTTTGATTTTTTCGTTAAATCTTTTTAATGAACAAAATTAAGCATTGGGTGAGTTTTATTTAAGAAACACGTGTTAAATTTGAAAATAATTTTTGCTTCTTTTTTTTTCCACAGGGAAATTCGACTTTTTTAATTTGGGTTTTAAATAAAAAAATATCTAAATTTATTTAATTCTTTATGTTTTTCTTCGTTTTTCATAAAAAATTGATGAAAAAAAATCCTGAAAAAATAGGTTTTGGTTAAAAAAATTAAAAAAAATCTATGGAAAAAATTTGAATTTCAAATGAACTCATCATCGTAATAAAACAGAGGGAATAAAACCCAAAACAATCTTTTATCTAAAAAATATAAAATTTCGATATCTTTTACCCCAAAAAGGAGCAAAATCCCGCAATGATTACGGTTTTAGCCGCTAACCTGATAATTTTCTTGGTCTGCATCTTTGGACTTGTCTTCGCAGCCTTCAATGCCTGGTGGGTGTCCAAAATTCAACTCCATACAGTCAATGCTGCACATCATGGAGAGACAAACAAAGAACATTTGATAGAAGGAGGAGAGGACAACGACGATGAAGAAGAAGTTCAAAGAGAAAGCATTGAACTGATCAAAGAAATCGGTGAACACATTTCATCTGTAAAGACTTTTAAAAAAAAAATCTCATCATTTAAATTTAGGGTGCCAACGAATTCTTGCTTCAAGAATACAAATACCTCACGTGCTATGTTGTCGTCATGGCCATTGTGGTCCTTTTGGCCGTAGACATCAATTTCAGTGAAGGCACTGTCCAATTCTATACCACCATCGCATTCATCATCGGTTGCTACACCTCAATTCTTTCCGGATGGATTGGAATGAAGATTGCGGTCTATGCCAACATCAGAACCGCTTTCGAGGCCCAGTAAAAAAAAACGAATTAACATTTTATAAATATTTTTTCATTGTTTAGAAAAAGTTTGGAAGAAGCCTTCCATGTTGCTTTCAGATCTGGTTGCGTCATGGGCTTCAGTTTGGTGCCCATTGCTTTAATGGTTTTAGCCCTCATCATAGCTATTTACAGAGCTATCTATAGTGATTTGGCAGGTCACCCATCTAACTTCTCCCATATCATGGAGAGCGTTGCTGGTTATGGTTTGGGAGGTTCTTCAGTCGCCTTATTCTCCAGAGTAGGTGGTGGAATTTTCACCAAGGCTGCTGATGTTGGTGCTGATCTTGTTGGAAAGATTGAACATGACTTGCCTGAAGATTCACCAAAGAACCCAGCAACTGTTGCTGATAACGTTGGAGACAATGTTGGAGATATTGCTGGTATGGGCGCTGATTTGTTTGGATCCTTCGCTGAATCCACCTGTGCTGCTTTGACTGTAGCTGCAACTTGCCCAGAATTCCTAAATGCTTCCGACCCTGACAATTTGGGATCTTACCTCTATTACCCATTGTTGATTTCAGCCTTCGGAATCGCTTCCTCTTTCATCACCACCTTTTTCGCCACCAGCATTATGCACGTCAAGAAAAATGACCAAATTGAAAAAACCTTGAAGTACCAATTGATCATCAGTACCATCATTTTGACTCCAGTTTTGTACGGAGTGGCTCTTCTCGGATTGCCAGAAGTTTTCCATATGGACGGCTCTTTTTTCGACGAAAACTATCCAATTCATGGTTGGGCTTGCACTATCAGTGGGTTATGGGGAGGTTTGATTATTGGTTGGTTCACCGAAATTATGACTTCTCATTCCTACAAACCAGTCAGAGAAATTGCCAATGCTTGTCACACCAGCACTGCCACCAACATCATTTATGGTTTGGCTCTTGGATATATGTCCACTGTTGTTCCAGTCCTTTGCATTGGTGTTTCAGCCTATATGTCGCACAAATTCCTTGGAATGTTCGGTATTGCTTTGGCTGCTTTGGGTATGTTGAGCAACTTGTGCATTGGTTTGGCAATTGATGCTTATGGACCAATCAGTGATAATGCTGGTGGTATTGCAGAAATGGCCAAATTAGGAGAACACATTAGACATAGAACCGATGCTTTAGACGCTGCTGGAAACACCACCGCTGCCATTGGAAAAGGTTTCGCCATTGGATCTGCTGCCCTGGTGTCCTTGTCTTTGTACGGTGCCTTTGTCACCAGAGCCCACAGATTGCACAAATTACACCCAGATTACAACAACTTGTTAGACTCTGATATTATGGATCCTTTGATTTTCACTGGATTGTTGTTCGGTGCCATGCTTCCTTATGTGTTTTCTGCCTTCACCATGAGATCTGTTGGTCTTGCTGCTATGCAAATGGTCAATTTAAAAAAAAATGAATTTTTAAAAATTTTCTTAAAGGTGGAAGAAGTCAGAAGACAATTACACAGCAACCCTAAGATCAAAACCGGGGAAGAAGACCCTGATTATAAGGCCTGCGTCCGTATTTCCACACAAGCTTCTTTGAAGGAAATGATTGCCCCTGGTGTCTTGGTAATTTTTCATTAAATTTACTATGTTTTCTATACTCTTCCCCAAGGTTATCTTTACTCCTTTGGTCATTGGATTCCTCTTTGGACCAAAAGCCATTGCCGGATTGTTGCCTGGTGCCCTTGTTAGTGGAGTGCAAATGGCTATTGCAAGCAGCAATTCTGGTGGTGCTTGGGATAACGCCAAGAAATACATTGAAGCAGGTCACCTAATCATTGACAAAGAAGTGAAAGGAAAAGGAAGCGATGAACATAAAGCGGCTGTCATTGGAGATACCGTTGGTGATCCTTTGAAAGACACCAGTGGACCATCTTTGAACATTCTTGTTAAATTGATGGCCATCTTGTCATTGGTCTTCACTGAATTCTTCTGCAGAACTGGATATTTGGTTGTTCCTTTCGGAGAAAATTAAGAGGCCAGCTTCAGGGAATTATTTAAAAAAAAAAAAAAATTAAATTTCGAAATTTCATAAAAATCATTTTTTGATTTGAACAGTTTAATTGTAAAAAAAAAATGATTAACATTACAGAATTATTAAGAAACTCGTAGGCGAAAAATTTTAAATTACGTCAACAAAAATTTATAGTCAAATATGAAAGATACGCATTCAAATAAATTTAAATTTCTCTATATAAGCATGCCCTCTTTGTAAAAATTATAATATTAAGCAATTACAACAATGTACTTCGCAGAAAACATGAAATTTTGTGACTTTTTCGGTCATAAAATAGATCTCCGAATGAATGATAATCGAAAATTTAAAACTCCTTTCGGAGGAGTCTTTTCGGTGGTCCACATAGCCCTGTGCTTATTTGTATTTTTCACCTTGTCCGATAATATGATAAACCGAACTAATCCAGATGTCGTTTCAACGACAATTTTCCAAGAAATGCCTGGTATTACTTATTTTGCCAAAGACTCATATTTTATGATGTTTGGCATGCAAGACCCTACATGGACTTTCTTCATTGATGAAACCATTTTTACGACTCAAATGGCTCAAGAAAGCCATCAACCTGATGGATCAACGGTGACCGTGCCCATACCTCTTGAAAGATGTACTGAAAATCATCTGCCACCTTCAGTCAAAGTAGACCTCATCAACTCAGTGGCTAATATATCTAACCTTTATTGTATTGCAAAGGACTATGATGGAGTCTTTTATTTGAATCAAGTGTACGGACAGGAAGCTTATCAACAAATTACCATAAGTATAGAAATTTGTCAAAACACCACCAACAATTCAAATTGCAAAAGCCCAGATGAAATAAACAATATGTTGATAGGAGGATTTTTTGGTATACAGTCAGCAGATTATATCATAAACCCAAGCAATTATGATAATCCATCGCAAATGTTTGTTCGGCATTATTTCGTTCCTACAACACCAAGCCTTGTGAAACAATATTATCGATATTTGAAAACGTCCTACTTGGAAAGTGATAAGGGATGGATCACTAATGATGTTATAAACACAGCCTATACACAATTTGATAGTGATCAGAACTTTTTCGATGTCTATGCTTCCGCAGATTTCACTCAAGATCCCACACCAAGACAAATTGTGTATGTAGAAATGGAAAAGTCCAATTATCAAACAAATTATATTCGGACATATGAAAAAATTCAAACAGTTCTTGCACAATTGGGAGGCTTTATCAACATTCTTTATCTTGTCTTTTTTGTAATAAGTTATCCGTTAAAAACCAAAATCTTTTATGATACTGTCTGTAACAAGCTTTATAATTTTGAAGACAGTGACGCGGGGATATCACCAAATAATCAGGGTCAGAAAGATGAGAAAGGGAAAAAAGTCAATCCCCAAAAGGTTCATATGAAAAGCATGAAAAGCATGAAAAGCAACAAAGATTTCGATTTTTGTCCTAAAGATCAACCCGTCACAGTTTCATTTTGGGAAGATTTTTGGGCTCTTTGCAAAAGAAGATCTAAAGTTAAGTCAAAAATTAAACAACGAAATGCCGCTATGAGAAACTTTCTTGAAAAAATGGATTTGGTTTACGTTCTCAAAAAATTCCTTGAAATAGAAAAACTGAAAATTTTGTTGCTCAATCAAGATCAATATCATTTGTTTGATTTTTTCCCCAAACCTTATGTAACAAAAACGGGTCATATATTGCTGGATTATGCAGGCAACAACAAAAAAAAACGAGCAAGTACATTTGAAGAATTATCCCAGTCACAAATCATTTCCAACGTTGACAAACTTAACAAAGCTGTGTCCATCAAAAAAGCCTACCAAAATATCAAAGAAAAAGAAAATCATGATGCTATTGATGAGAAATTGTTAAAATTGGTGGAAGCTGAGATTCAAGCTATAACAAAAGAGAAGGGAAATATTTTCTTGAGTGTAACAACACTTAAATAAAATTTCTTGCTAATAAAAAACTATATATTCCATCCTTTGTTCATTACTTAAATCGAACAAAAAGTTTCTAGTTTAAATTAGAAAAAATAAATTTTCCCCTAAGAACAACAAAGTTATACAGAACTTTTCATTAAAATTGAAATTTTTTTTATATATTTGAATTTTTTTTTAATTACAATTTTTTCAATTTAATTATCATTGAAAGCCCTTTGCAAGCATTTGATGATCGCATCAATGATCCTGTTTAATTCCATTTCTGTGCACGAAGTCTCAAACAGATGAAATTCGATGAGGAATTTTTTTCACTTAAAAACAAATTGATCACATAGTATAATTCAGCAATTTATTGAAATAACGTGATATTGAAGCCAAGGGAATATAGCAAGAACAAATTGATTGAAAGTGGGATTTGGAAGACAAAAATCTCTTTCTTTTTTCTAAACAATTAAAAATTAAGGAGATGACAATAATGAAAAAATGTACTTTTCAACCAGATAAAAAAATAATTTTTCATTATGAAGATCATACATTTTTAGGAAGAGGCTCAGAAACATGTTGGTGCATGAACTTTGGTATTGAAATTTAAAGATCAAAACCGGAGAAGAAAACCCTTATTATAAGGCCTGCATCCGTATTTCCACTCAAGCTTCTTTAAAGGAAATGTTTGCCCCTGGTGTGTTTGTTAAATTTACTATTTTTTCTATATTCCCCCGGTTATCTTTACTCATTTGGTCGTTAGATTCCTCTTTGGACCAAAAGTAATAGCTGGATTGTTGCCGGGGCCTTGTTAGTGGTGTGCAAATCGCTGTTGCAAGCAGCAATTCTAACGACGTACATAAAGCTGCTGTCATCATAGATGCCATTGATGATCCTTTGAAAGATACCAGTGGACAATCGTTCAAAATTCTTGTTAAATTGATGGCCATCTTGTCATTGGTCTTCACTGAATTCTTCTGCAGAACTGGATATTTGGTTGTATTTTTTGGAGAAAATTAAGATGCCAGCTTCAGGGCTTTATTTGAAAAAAAAAATTAAATTTCGAAATTTCATAAAAATCATTTTTTGTTTTGTACAATTTTATGAATGATACGCATTCAAATAAATTTAAATTTCTCTATATAAGCATGCCCTCTTTGCAAAAATTATAATATTAAGCAATTACAACAATGTACTTCGCAGAAAACATGAAATTTTGTGACTTTTTCGGTCATAAAATAGATCTCCGAATGAATGATAATCGAAAATTTAAAACTCCTTTCGGAGGAGTCTTTTCGGTGGTCCACATAGCCCTGTGCTTATTTGTATTTTTCACCTTGTCCGATAATATGATAAACCGAACTAATCCAGATGTCGTTTCAACGACAATTTTCCAAGAAATGCCTGGTATTACTTATTTTGCCAAAGACTCATATTTTATGATGTTTGGCATGCAAGACCCTACATGGACTTTCTTCATTGATGAAACCATTTTTACGACTCAAATGGCTCAAGAAAGCCATCAACCTGATGGATCAACGGTGACCGTGCCCATACCTCTTGAAAGATGTACTGAAAATCATCTGCCACCTTCAGTCAAAGTAGACCTCATCAACTCAGTGGCTAATATATCTAACCTTTATTGTATTGCAAAGGACTATGATGGAGTCTTTTATTTGAATCAAGTGTACGGACAGGAAGCTTATCAACAAATTACCATAAGTATAGAAATTTGTCAAAACACCACCAACAATTCAAATTGCAAAAGCCCAGATGAAATAAACAATATGTTGATAGGAGGATTTTTTGGTATACAGTCAGCAGATTATATCATAAACCCAAGCAATTATGATAATCCATCGCAAATGTTTGTTCGGCATTATTTCGTTCCTACAACACCAAGCCTTGTGAAACAATATTATCGATATTTGAAAACGTCCTACTTGGAAAGTGATAAGGGATGGATCACTAATGATGTTATAAACACAGCCTATACACAATTTGATAGTGATCAGAACTTTTTCGATGTCTATGCTTCCGCAGATTTCACTCAAGATCCCACACCAAGACAAATTGTGTATGTAGAAATGGAAAAGTCCAATTATCAAACAAATTATATTCGGACATATGAAAAAATTCAAACAGTTCTTGCACAATTGGGAGGCTTTATCAACATTCTTTATCTTGTCTTTTTTGTAATAAGTTATCCGTTAAAAACCAAAATCTTTTATGATACTGTCTGTAACAAGCTTTATAATTTTGAAGACAGTGACGCGGGGATATCACCAAATAATCAGGGTCAGAAAGATGAGAAAGGGAAAAAAGTCAATCCCCAAAAGGTTCATATGAAAAGCATGAAAAGCATGAAAAGCAACAAAGATTTCGATTTTTGTCCTAAAGATCAACCCGTCACAGTTTCATTTTGGGAAGATTTTTGGGCTCTTTGCAAAAGAAGATCTAAAGTTAAGTCAAAAATTAAACAACGAAATGCCGCTATGAGAAACTTTCTTGAAAAAATGGATTTGGTTTACGTTCTCAAAAAATTCCTTGAAATAGAAAAACTGAAAATTTTGTTGCTCAATCAAGATCAATATCATTTGTTTGATTTTTTCCCCAAACCTTATGTAACAAAAACGGGTCATATATTGCTGGATTATGCAGGCAACAACAAAAAAAAACGAGCAAGTACATTTGAAGAATTATCCCAGTCACAAATCATTTCCAACGTTGACAAACTTAACAAAGCTGTGTCCATCAAAAAAGCCTACCAAAATATCAAAGAAAAAGAAAATCATGATGCTATTGATGAGAAATTGTTAAAATTGGTGGAAGCTGAGATTCAAGCTATAACAAAAGAGAAGGGAAATATTTTCTTGAGTGTAACAACACTTAAATAAAATTTCTTGCTAATAAAAAACTATATATTCCATCCTTTGTTCATTACTTAAATCGAACAAAAAGTTTCTAGTTTAAATTAGAAAAAATAAATTTTCCCCTAAGAACAACAAAGTTATACAGAACTTTTCATTAAAATTGAAATTTTTTTTATATATTTAATTTTTTTTTTAATTATAATTTTTTCAATTTAATTATCCTTGAAAGCCTTTTGCAAGCATTTGATAATCGCATCAATCATCCTGTTTAATTCCATTTCTGTGCACGAAGTCTCAAACAGATGAAATTCGATGAGGAATTTTTTTTCACTTAAAAAGAAATTGATGACATAAAATAAAAATAGATTTTTCTGAGGGAGAGCAGAAATCATCCCTATAAATTTTTCTTCTGATTTTTTGAAGGTCGATTGTTTCCCGGTAGGGAAAAATAGTTTTAGAGTGGAAAGAGATTTTTCATAGCTTTGGTAATAAGAAATTGTTTCGGAAGAGAGACATGTTAACATTCTATAATTCAGCAATTGATTGAAATAACGTGATATTGAAGCCAAGGGAATATGAATTAAGAACAAATTGATTGAAAGTGGGATTTGGAAGACAAAAATCTCTTTCTTTTTTCTAAACAATTAATAATTAAGGAAGATAACAAAAATGAAAAAAATTTACTTTTCAATCAGATAAAAAAATAATTTTTGATTATGAAGATCATACATTTTTACGATGAGGTTCAGAAATATGTTGGTGCATGACCTTTGGTATTGAAATTTAACATCAGATTCATAAGTTATTGATAAATATTCTGTGTAAAAAAAAAATAACAACAAATTTATAAAATAGAATTAAAGAACCTTGATCTACATAAATCCCATATGTTCCAATTTCAAAATTTGTTTTTTGTATTTTTAATGAGATTGTGTATAGAAAGATATATTCAAAGTAGTTATATCCTAATATGTTGTATTCCATAGTCATTTCTAAAGGTTTTGAGTCGAATTCCGAATCAAACATTATCCTCACCCTTTTATCTTGCAACAATTCTAGATATTCAACAAACTTTAATCGATGATATAATTTTTCAGGAATTCTCTTTGTAATTAAAGAATTTATCTCATTCACATTTTTCATAGAACAGGTTTTCGTGGAAACCTGGTTCATTTGAAATAATTCTTTAAAAGCATTGAAATATATTCCCAATTTGTTTTCCTTTTGAATTTCAATGTTGGAAGATTTTTCATAAAAATAATTTTTTTCTTTTAAATAGTCTTTGATTTTCAATGAATAGTCTGCAATTAAGGTTTTTCTAACTTTTTTACTAATTATTTTCATAATTGTGCTTTTTAAATAGGAACTATAAAAAAAATATATCCACATTATGAAAAACATCAAATTCAATATTATCAATGATATCATTGTAAAAGCAACCATCTGGGCTTGATTTGTGTCATAGAAGAAATAATAAGAACAATAAAAATTCACGATCAAAAAATTAAATGCTAAAATAATAGCTGAAAACCCTTCAACCAGATTCAAATCTGCATACTTTTCTGAATAAGGATTGAACTTCAACATCAAACCAGAATAACAAATAAGCACAAAATAAATTAGAAGCAAAGGATAAATATTTTTTTGGATCATTTGCTCATAAAAATATAGGAAAATAAAAAGAATCAACTCTCTTCTTACCAAATTTATAAAATCCCAGAAAAAAAGGTCTGATCTATAAGGATAAAAAAAATAGCCGAATAAATATTTGACCTTAATTTTTTCTAAAGAATCTTTTTTCCTAATTCCCAAAAGAATTTGAATGAATAATGAAAAAATAGCTTGTAACAAAATTACAAATATTGGCAGAGTAACTGCGTAAATCCAAATTTTATGTGATAAACCATTGCAATCAACTGTTACATCATTGTACAATCTCATCATTATTCTATTGTCATCTCCTATGTTAACACATTGAAACATTTCCAAATAAACTTGGCTGACATCAACAAATGAAAAAACAATGATGATAAAATACAATATTTTTATTAAATGAAACAATTTCAAATTTGGCATGTCTTCATTTAATTGTTTGTAAACGTTAGAACTAATAATCACAATTAGTGAAATAATGAAAATAAGGAGGATGTAAATTGGGCAAAGTATGAGAATTAAATACGCAACACTGATTTTATTTGCAATATCAGAATAGCAATTAAAATAAAATACATCACTCAATTCTGGTAAAAAATCGAAAGTAACATGCAAACCATTATATAATGAATCTGATAATTCGATGGGAATTTGAGGAAAAAAAGACAAAACCTGAAAATGAAATAACAATATTTTTAATAACCCTAACCCCATTATCGTTTTTTTTGATGGCTTCCCGATGCTCAACTTAGCAGCCATTTTGAACCCAATAAAAATCAAAGAAATTAAAAAGAATGATTTAAACACAATCTTCAAATTGAGAATGAAAAAGAAACTCCAACTCTGCCAATCACAGCTAACACAAGTAGTTTTATCAATTTTTCCAAAACCATGATCGCAATAAGCACATAATGGCCCTGTATATCCATTTGAACAAGCCCCTGTGTAAATCGTTTCCGTTGAATTTGACAAATCTTGAACGCAAGCACCCAATTTAGGGCAAATGATAAAATTAGAAGAATACTTATCCAGTCTCCAATATCCATTTTGGGGGGATAAAAAGTCCCCTCCATTACAGATGAAAGGGTCGGAATTAGAACAAGGTTGACATAAAAAAGGAGTAGAAAAATTAGTTGTAAAAGAATAAGTTCCAGCTGCACATGATTTGCATTCATTTAAATCAGTCAGGATTTCACCAAGGATACAATCTCTAAATTTCAAAAAGACATCAAAAGATGAAGTAAATCCATATGCTATTCTATAATAGAAAGATGCAGCAATAGGCTGTTGATTTCGTGTGAAAGGACCATTGAAGCAAAAATGTCCATTTATTACTTTATAACTATATTCATTATCTAAATTATCCGGAAAAGAAGAAACGAGAGAAACATTTGCGGTTAAACTATCGGTAGAATTCAAGATCAAATTGCCAAAAGCATCATTGAGATATAGATTAAATAAACAATCTGTATATTCCATCCCCGAAACAACATTTTGCATATCCTGAATGTCAAATGTGTTTTCGACCTGATCACTATCTGGATGGATGTCAATTTCGCTGGCTTTAGAAGCAAAAGGAGTACCAAAAATGAATGCAATATTGTTTGAAAATGTATTCTCAGATTGGATGATTATCATATTCAATAAATCAAAATATATTGGAGAGCCTACCATTGCTTCATTTGAATCAAAGATGTTATTTGTCAAATTTACAAATAAATTTTCACTTCCAGGATTTAAAAATGATATCGCACCTCCTTTTGTTATAACTGATTGATCAACACTCCTATTCATGATTTCCGCTCTGCATTTATAAAATGTGTTGTTGGAAATGTTTAATGCAAAAGATTGCAAAAGTAGAGCCCCTCCTTGTTCAGCCTTATTAAACTTAAATTTATTTTTGGAAATCAGAATTGATGATTCATTTGAAAGAGATGAAAAGGAAATTGACCCACCTATGATAATTTGGAAAAAATTTTGAAAAACCCAAAATCTTGAAAGTGAAGCATTGTTATAAAGGATGTCAACCCCAAAAAGATAATCTAAAGAAAGTGATCTAATGAAATTATTCCTCTTGATTAGAATTTTGTTCCCTTGATTTACATCAAAAATACTTCCATAAGTGTTTTTTTGCAAATTGAATGCAAAATTATCCAATAATATTATTGTTGAATTTGATGCTTGAAAAATTTGAGATTTTTGATTAAATTTATTGATGAAAGAACTTTTCGTTATTTTCAATGTAGAACCTCCAAAAACTTGCAATAAGGACGTGTTACTTGTATTTAACATGAAATAGCAATTTTTAATAGTGATTATACTCCCAGAAGCATATATGACATTGATTTGGATATCAAAATTCATATTTGTTACTTGAACGACTTCATTTGATTGATCACTATAAAAATAATAATTGACCGCATTTAAACTAGATAATCGATCTCCAAATAAAATAAATGTATTGTTTCCGGAACTTTGATAAATCTTATCAATTATGGATGAAAGTACAATTATCACAGATTTTGAAGTAATTACATTTGAATCTAATAGGATCATATATTGAACATTAAATTGGGACCCAAAATTAGCTTCTACTTGTTTTAATGACAAAATATTAGAATAATAAACTGCAATCACTGAAAAAGAGCTTAAACTGAATAAATTTGTAATGGTCAAATTTTCAATCGATACTTGGTTTTCTTGATTTAAAAAAAGCAAGCATCCATCTCCAGCGCATGTTTGAGATAAGATTTTAACATTAGATAGATTAAATTTATGTTGTCCATCCAAATAAAATAAATTTGAAATTTCCTTCTCCATTTGTTCATCATTTTTTATAATTATTTGATCCATTAAAATTGTATTGTTTTGAAAACTATAGATGAAATCTCCAATTGAGCTTGCTGTCGTATTTAAGATATAGCTTCTTTCTATTATCAAAGTGTTGAAACTATCCATGCTCATAAAGCCTCCATATCCTTGAATTTTGGCAGAAAAAAAACTTGAGTTATAAATTTCCAGAAAATTTACAAATTTCAAAAAAAATAGGCCTCCATCATAAGTGGATACCAATGAATTCCCAATAATAGAGTCATTTATGTAGGCATAATTGTATTGAGACATATATATTGCTCCAAAACTATCACTGAGAAATGAATTTCCAATAATTTTTATCATGGAAACATTATTGCTGTCTGAAAGATAAAAAAGTGTTCCACCAAAATCGACCGTAATTGAAGTGAAAGTACTATTTATGCATATTAAATTGTTCAGAGAATTCAAATAAACTGCTCCTCCTGAATTTACAACACCAATATTGCTGAAAAAAGAATTTGTAATTTGTATGAAATTATTGGAATTGGCATAAATTGCCCCTCCAATGATAGCCGTATTTTGGCTTGATACATTTGTAATTAGTAAATTATTGATGATAAGGATATTCGATTGAAAAATATAAAGCACTCCACCATCTAAAGATATGTTAGCATTTAATGCTTTGCAATTGGAAATTTGCAAAGAATTATTTTGGATCATATAAACCAAGGATCCGAATTCTTGTGATTGGAATCCAATTATTGAAAGATTATTCAATATGACATTGTTATTATTTAGGATAATAATAAACCCGCCTGAAGAAAGACTATTGCTTGAAATAAACGTGGAATTCATGACTGAAGCCTGGCTTTGAAGATTTACATAAAAAACACCTCCTGTTCCCCAAGCCAAACTGTCAATACATAATGCATTTGTTAGATTCATCACACTTTGAGTATCTATATAGAAGACTCCTCCCGAAAATGTGCAAGTGTTATTAACAAAAATGGAATCAGTCACAAGAGAAGTAATATTCAACCACCCCCCAACTGCTGTGCTTTGATTCCGAGTTAATAGATTGGCGAAAATTGATACTGAGACTGTAACAAAATCATATGAAGAGGAAAAAATCGCTCCCCCGTAGTCTCCTGTGCTATCCAGAAATTTGGAATTTTTTACAATCAAAGTATTATAACTTCCAAGAAAAATAATCCCACCTTGTCCATGCTGGTTAATAGGATCATGAACCGAAAGATTGTAAAACAAACAAAACTCTATTACAATATTATTATATTGTTCTGAGGAAAGAACTGCTCCTCCATTTGGTGCATGGCTGCTCGCAAATGTTGAATTTGATATTGTCACATTATTTTTGTGCCAAATAAGAATTATCCCTCCATAATATTCTATATTTTGATTGATGTGATATTCACAAGTAATGTTATAAAGGACTGCTTGATTGAAATATAATAAAAACAGTCCAGAGCCGCTAAATGAAGTGACATTATACATAACACAATTTTGCATTAATATAATGTTTGAATTCAATCCGCTTAACACTCCACCATGTTCAACAAGTCCAGTGAAAGAAATAAAAAAACTATCTGAAATATTGATTGCATTTTCGTTTTCAAGTACAAAACCAAGGCTATAATTTCCATAAATATTATGCATCCTTATATTTTGAGCCATGATTGTATTATTATATACTGCATAAATTATACCTGACTGATTAGTATAAGAGTGAAATATAGTTAAATTGACGAGGTTTATAATTGAAGAGTTTGCGCAATATAACACAGTTCCGGTTCCCATACTTAGGGAGTAATAAATTTGACTGTTGGAAATTGTTAAATTGTTGAAGTTTAATGCAATAATGTTTCCTCCGTCCAAATTATCCAAAGAATAGGAATTTGTGTAATTTACAAAGAGTTGGCCAACATTAACATCACAATAACTACCAAAGAAAAACAATGAAGCAGAGCCGAAGGTGTTATTATAAACATAATTTTGAATAATATTCACTTTTTTAATTGAATTTGCATAGAGAATCCCCCCTTTACTATTTCCACTGCAATTGATGAAAATGTTGTTAGAAATATTTGAGAACCAGCTTTGATTTGCGGAAATTATACC
>Ga0302186_10002016_pt1 | contig 16067 bp, 1 predicted proteins | sample II_Bog_E1_2_FD_198782 | JGI IMG/M metagenome (GOLD analysis project Ga0302186, IMG submission 198782) | Peat permafrost microbial communities from Stordalen Mire near Abisko, Sweden - II_Bog_E1_1 | ecosystem: Environmental > Terrestrial > Soil > Wetlands > Peat | place: Sweden: Abisko, Stordalen... | reverse complement strand
CCTCTATAGTAAGTATATCTCCTTAATAAATACAATTCTTTTTAATCTTTTAATATTTAGAAAGTATTTTATTTATTACTTAAAATATATATATTTTAGTAAATATTAGGATTATCTTATAAACTAAAATCTCTATATTTTTAACTAATATAATAATTATCGAAAAGAGAGATAATAATAAACTTTTTTAGTAGTAGATAATATAATTTCTAATTAAATTTATTTCTAAAAGAATATTAATTAGGTTATAAAGTATCTATAAAACCTAAGGATTGGTATTAATAAAAGAAGGACTAATAAATATTAAAGTCTATAATTTAATATTAAGCTTTGAGATTATAATTTAAGGATCAAAGGGAATCAGACCAGCTCTATAGAATCCAGTTTAAATATTATAGACTGTAATTAACTATGAATATACAATTCTAAAGATTATAAAGAACTTGATTTTAATAATATAGTAAATATAAGTTTTTATAAAGCCTTTGATCTGGCGGCTATATATCTTTTTTAATATACTAAAATATCAAATATCAAATAGTTAGGTAATATAAAAGGAATAAGAAAATAATCTAAGAATTATAATATTATAAGACTTATAATAGTCTTGGAATTCGATCGATTTATAGTTTTTATATTTATTAAAAACTAGTATTTAATATAAACTTTTTGTATAAAAAGTAATATATTTATTAAAGTACTTTAGCTATTCTAGACCTATTTTATTATTTATCTACCTATTATTTATAATTTTAATAACCTAGTTATATAGAAGATTAGTTTTAGAATACTAATTTATAAAGTAATTAATACCTTGAATAATCAAAAATAAAGATATATCTTTGTCTTTACTATTAATATAAATAATTACAATTATTTATTCTCGATTACTTAGTTATACTATCTTAACTTTATCATATTAATCAGTATATATAATAACTATTCTAGATATAATTATACTTATTTAAAAACTAATCTTATTGAAGTTATAGAAATTATTATTTACTATACTATATTTTGCCTATATATTTTATATAAGTCGGAACTATATACTAATTAGCTTAGGGTCTTTATATAAAGCCCTTTAGAAATTATAAATATAATTAAAATATATCTTTAGTTCTAGGTAATATTATATAAAGTAGTATATCTAGAACTTACTGATAGGTTTTATTTAATATATTTTTAATAGATAATTTACTATATCTTCTATATTAGTTTATTATAACAAAAATCCTCTAGAATCCTGATTAAGTATATAACTAATAATAATTTTCTCTTTAAGTTTACTTAGTTTCTAAACTATTGGCTAATATTTAGAAAAGGAAATTATACTATTTATTCTATTATATAATATTGTTTTAGAGATTTTATAGATCTTTATAGCTTTTCGATAGTTTAACTATTTGAATATCTGAATAGTCTTAATAGTAAAGATAATTTGTGCTTCTTAGGTTTGAATTTGTATTTATAATTGTTAAGAAAACGTGTATTAAAGTATAGGAGAGGAAAAATAGAGAAAAATATATAGAGAGTTGATATACGCGGGGTACTGATAAACCACGTTATTCTGTTTTACATAGAAAAGTATTTTTTATACAAAAATACTACTGGAAGAGATTAATTATTTTTTCGAGGGTGCCCGGGCCTAGTTATCCTAGCCTGAAAATCGTAGCGGGTGAATAGTATTTACTCGCTATAGATCATGCAAGTGATTCTTCCGAGAATCCGAACGCGAACCTCAATGTAAACAGGAAAGAGCTTGTAAAGTTAATTTCGAAGAAAGCGCCTAGTTGCATTCGAGCTGAATTGATAGACTGAATGCATATCGAGTAAATTCGGGCACAGTAAGCCATTGAAACGTAATACCAAAGAGCGACAAGAATAGACATCAATATGACGGTTCTGGGTACAGTAAATGACTACTCGGTCACCGGCCTATTGACTATCAACAAAATTACTGGCCACTACCTCAACTATCTAATCATAGAACAATCTCTCCTCTCCCGAGAGTTACGCAACAGAGATTAAATAGATATTTATTCCTCACTCTCAAGATGAGCCTCCTCTTCCTCATAATCTACTTCATCATCATCAACAGCAGCTTCCTGATACTGCTGATATTCGCTGACGAGATCGTTCATATTAGATTCGGCTTCGTTGAATTCCATTTCATCTATACCTTCTCCAGTATACAAATGCAAAAAGGCTTTACGACGGAACATAGCAGTGAATTGATCGCCAACACGTTTAAATAACTCTTGAATAGAAGTCGAATTGCCAACGAAAGTTGACAATATTTTCAGACCGCAAGAAAAGATCGAATATGTTGCAGTAAGATCACGTGCTCGGCTGACTCAGCTAAGCCCTATATATATAGCTTAAATACTCTCTACAAGCTTTCTTTTCTGAAATAACTTTTTGTTTATTTAATCTATACTACTAAATATAATAATTATAAATCTAATAATACTAATTATATACTTTTATTAATAGTATTATTAATATAAATATTATAATATTCTATTAGTTAATATTTTATAATTAATATTTTATAATTAATATTTTATAATTAATATTATTAAAAGAATATATTATTTTTATTTTTTATATTTTAATCTTTTTTAATTTGTAATTATTTAAATAATAGTTTTTTTATTTATATTTAATATATATTTTATAAATAAACAAAACTTTTTAAAATAATATACTAAACTCATCGGGTTTAATTGGCGGCGCGTGATTAATAGGATAAGAGTATTATTGCGCTTGGGTTTTTAGTCCTATAAAGGTTTTCCTAAGGTTGTAACTAGAGGAGTACTGTATAGCTAGCTAGCTGGTCAGTATATAAATATCAATCAATCAATATACTAAACTTAAAATTAATTTAATATTTTAAAATATCTAGTATTTAATTAATTTGAAAATATTAAATATACTTTATATATTTTTGTTTGAGTCTTTATAATTATTAATAATTAATTAAATAAGAAATAGAATATATTTTTAATTATATAGAATATAGATAAATAATTTATAGTACGATTTAAAGTATTTTAATTAGAAAAATTTAATAATATTAAAAAAAGTATTTGTTTAGATTTAAAAAATATATAATAAAATAAATAAACTGATTTATATATAATATATATATATAGCAAAATGGATAGTTAAGCGAAACGGATACTTCGATGTATTAGTATAATAACTCTACCAAATACTTAACCTCTCTATAACAAGATATACTTCAGAAGAATAATAAAAGAAATATTAATTTAGCTTTCTAAACTATATAAAACAACTCTATTTTAAGTACTTGAGCTATAAAGAAAATTTATAATTATAATTATCAGAAGCTTAGTTACTAAAAATACAATATATAATTATAATATATTATTCTAGCTAATTCAAAGAAATTGACTAACTTAAAAAAATTAGTACTTATTTAATATATTCTTGATTTATTTACTAAAGGATTTCTTCTCTGTATATTTATTATTAAAGATATAGTAAATCAATTCTTTATAATATATAATATACTATATATTAGAGTATATTAAGTATTTAACTTTGTTAAGTATTATCCAAAATTCCAAATATATTTTTAATAAAAATATAATTACTAAAAGACTAAATATAAAAATCCAAAACTTATTTGTAATTAGTTTAAATTTATATAAAATACAATTATAAAGTATTATAGTTCTAGGGTTATATAACCAAAGTATATATATAATAATCGATTTATATATATCTTATATTCTCCTTTCCTTTCTTTTTCCTTTACCTTTAGATTCTAAGAGATAATCTAATCAATTCCTTATCTATATACTTAAATCTAATTATATTATCATATTATCTAAAGATTAAAATAATCTTATTTACCTAGAAAAGTATCTTAAAGAATACTTATCTAGAGATTATATATATTAGATATATATTATAAAAAGTATATCCTTAGTAATACTTTTAGTAATTATCAGATCCCTAATATTAAGTATAGATATTTAAATTATAGAACTATTTAATATAATTAATAATAATAAAGCTTTTTCCCTAAGAGTATATATATCTACTCAAAGGACTAGTTTTAGAAAGTCTTTTTAAATTGTTTATTATCCTTAGTCTATAAAAATAAATATTTAATACTTTCTTATTAAAAATACTATTTCTTTAGATAATATATCTTTACTAAAATCCTTTATCAAAGGATATACTAATATCTTTATACTAGATATTTTCTCTTAAATTCTTTAAATAAGTTTCTTATATTAAATTAGTATTATAAATATTATAAATAATAATCCAGAGCTCTTTATCTTATTTTAAATAATTTGTTAATAGCTTATTTAAGATAAGACTACTTATACTAGTACTATTATAAATAAAGCTTTTATTATAGACCTTGATTTAAAATAAATTTGATTTACTTTAAATATTATTTTAGATAATCTCTCAGAAGACTTATCTTTAGATAATAATAAATAAATTAGTTCTTAGTTTTAGAATCTATTTAGAATATATATTAAAAATAAACTTATCCGATTAATATCTACCCTTTATACTAAGCCTATTATACCAGTATTATATATTAATTTTTATTTCTTAGATTTATTTTTCTTTAATAATAAAGAGAATTTTATATTTAATTCTTAGATAATCAATCTAGATTCTAAATTAGAAGCCTTAGGTTATATAGACTCTAGTATATCAGAGAAATAATAAATAAATTATATTCTTAATTATATAACTAGTAAAACTAGAGCCTAGTTATTAATCTACTTTTCCACTACTTTATAAAAAGTCTTCTATATATTCTATACTTTGAAAACAATAATTTAGTTCTTGGTTATTATATATATAGATCTCTTTAAGTCCTTTAAGAAATAAGATAAATATTATTCTTTAGTTATAATAAATACAAAGACTATATAATAATTTAAGATTTGCTTTCTTACTTTATTAATATAAGCTAAGATATTACAAGACCAGCTCTTCTCGGATTTCTATACTAAGTTTATATTTTATATTTATATTATTATTATAAATCAAATCTTTAGTATATATTAGAGTTTTACTAATCTTTGTATTATAATAGAGTAGATTAATCTTAAACTTATTTATATAGCTTAGACAAAGCTTATACTAATCTTAAGAAAAACTTATATAAAAGCTTACTTATCAGCTGCTAATAGATCCTAAATACTAATTAGAATAGTATAATATTATTTCCTAGGACTATTTTATATATCTCTTAGATCTGTAGACCCTATATTCTAGAAATAGAATACTTCTAATTATCAATAGTTAATAGTTTCTTCTGATCTAAAGAATAGTTAGTATTATAATTATAAAAAAATTAGATACTTTATAAAAAACTATTCTTTAGTTATATACTTAAATATTATTAATATAAAGAGTATTCTAAAAGTAGAAGAGATTGTAATATATCCTCAAGGCTATGTAAAAAAAAAAGAGATAGAAGATAATAAGAAAATTATAAATCAGTTTATACTAAGAAATAGTATAGCCTAAGGAAAGTCTTCTTTTTAGATTATATTATTAATTATTCAAAACTGGACTTATAAGCTATTATAAGTAAAAAGCATTTTATATACTTATATATTATAAGCTTTAATATAATTAGTACTATTATTTATCCTTTTATTAATACTGGAGTAAATAGCTTTGCCTTTATTATTTTTACTTTTACCTATAACTTTACGAACTTTACTAATACTAAGTTTTAATATTTATATTCTTTTATATTTATTATAAATTTTAATAATAAGCTAGAATAAGTTATCTTTTACTACTTTTGCCTATACCTTACTATAGATAAAAGAAAATAATTCTTAATTCTCTTTTTGATTATAAAACTCGGTTTTTATAAGATTATTTTAGAATATATTTAACTAAAGATATACTAAATTAAACTGGATATTATCTAATACCGGCTTTTTTAACTAAAAGACTATATCTTTTCAAAGATATATTTTATATTATTAGATAAGTATATACTGTATTATTATATACAGAAGTTCTTGATTAGACTTTAAGACTAGGATTAATTAAATACTAATTAATATAACTTAGTTATAGAGATCCAGGACTAATAGTAAAGAAATAGTATCTAGTATAACTATACTTAGTTAAATATTAATAATTTAAGTATATCTTAACTATTTCTACTACTATTAAAGCCTAGTATAATACTACCAAAAGTATCTAATCTTTTATATATACTAAAAAAAAAGCTACTACTAGCTTATCTAGTCTTATTTATATTAATAAAACCTTAAGATTATATATCCCAATTATTTAAGAAATATACCTAGTTTCTAAATAATTAAGATAATCTATAAAAGATAGAGAATATTTTATCTAGAAAACTAATTTTGAGATTAGTTCTATTATAGTCTTTTCCAAAGCCTTTAGACTATATACCTATACTAAAGTCTATAGATCTATACCTAATTATTTCAGAAGTATTTTATCTTAATCTCTACTAATCAAATACTAAAGCCTTTATAACTAATTTATATAAAATAGATTAATTAATTAAAAAAAAGTATTTATAAAAGACTTTACTAATTATTAAGATAATAAAATTAGAATTACTAGTATTAGCCAAATATTAGTAATTTGTCTAAACCTTTTCTAAAAATAACTTAAATATACTATCTCTTTTTTATTTATATAATTATAGAATTATTCTTAAAAAGGATAGATCAGAGCTTTAGTTTATATCTCTTTATAAAATAAGTATTACAGAGCTAGTAATAATTAAGCAATACTTAGTAAATAACTTATCTAAAGGTTTTATAAAACTTAATTAAGTTTCTTTTACTATACTAGTCCTTTTTATTAAAAAATCTAATAATAGTCTATACTTTTATATTAATTTTAGAAAACTAAATACTATTATATATAAAGACTACTATCTATTTCTTTTAATTAATAAGATTTTAACCTAAATTATTTTTACTAAGATCTATATAAAACTAAATATATATTAAGCTTTTTATAAGATCTGAATATACCTTAACTCAAAGGAATTAACTATTTTTTGTATTTACTATAAAGTTTACAAATATAAAGTCTTATCTTTTGAACTTATAAATAAGTCTACTATATATTAATAATATATAAATAATATATTATTTAATTATTTAAATAATTTTTATACTATATACTTAGATAATATTCTTATTTACTTAGATAATCCCCTTAAATATAAAAAGTATATGAAAAAAGTATTTTAATAACTTTAAGATATAAACTTATAAATTGATTTTAAAAAATATAAATTTAATATAATTTATATAAAGTATCTAGAATTTATTATCAGTATTCACAGTATTTCTGTAGATCTAGAAAAGATAAGAGTAATCAAAGAATAAAAATATTCTAGTATAGTCAAAGGTATATAATTATTCTTAGACTTTTATAACTTTTACTATTAGTTTATTAAAGAATATAGAAGAATTACAACTCCTTTGATTTATTTTACCAAAACTAATATTCTTTTCTATTTTAATACTAATTATAAGACTATTTTCAAGAAACTTAAACTATAGTTTATTATAATATCTATTTTATAATACTATAACCTTATTTTTAAGTATATAATAAAGATAAATATTTCTGATAATATAGTAATAAGAATTCTTAATCAAAAGTATAGTAAATAGTAATTCTTTATTATTTATTTCTCCAAAACTATAATTTTTATAAAACTAAACTATAAGATTTATAATAAAGAAATACTTATTATTATAAAGACTATAAAAGAATAGAAAACTAAACTAGTCTTTATCTCTGTATTTATCAAAGTTTATATTAATTATAAAATACTAAAATACTTTATATTATCTAAGAAACTAATAATTAAACAGATTTATTAAATAGAGTTATTAATAGATTTGTATTTTATTATCTTATACTACTTTAGTAAAAATAATCTAAAAACTAATATTTTAATATACTAAAATAATAAAATAAATTTATAAGATATAATTAAAGAGGTTTTTTGTATTTAAATATTTTTTATAACTAATAAACTAGATCTTTAGATTTATAGTAAATTATATATATTCTTTATAAAATTAGTTCTTATAAATAAAACTATTATAAAATACTCTTTTAACCTAATTAACTATATTTTATAAACTAATTAAAAAACTAAATTATTAATTATCTTTAGATTATAAACTAAATATCCAGATAATAAGAACTTTTCTTTAAAAAATAGATTATTTTTATACTAAAATAGATTAATTATACTTAATCAGAACTACTTATAAATATACTTAATTTAAAAAACTTATAATTAGATATTTATAATTTATTTTAAATAAAATAAAATATACTAATTACTTTACTAAAGATATTATTAGCTTTAGATACTCTGTAATATAGCTTAATATATACAAAACTATTATATTTATATTAAAGTCTTCTTTTCTTAAAATAAGACTTTTGGTTTACTATAATCTTTACTAATCCTAGAATATCTTTGATAATAATTTTTAATAAACTTCTATTCTTTTCTTTTTAATAAGTATAATTATAATAATATCTATATAATTATTAACTATTTTAGTAAGTAAATCATTTCTATATCTTATTATAAGATAATTAATATAAAATAACTAGTTTATCTATTCCTTATTAATATCTTTTAATATTATAAATATTTTCTAAAGATTATTAGTAACTATAGTCCTTAATTTATCTCTAAGTTCTAATAAAAATTTTATTATATTATAAATATGAAAATTATACTTTTAATTAATTATTACTTTTAAATAGATAATCTAATAAAAAATTATAATCAGATTCTATAAACTAAATTAAAATTATTTATCTTTTACTATTAAAATAATTAGTTAGATATATTACTAATAATAAATTATATATAATTATACCTTTTATAAGCTAGTATAAATATATTCTTTTACAAAGTATTATATAGTACTACTCTAGTACTATATTTTAATTAAAGCTTTTATTAGATAAAGATAAAATAATTAGTATATAGTTAAATAAAAATAAGACTTAGTAATTAGTATATTAAATAAATAAAGTAATTAGATTTGTAAAACAGAATCTATAAAATATTTAAGACTATATAAAGTATTTATAAGATACTAGTTATAGAGATATTAATTAAGAAATAGATAATAAAATTTATATTACTATTATTTAATATAATACTTAATAATCTAATCAAAAGCTTAATAATACTAGAACTAATCCCTTTAAGATATTAGAAAAACAAGGCTATTTATATAAACTTAATTTATTTATTTTTATAAAGGTCTATCCTATATTTTCTATAAATAAGCTAAAAAGAGATTTTATAAATCCTTTACCTAGTCAAAAAAAAGATCTTTTACTAAAGATTAATATAATTAGTAATATTAAGTAAAAAGTTAATAAAGTATTAGCTTTTAAATTATAATAAAAAAAGTTATAATATTAAGTAAAGTGGTTTAATATAAACAAAGACTTGAATTAGTATCTAGTATCTGATTTTAAATATACTTTAGATAAGCTTATAATATATTATATAATAAATCCAAATAAGCCTAGCTTTTCAAAGGCTTTTCTAGCTTAGAAAAAACAGTATAACAATAGAATAAATAATTATAATTATCTGAATAATAATAAAAAAATAAATTAAATAATAAGGATATTATTTTTTGGAAAAGAGAGATAATATTATAATTCTAGGGTTATATAACTAAAGTATATATATAATAATCAATTTATATATATCTTATATTTTCTTTTCTCTTTTTTCTCCTTTATCTTTAGATTTTAAGAAATAGTCTAATCAATTCCTTATTTATATACTTAAATCTAACTATACTATTATATAAAATATAAAATCTATAATAAAGATATTTATAATTTTAATAAAACTAGGTTTATAATAGGTATTATTATAATTATAATAATAATAATAAACTTAGAAAAGTATGTAAAAATTAAAAAAAATATAGTCTAGTAATAGAGAATAGGTTATAATAATCTAAAATATTAATTTTTAAAATTAGAATATTCTATTATTTATAATTATTACAAAAAAAAACCTATCTATTCTCTTAGTACTAAAATAATAGATTTTTATTTAACTAAGTAATTAGAATTACTAATAATAATTAAATAATAAATAAAATAGGTATAGATTAGATTTAGTATTTTAAAAAGTATATAAAAACCTATTCTATTAGTAATTATTATTTATTAATCCTTGATAACTATAAGAACTACTACTTAATTAAATTTAAAATATATTATAAAAAATATAATATTATTATTTTTTATATATTTACTTATTCTTTTTATATATTTTAACTACTTGATATTAATTATTTTAATCTTTTAAAAAAGATGTATAATTAGTAAATTAAAGATATAATATCAATTTATATTATTTATATTATAAAGGATAATTTCTTTTCTATCTTTTATACTATATTTAATATTATAATAACAAAAAATAATATTTACAAAGAATTCCAAAGAATTAGATTTATACTATTTAGTCCTAAAAATATACTTTTTATACTTAATTTTAAATTATAAATACTAATATTCTTAAACTTTTACCTAAGTACTACTTAAGTTTAAGTTTTACAGATACTAAATAATTTAATTAAAACTATATTATAAAATATATTTATTAAAAATCAAATTACTTAGTATTAGAATAACTTTCTAATTAGTATTTATAAAGCTATTAACTAGTTTATAAAAAGTATAATAATAATAATATATTAGTTAGTACTATTAAAAACTAAGATCTAAAATCTTTAATAGATAAATAAAGTATTAAGTAAATATTATAAAACTAAAAAAATATACTTATAATAAAAAAGATTATTTAATTAATAGAATATAAAGAATCTATAAAATAAAAAGAATATTAGAAAGTAAAACAGAAAACAAGGGTAAGTACTAGTTAAAAACTATAAAAAGAAATATATATATAGTATTATAGAAACTATAAAATAATTAGATATAATATATATATTTATAATATTATTAAAAAAGTATTTAAAAAAGAGGATTCTAAGTAGACTTAATTAATTATAAGTATTAGAATAGAAATATTATAATATTTGTTTATATTATATAATATAATATCTATTTTACTTAATTATCTGTTTTACTATATATATATATTAATAATTAGTAATCTACTTAAATATTTTTATATATTTTTATATTATATAATAACTATTATTATAATTACTATAATAAAACCTAAAATTAGATTTACAGATTATATATTTGAAATAGTCCTTTAGAAACTAATTTTAAATCTATAATATTTAAATAAAAAATACTAATTCTATATGATTTTAAGTATAGTTCTTTTTTTAAAATTATATATAATTATAACTTTCTGAATTATAATAAAAGATATAATAACTTAAAAAGTTTATATAATTATAAACTTAATACTCAAAATATAAGAATAGCTTATATTTTAAAATATAACCAAAAGAGTTTATAATTAATAAGATTACTCTTCTGAAAATCTATACTAATTTCCCAAATATATAAAGTAAAATAATATTTTGAAGTTATTTGAAGATAATTATATAATAGTCTAATTCTATTTATAAAAAATATAAATAAATTTAATTACTTATTTATATTTAAGTAAGTCAATAATTCAAATCTATTTCTATATTTAATAACTAATCTTTTATATAGTTTTTTAATTTTTATATTTTTATTATAAGTAATTATTAGATCTATTAATAAAAAGAATAATATTATTATTAAAAAGATTTTCAGATACTTAGAAATAAGTATTAATTAAAAGAAAAATAAGTAAATATTTATTTATATTAATAGACTAAATAGTAGTAGAAATATTACTTAGTAATATATTTATATTACTATTTACTAGAATCTATAATTTATTAATAATAATCATAAATATATTCTAATTAATAAACTTATTATTTATTTATTAAATATTTTTATTAGGATTAGAGATAAATACAAATTGATTATCAAAAATAGTTTTATAATTTAATTTATTCTTTTTGTTTATAAGTATTATTACTATTTAAGAGACTAGGTCTTCTAAATTAAATAATTCTATAACTAAAAGAAATTATAAAACTTTATTAATATTTAATATCTATTGGTTTTGAGTATTTATAATATTCTAAAATATTAAGAGATTAGATTATTAGGTAATTAATAAATTATTATAAGTAATATTAGAACCAAAAACAAAAAAGATAGTAATAGTAATTAAGTATTATATTTTGAAATAGTATATTAGATAAGGCTAGTAATAGTAAGTTTAGTAAATAGATTTGGTATAGAAAAAACAGAATATCAAAGTCTTATATAAAGTAATATAATAATATAAATATAAGAAAGTATTCTTAATTAGTTTAAGAAAACTTTTTTTTATATTTATTTAAAAAGAGAATACTATTTACTTTAATATAAGAGTTTTATAGATTCTAGTCTAAGTAGATCAGATTTAAAAATAAATTTACTTATAATTAATAGTTTTTAAATTATAATTAATTATTTTTATTATTATTATTATAATTTTTTTTTTATATTTATTATAAGTCTCTATAATAAGTTTATAGCTATATATAAATAAAAATATATAATTATATTAATCTAATAAATAATAAATTTAAAATTCTAAAATAAGATATTAGGTAAAGAATTATCTAAGGCTAATTCCTAGTCTTTTAATCAAATAGCTAACTCTGATCTATCTATTTTCAGTACTTTATCTATATATAATAAAATTAATTACTATTTTTCAAGACTATTATTAATATATATCTGCAAAGATCGTAATTAGTATTTAGAAATATAAATAATTAAAATACTAAATTTAGATTACTATTTTTTAATAATTTTAATAATAATATTATTAATTTATATAAAATTAATATAAAATTGTTTTTTAGTTTTAAAAATTAAATTTTATTATAAAAATCTAATTATTTATTATTTTTTTAATAATAATAATTTAATATTAATCTAGGTAATTTTAATAATTAATATTTTATTATAATTAAAAACAATTAAATAATAAATATAATTAAAGATAATAATTAAAGTTTATTATAAGAAATAATATCTTTCTAAAAAGGATTATTAAGAAATATTATATTTTCTTATTCTTAAATCTAAAGTCTATTGATTTTATTAATTTTTTTTTTTAATAATATACTAGTTCTTGACTATTATTAAAATATATATTATATATTTAGATCTTAAATAGTTTAATATACTTAAATAATAAAATATATTTTAGAATCTCTATTATATTTGTAAATATTATATAAAAAATCTAAGAAATTAATAAATAACTCTTTTATTATTATATAAATAAATTCTAATACTAAAAAGATCAAAGATATAAATATTTTGTAATATACTAAAAATTAATAAGAATTATATTATATTAAGATAATAAAAAAGAAAAGTAAGGATAAAGTAATTTTAAATAAATAAAAACTAAATATAATAATAAAAGTACAAAGACTAAAGGTAAAGACTAGAAATAAAAACTAAAGATAAATATAAGGGATAAACTTTTGAAAATAGTCAATGATTATAATTTACTATATCTCTATATATAAAAAACAAAGTCTACTAGTTCTTTATATAATATAAACTAATATAAAAAAAAACTTAATCTTATATTATAATAAATTATTAATATCTTTATTAGAATCTAAGATCTAAATACCTTTATATTATTATAATTATTTTATTATTTAATAAAACCAAGTAATTTATTAGTCTAAAATATAATAACTAAATACAAATATATTAACTTTATTATTTATTATAAAATATTAACTCTATCTATTTAATTATATATTTTTATTATATTTTTGTCTTTTACTTTTCTTATATCTTTATATTTTTGATATTTAGAAAAGTATTTATATACTAGATTTATAATATATTTTGTCCTTAGCTTTTCTTTAACAAAATTCAGATAATCTATTATAATAATTATAATTATTTGAAATTCCTATATTAATTCCTTTATTTTCTACTATTGTTTAGTAATTTTTTGTTTTATAAAAACTTTATAAATTATTATCTTATTAATTCTAATCTAATATTTCTATATTATATCTTTTTTCTTTTTCTTTAGATTATAAATCTTTTATAAAATAAGATCTAATTATCTTTTCTTTTTTTTTAATTTATTAAATCTTTGTAAAATAAGATTTAAGTATATTTTCTTTTTCTTTAGCTTACTAATCTTTTTCTTAATAAAATACTTATATATTATTATCTTATTAATTTTCTTTTCTAGCTTTTAGATCTATTTTATAATAATCTAGAATTCTGATATTTTTCTTTTAATATCTTTGATTATATCTTTAAAATATACTTTCTCAAAAGTAATATTATTTTTAAATTTTTTAAAGACTAACTTATAATTAGAAATTATTATCTAAGATTCCTTAAACTTTTTATATAATAATATATATTTAATTATTATTTTATATATTTCCTTAGTTTTTTTTTTATACTAAATATAGACTTCTTTATAAATATTAGAATATTATTATTAAATATAGTATTTTTATTCTAGTTTTTATAAAATAAAATTAGTAATAAACTATATTTTATATAATCTTTAGTAAATAATCTTAATAGTCTAATCTATTTATAATTTGATTTACAACTAGTATACCCCAGAAACACCTATATACTACCATAGCTTAGTAATAGACTAGACAGAACCCTCTAGTTGATTTCTAAGTAGTAAAGTCATATGACTTTACTATTATTATAAAAGCTTCTAGATATATTATAATTAGTATATATAAAGGGTTTTTATCTTTCTCTAGATAGTCTTTAAGTTTTTTACAATATATTATATTATTATAATAACTATAGTTTATTTAACTATAGACCTAGCGACTATAGAGGCTTGTTTAGATTACTTGATTTCCTCTTTTCTTAACTACAAACAATACTGTCTCGAGGAGATTAAGATAAATCGAGCTTTATTAGTATTCTAGGGAATACATAAATATCTTAATACAACTTCTGAGGCTTCTCTAGTAGATTAGATTTGAAATAAACGGGATATATACTTTCTTATTTGAATAATAAGACTCTTAAATTCTTTTCTCTAGTAAATCCTAAATAAAGATACAAATATTAGTTTACTATTATAATTATCCCATGTAAATATATTATTCAAAATTCAAGCAATTCCAAAAAGGCTTATTTCAATATTACTACTTCAATAACTACTTTCAACTCGGCTACTAAACTATCTATAGTATCTTTGGATTCCTTTATCTATACCACAAGCCTTATAATATAGGCCTCTATTTTCGCAAAAAATCTATTTTCAGTATTAGATATTATTCTAAAATAAAGAGTGATTATTACCTTATCTTCTTTTTTAATCTATTACTATTTTATTAGTAATAGTTTATAATTCTTCTTATAAATAAGGTACTTATTTATTCCAAAGATTTTAGATAACTATTTCAAACCTACTAATTCTATACTCAAGTCTAGTAAATTTATTATCAAGACTTAGTCTCAAGTCTTAATTATTAACTATATAATCAGTTTTTTATAACTAAATACTTGTCTATATTTGTAATAGCTTTCCTAGATTTACTATAGCCTACTAGAATATAATATCTTAATTTGGCTATATATAACTTTCTAAGCTATTATCTGTTGTAAGTAAATTATAACTAGGTTAAAGAAATATTTGAGAAATTTACTAATTAGGAAAATATAAGAAAATATTCTGAGTTTCTTTACCTAAAAAGTTTCCAAAGAGATGATTTAGTTCTGATCTTTGAACTACTACTTTGTTTATAAAGAGTTATACTATTTAATATATCTTCTGAGAATCTATATTAATATATAGATAAATAATCTTGTGAACCAATTCCAAAAAAAATATTTTATATTCGAGTTATCTTTTGTTATTAATAAAAGTAATATAGTCTAAGGTTTAGATCAATCTTATATTATTTAAAAAATATTTTATAGATAATAGAAAT
>Ga0302186_10002014_pt1 | contig 16083 bp, 8 predicted proteins | sample II_Bog_E1_2_FD_198782 | JGI IMG/M metagenome (GOLD analysis project Ga0302186, IMG submission 198782) | Peat permafrost microbial communities from Stordalen Mire near Abisko, Sweden - II_Bog_E1_1 | ecosystem: Environmental > Terrestrial > Soil > Wetlands > Peat | place: Sweden: Abisko, Stordalen... | reverse complement strand
AGGCAGAACATTCGTAAAATTTGGTAGAGTTACTATCCAGAATGTCATGGCATGATCTATATCTTTAATAGCAACATTCAGGAGGGAATGTAAGTTCTAAGTAACATTACTACCAAATAGAAACAGTTTTAAGTCATCAGGAAATGGTGAGGATACCAGTCAACGTGATCGTGACCGACCCAACCAAAAAATAAGCAGTTGAATCGCTTCTCAACAAGAGCGAGTGGACACGAGATCATAAATACATGGTTCACACGTTATAACTGTCCAAATTTAAGAATGCAAAGTCCGTTCATCCTAATATAGATAAATGGTGAAGCAGTTACTGCATTGGCTGTATTTCGCGATTCGCCAGTTGCATGAATAGTTGAAATAATGAGTTATTTATAATGACTATACTATTAATACCAATATCAGTAAATAATATTTTGAATCAGCAGTAAAATATATCTTATTGCCCGATTAACAGTCAGCCAGATTTTGGGTGATGAAACGAAGAATATTTTTGTAATACTTTTGCGTAATTGTGTTAAGTTCTGTTTTCATAATTATAACGAAAAGCTGCTATGGAAAATCAACAAGTTCATTCCCCAATCAGAATAGATACGCCTCTGCTGCCACTTCTATAATAGTTACATACTCGTATGGAGCAGAGCTACTAAGAGGAAGTAGATGATATCGACGATGATAGATGCTATCAGATGGAGATTGATCAACTCAAGAGATAGAACAATTTTCTGAAGAAGAAGATTGCAGAGTTGTTGAAGGAAACTCAAAGCAAGAATAAAAAACAGATGAAACGTCAATCACTCCCTCCCAACTTCAAGCCGCCCAGCAAACTTTACTAATAACAGTCACAGAATTATATCGTCGCCTTTTTTTAAGAAGTAACTAGGCTACTAGAAAGTTTCAGTCAACTTTTTAAACTCGGACTATCCACTTCTTCCTCGAATAACATTGACAGTCAGCAATAAATCTTTAATGTGCTCACAGACGATAAAGGAGATAATTTGAAACGTCAGCTGGGCAAAGTTCTATTACAGCCCTAATAACAACGTTTCGGCTAGTTATTATAAATATTCTAATCTTACTATCGAGAAAACCGAGAGAGGAGTCGACTGTTGAGATAAAAAACATAAACTCTGACGGCTTAGGTAATATAAATAGGTAAAAGGATGACGAATTCCATCCGAAGGAAAGACAAATTAAAGGGTAGTATGATGCTAAACCTCTTGCATGAACAAAGCGAGCAGGGGCATGATGAGATGAGCATGAAGTCGTCTTTTATAAAATCTACCTGCACTGACTCACAATTAGACCTAAGCTCCATCAGATTCGTTATGGGCAAAGACAAACATTACCTCAATGTATTTTGATCTGATCTCTATTACCATGATTATATGCGGATTTCTAAAACATATTGATTACTCATTTACGTAAGATCGATTGGCAGAGGCAGTAATACTAAAAATTATCTGATTACATAAATATTCATTTTTATCGACTGAGCAGTATAGTTCAAATAAATTACGAATGGTGAGAGTTTTTCTCTATGGAATCATGAGCGAGTAAAGAGTGCTGTCAGTATGGGTATGTCCAACGAGAGGTTCTAAGCTTAACGGAAGTTTCGAGAGACTATGCAAGCGTATAAAGCGAGATGAATCTAAACTCGTCCACATTATCCAGTTCGAGAACTTGACAACCTATTACTTTCGTCAGGATGAATTTATATTTGCACTGGCCGCATAAAATCCAGATGTACCGCTTGTTCCATTTAGCGCTCAACGCGCATGCAGAATTATTTGAGAGTGGTTGCTGACATTTTCTATGAAAGTTACGACTAGAGCCGATTTCATATGGTGTTAGATAGACTAATGGTAAAGTTATCGTAAAAAAGAACTAGATCAACCGGATGTAAAATTTTGAAGGAGGCGAGGAGGAAGATGAGGGACTCATCAGCAGGAGTTTCCAAATTCAAAAGCAGAAACTCAATGATCTGTTGAGGAGGAAGGAGAATCAGTCGAGGTGCGCGTATATTGTATCCTTAGTGCTCGTCTGCTGCATTTTAATCCTAGCAGCTTACTATCTCATTAAAAAATACAAGGAATGATTGTTTACACTCAATGTCAGAAGCTAATATGCATTGATTTAATTAGTGAAGGAACAGACTAATATTGTTAGTATAATCAAAAATTGGAAGAGGATGTCAGTAAATTTATCGCCATCCATGAAGGGAGTGTTAGGGGCTGAACTTCAAGATGTTCATCAGTCCGTACGCCATTTAGTTCAGCATATTAGTTAGAGCAGGGTGTCTCTCCTCACATCGAGCTGATAGATTCACTTAAAGCAAATGCAGGTGGAGAACAGAGTCAATTAGTAGATCAAATCCAAATAGTTAAAAATTACTTTCCGTAGAGCCCACGACTATTTCTCTAACGAAGATCACGTATAGCTTTTTCAGCAGCTTCTCAACATCGTGATAAAATTTATCCTTGTATTGGATACCTAATGTTGTCTAGACTGCTTGGAACAGTTGGTCTGGGGATAAACTAGATTGATAGCCGCGATTGCCATCAATGAACTTATTTTTGTTGAGACTGTAATTGGTCAAATGCATGCCTTCATTTTTCAGGCTTGAACTGGTAAGCAAGTACTATTCAAAACATATTCTTCCATAAAATTGTTAATGATAGTATAACTTCGGATTTTTGCTGTTCACGACAAGCACCCAGATCCTAATATCAAATTTACGGTTGTTGAAGGGCTATTGTTAGAAGATAAGGGGTCTTTATATATATTTTTGGGCTAACTTATTCTATTGCTTGATGATGGAAGAGCATCTATTATGTAGAGATATTCCAACTCCCTTGGAGCTGGTTTTATTCTTGATGATCCAAACATTTTCACAGCCAATTGTGGTGTAATTTTAAATTTAACTGTTCTGGGAGTAGTACAACTAGAAGTCGCGAAGCATTCTAAAAATGGCTTCCTCCCGAGAGGTAAATACTGAGGTCGCCTTAATCGTCTATGACAAATCATTGAAGATATTAAAGTTACATTCAAGGAGTTGTCGAGTGTTTAATAAGTGAAGACAATATTTAAGGATTTATATCATTGCCACTTCTATTTGCGTTTAGGTTTATGATATTACTGGATTGGAAATTAGTTCTGATATTATTTGCTTGATTGCTGAACAACTGTGGGTATTTGGCTAATCTTAAAACTAAAACAGAAACAGCAGTTTTTTAATTTTGGAGATGAATTATATCTTTTTGTACTATTGCTAAAATTATGACTGTTATGATGACAGATCAAATGTGAGGGGTTGCAACTTTGATAATCGATAAATGTTAAGCAATTTATGCAGACCAATTTTGGAAGTTACCAAGTCACTATTCAAATAATGGTTTACTTTTTGTTCAGCAAACACTCGATGCTTGTAAGGCTTGTTTCCCCAGAACAGATCAAATGCTTTGGACTCCTTATTAACATTTTATTCCCATCCCCTACTCATCAGCACTCTCTTCATCCATATATCCTTGGAATCAAAAATAAAGATCTTCTTTCTCTCATCGAGATCCATTCTCCTCTTATATTGATTCATGAGTTCTAAAAAGGTCTTACAATGATTATTGATAATTAAGTCTACATTTTTGGATCGCTTTTTGTCCCACTACTTTTTTTATTTAAAGTATTTTATATATTTCCTTTATTATCGACGGGAAAACTGAGACTCTTGCGCTGTTATTTACTGCGAAAATACTTTGCTGCTTCCGATGTTTTGGTCACTTTTCTTCTTAAATTTTATACCCAAAATGGGAGAGTCATCGCTCAACTGCTTCGATGGCGATTAATAGTCTTTGCTTGGAGAAGTGGTTTCAGCCGGAGCGTAATTGATGTGGGAATGCACTTTAAACATGCGATTTCTTTTGATGAAACTTTGAGGTTCAAGTCTTGATGATGATAATTTTTTGATGCCAACAGTGGGAGTTGCGTATAATCTAGATCTACTCTTTTTAAATGAGAAATCCTTGCTCCCTTTTTTGGGTGTGCAGTATATTTTCTACATTGATTATATATCGCATGCCTTGCTGAATTTGGTTTAGTCCAGATGCGATGGCACTGAAAATCGCTTATGTTGAAATTCGGTTGATTGTCGAGGACTCCCTGTTTGATTCATGAGATAGGGGACAATAAAATCAATATTTTCGCAGGAGTATCTTTTCGATTTGGGCAGAAGCATGTCCTAACTATATTATAACTAACACGCAGCTATATTTAAATTATCAAAATGCCAATAGGAAAGAGAGCAGGTTATTTGAGAAAATTCGCGAAAGAAGATCGGTAAATCGAGATTTAATTTTACGATTTTATTATTTATTTTATTGTCCAGTTTCATGCAGGCGATTCAACTTACACTCATGCAAGCACTCATCAAGATATTAACCCCCACATCTCCGGCCTATGGCAACACCGTTGCCTTTTAAAAGTCACAAACGTCCGAATAGCTTCAATCCAAACTTCAACCAGGAGACATCATATTTTCTAGGACAAATAGTTCGGTCTATGAGTTGGCTCGAAGATATATGGGTATCAACTACGATCACGTGGCAGTGGTCATAAACAATAAATAGGGTATCCCCATATCTATTTAGTGATCCATATCTCTCCCCCGATAATCAGTAAAATTTAAATGGGGTATATCATCCATCCCAGCCGATAACCCATGGTGATTCGCCCAAAAATTGACAATATGGACAGATTTATGACAATCATCCACAATTTCCTTGGAGAAAAATACAATATTTCAGCCCTGCCACGCATTGCGCTCAACGAGTTATCGAGCAAGATGCAGAAACCCAATAAAATTACGTTTTCACTTAACAACCTTAAGTACAGCAGAATCTGCTCCGATGCAGTTCTGTATTCCCTATGCAAATCCAGCTCTAAAATTTCAGAGAGCGCCGAGCTATAAATAAAAAAAACCAGATACGAGCAATTAGGGTTTTTCATGCCAGATGAGATAGCGTAAATTTTACTGTCCAATGACTCTGAACTTATCATAAAAAGCACTTTTAAACAATAGCATCTGGTGATTAACAAATTTTATGAGGGAAGCTAAAAGATGATAGAATTTGCACGAAAGGTAGGGTAAATTGGAAGCAAGCGAATAGCAGTCATAACTCACAAGTATAAATAGTATAAAACTCCCAACTAGAAAAGCGAAGTGAAGGATTAACCCAATAATAGTAAAAGTGCAAAGCTTGAATTTATGCAGTTGCTCTCCGTTGTGATGGCTTTGGGACAAACCTTAGGCATGGCTGTCAGTACCAAAATTCGATTCGTAATGGTGGCTCTGAATATGATCCTGATGATCGGCCAAGTAAAATAAATCAAAGACATTCTTTTAAAAAACGCCAAGCTATGATAATAAATGATCTCTGTCCATAATTATTATTTCTTATCAATAGATTAAAGTTATGTGGTAAAGACGAAAAAAAGTGCGTCCTTACTTATCATAAAAATTGATATTTAGAGGATTGCTGGATTAAGTTTAAAAAAATGATTGGTTTGAAATCTTTATGGAACGGTAAAATTGCTGTAACTAATCGAAGTTAGATTCAGTAACAATCTAAACTCATAGAATATAATAAATAATGAGTGAGTCATTTCATGTAGAGGCATTTATCTTCGTAATTATACTGATTGTGTACGTACTCACTTCTGATATCATTGAAAGCAAACGAATTCCCTACATACATTAATCGTCAATAGCCATACTGATGGGGTTACTGACGGCCATCATCTCCAAATACGTACTCACTCAAAAACAATTAGACTCTCGGTAAAGAAATCTCCTTTTCGGACGACATATTCTTTGACATCATCCTCCCTCCCATCATTTTCTCAGCAGGTTACAGCCTCCGAAAATCCCTTTTCTTTGACAATGTGGGAATAATAAGCTTCTTAGGAATAATTGGGACGATCATTAGTTTTATTCTGATCGCTAGTTTTATCGGCTTCCTCAACACGTTTCTTTAAATTCTGTCGTTTTCCTAAATTTTAATATTGAGCAGCATCCTGTCAGCAACGGACACAATTACTGCAATTTCATTAATTAAAGCATAAAAATTTCCAGTACTAAACTCCGTCCTTTTTGGAGAAGGAATTTTAAATGATGCCGTAGCAATTATGCTTTTTGGGATAATATCAAAACTAAAATTTTTGGATTCAGGATAATTCACGTAACACATACCTTAAATAGATTATAAATCGTCGAACAAATCGTCTTTCAGTTCTTATACCATTTTTTCTTCAGTGTTGCCCTCGGAACTGTCAGTGGACTTGGATTAAGCTATCTGTTAAAACAGAATCCTTTTCTCAATAAACATCCCATAAAGGAAATCAGTCTTATCCTGCTCAATGGATATATGACTTATATATTGGGAGAAATCATGGGATTATCTGGGATCATTACACTCTTTGTCTGTGCCATCATTATGGGTCATTACTCTTTTATGAATATTTCCGAGCAGTCGCAATTGGGAACTGGACTTGCCTTTGAGACTGTTAGCTACATCTCTGAAGCCTTTATCTTTACTTATCTTGGAGCTTCAGTTTTAAGTATTTATGAATAGTGGTTAGCAGTGCTAATTGCCCTTCTCATACTTCTAGGTTTACCAATCATCAGAGCAATAGTCGTTGCCATAATTCCCACGTTCTATCATTTTCTTAAACTGCCGTTTATCTTGACCATACAATAATTAAAGGTCTGTTGGTATTCCGGAATCATCAGAGGAGTGATTGCTTTTGCACTTTGTCTTCAAGTCGATACTCCCCACAAAACATTAATGGTCAATGTCACAGTAATAATTGTTATGATCACCACCCTCACAGGTTCATCCTACGTCCAATTATTTGCCAATTGGATTGGTCTAAAGCCCCATTCTTAGAAACACTATAAATAAATGTAATTATCTCGTCACTAAGGATGTCTCACGACAAAATAACCACCCCAGAGGATTAGATCTAATTAAAAACAGAGAAGGCAACCTTTGAAACCTTTACTAAATAATATAAAAGATCATGCTTTAGAAAAACTTCAGGGTCAATCGTTGAAGTAATTCAGTCGTTGGATGATCCTGACAAGGATGAAGCCTATTCATCACGAAAATTGTATAAATAATCCTAAAAAATATGATTCTTTTGAAATTATATATAGTTTTCCTTTGGAATGAAGTGAAACTAAAAATATTCCGTGATGGCTCTTTAGGCTGGAAGATCATCAGAGCGGATAATCTTGCATTAATGCTTCGCACCTCTATTATATAATTGATTTTGAAGTCAATTACAAATTTATTGTTTTAGAGGCAAATGAATCCGTCGAACAATGAAGAAGCAGATACCACTCTTTAGTTGATATAACTTTAGAAGCAATTGGAAAGTGATTTGCCCAAGATACCTCATGTCATCGTCGAGATGGCTCGCAATGAGCTGATGCTGCAATAATTAAAACAAAATAAAAACGGATAATCCAAGCAAGAAGCTTTAGTCCTTAAATACCAAGGACTCGCCTTCACAAGTATTTAGAAATTGGCATAAAAAACAGAATAATTTCACGAATAGGCTTTAAATGATCTCGAGGAGCTTTTGCAAATACATTCACAGCTGAGCAACAAGCTTCAACAGGGCAAAAAATGATCTATTCGACTGATACGCTCCTATTTGTCTTATAACAATAACAATACTCTGATTGGAGATTTTTTTGATTGCTAATGGGAATTCTAATATTGATCATTTTTTCTTTCTCTCCACACCAACGGTTTTTCCTCTTCTTCCAGTAGTTTTAGTGTGCTGACCTCTAACCTTGAGTCCCCATTTGTGTCTGAGACCTCTGTTGCTTCTGATCTTAAAGAGTCTTTCGACGTCTTCTCTTAACTTAGTTTCAAGGATGTTCGAAGCAACCTGAAGATTCTTTCCCTCTTTATAATCTTTCTGCCTGTTAAGGAACCACCTAGGAACGCCATGACCTTCAGGATCGTTAATGATGTTGGCAATAGAATCACATTGGGGTTCAGTCAGCTCTCCTGCTCTGAGTCGTGGATTGATTCTGAGTATCTTGCAAATAAGGAATCCGAATCGTCGTCCGACTCCCTTAATCCTCTCAAGGGCAAAAGGAATGGTTCTTTTTCCATCGATATTGGTGTTGAGGATACGATGAATATGCTTGAAGGTGTTGTCTGCGTCTTCGATGATCAAGGACATGAGTGTGGAATTAATTAAATGATTATTTTAATAAATATTTGGTTTTAATGCTAAAAATAATCTGTTAATTGCTTGTTTGTTGATATTTTTATTATTTATTCAGAATTTCTGGTGATCTATCCTGGTTTTCATAAGAATATATGTAAATTAGAAATTAAGGTCAAGCATTAATTCCTAATGCCACTTTTTGGTCTATATTGTTATATATACTTATGGACAAATAATTCTAATCATAATTAATCTAATGGTACCGAATGCAGTCGATCCAATGATCTATTTCAAATAATTATTTTATAAAACTTAGTTCTGCAATATATAAATTTGTCAATTGTAATTAAAAGCTGGAGAAATATGATATTTATAAATAGTTGGATATAGTAGCATCAGAAAGAAGCAATTCTATTTCCTAAATCATCCAATGAATTGCTAGTATTTGTCAGAAAATATTTTGATGCCGCAATCAATTTACGACCATTTATTCAATAAGAGATATGTCATTAGCCCTACTTTTTATTAATTGTTTCCAGCAAATTAAATATTTATTAAAACATATATGATCAAGCCTAAGTACGGCTGTTCTTTTCAAGTCTATATGAATCAACTTAGTAATAAAATCGTTGATCTTGCCAGTAAAAAGAATCAAAGTTGCAAAACCCTTTCTCAAACTCACGGGTTTGCTTTGATAGAGATGGCGAAGAACATTTTAAACCATTAAGATCTCTGCTATCAATGTAAAAGCCATGAGTAGAACTCAGTACACTTGTCTTTTATTCATTCTTTTGCCGTTCGCCTAAATTTTGAAATGAAAAATGAAATTACTCCATAAAAAGTGGAGAAGTCTTGCACGGAGATACTTGATGAGATAAAAAAGATATCACATAAGCAGTGCATAAATTACTATACTTGATCCAAGAGCAAATTATTTTTTAATTTGAGATTTTCTTTATTTTATTTATTCAATATTCTTGGAATGAGCAAATTTTATTTTGAAAAAATGAAAAATATTGGTATTGACTCCAAAAATAGGGTTTATTTAAAAATATTATTTCAGAGTTATCTTCAGGCAGTTTTATCAATTATTTGTCTAAGATAGACGAGCATTACATAGCACAAAGCAATTTCATCAATTAATGGCAGCTTGAGATCCCATCACTTTCATGTTCTAAGTGCTTACTTTTTTAAGATTGAATAGGATTATAATTTATTTATTCAAACGGAAGATAAAATCGAAAGTGCTCAAGCGGATAGATAATAGATATAATTTAATGCATGTCTGTATTTGATTAATTGACAACTGTTACTATAATATTGCTCAACATAATTAATCATAGGGATAGTCCAGCTTGTTTCAGGTTCTCCTCGAATATCTCTCTGATTTATATTGCGTATTTGGCGATTAGATTTTGAGGGCCGTTGTATTTCACGCAGTTATCGAATACTAGTTTCATATCGTATATGAATTCATTCAGGCTATCGTAGACATTGAAAAATAGCTTCTTCTTTATTGTTCCCAAATCCATTGGTTCTTTTATTATATCGAAATAGTCAGAAATACAGTATTTGCTCGGATCAACAGGCTCGTGAAAATAGTGAGCCGGTTTGCATCTCCAGCAGATTGACAGTACCCTCGACGCCAACACCTTCCAGGATTACTTCTCTTTTATTGATTACAAGTTAGTCAAATCAATATTGTCAGGATTGGCAAGTATCTAATCCAATTTTGGGTAATCTTCAAGTAGCTGCGAGTATTCCTCCTGAGTAATTTCGCTAGGATTTCCTCGCTCATCAGAAACATATAATCTAAAGTGAGTTTTATTGATATTCTGCTCTGAATTTTAATTCTTTCGCATTATTTGCTTGCTTAAACTTTTGACTTCACTCTTAAAATCCTGACGACGATCGCTATGCACCTTATTTTCCCTTTTAAGAATGAGATGCTGCTGAGATAAATAATCGAAAATTTATTTGTGACCATATTTTTTAGCATAAAAACTTGCCTTTTTATTCATAGTGTCTATTTGTGATACGTTGCAGCCGGACTCCACCAAAACCTTACACATTTATAAGTGTCCCTCCTTTGCAGCATAAAATAATGGGGTTTGCTGTGCGATTCGGTCGATGTGATTGACATTAGCTGTATTTATGGCAATGTACCTCCGATTTCAATCATTTCATTGATGATATTTAGCCTGTTTTATTTTGCAGCATAGTAAATAGGAGTTTGGCCGTATAGGTCTTCATCGTGCAAATTTAGGCCGTGTTCAATAAGTAACTGCAAACATTTTTTCTTGCCCTCACTGCAGACGTAGAAGAGGACAGTCTGTTAAATAAAATCCTTGAAATGAGGATTAGCTCCATACTATAAGAGCAGTTTCATTATTTAGTAACTCTGTTCGTGGTTGATAACTATGGCTGAAAAATAAAGAGCAGGATGTCTGGTTTTTGTTTCGACCCTATTGACAATAGAATGATCATACTAATCCAAGTGCTGCTTGATGACCTGGATGGCGCTGTATATAAACACAAATACGAACACTTGATGGCGCTGATGAATTAATTGACAATCTCATAGGTGACTTCCTTGAGTGGCATGATAAATGATTTGAGTGGCAATTTATAATCAAAGTTCTAATAATAGTATTTAGTATTTACAATTATATACTCGAATCAATTTGGTGAGGACAATATTTATATTAATAAATGAATTTATTGTCACTGCATTTGGCAAAATACATCACGAAGACCATCTTTTCTTTAGTAATAGTATCGGTAAATATTTTGTAATTGCACGATCGTCTGTTATTTATTATAGAAATTAAGTGATGGATCTCTCATGTAATTCGGTCTTAATATAGAACTTGAAGATATGCTTGAGGAGGATACCTACATTCCTACGTTTAACAAGGCTCCCAGAACAAATAACAATAAGTCGTTAGTTAAAAATGCTTCTAACAAATCTATTGATAATCCAAGCGTTTCTCCAAATTTATCAGTCCCTGTCTCTATCGAAAAACCACGTAACAATATGTTTCAATTGCATAAGGACAGTCGCAAGGAAGCAACTACTACTTTCGAAGATTTTTTCAAACATGCAAATTCTCCCAAAAAATAAGCGAAATAATAACCAAAACCAGAGTTTAGAGATACGTGGAAAAGTAAATAAGTCAGCAACAAGCGAGATGATTTCAATATCAATAGTTTGCTTGATGAAGAGGAAGAACCTCCAACAGCTGGTCTACGCAATATGAAACCTCCAATTTCCCGCAGGAATGATGACGGTAAATCAGTAGCCAGCCGTAAAAATGATGATAACAAATCAGTGGCATCCGTAACTGAAGCAAAAAAAGCAACGACCTTAAGAGATTAGTAAAAGACATCGATAGCTAATCAAATTCCACCTTCTCTTGGATCGATACGGCCTGACTCTGTAAAATAGAAAGAATAAAAGCCCCTTATCAAAGAAGTAGTAGTCAAGTAGATAAAGCCATTAAGCTATGGAGCTGATCCTGAACTCATGAGAATACTAAATTAGCAACTGCAACTCCAAAGACAATTAAATGAAAAATTGTTAAAATAGGAGCAGGAGAGTCATCAAGCCGAACTTAAGAGGCTGAAATCTATGCATGAATAGTAGCTAAAAAAGAAGTTAGAGTTGAAAACTTTCGAAATTGAGAAACTAAAATAGTTTTATTAGGCGCAACTGGAAGCTCGCTCATAGAAAGAAAGCCAAATGAAAGGTCTGTCCGCTATGAGTCAACGAGTCTAAGACGGGATAAAGGCATTTGAAAGAGCTTAGGAGAGTTTAAAGAATCGAACTAACAAATTGTAAGAGGAAAGATCTGCCAAAAGCAATCAAATCCAATCATTTTAAGGTTTCGCAAGAGATAAGGAAAAGTATCTGCAAGATCTGTTTTTAAAGTTGTAAGTGAGAGAGAAATAGTTCAGATAATAAAAGATTCGGATAATAGGCGATTTGGAGCGGTAAAGGAGGAAGATGGAGGAGGCATAGGCGAAGATACCAAAAAGAGAAAGGGAATTGGAGTAAAAATATTTGAAAAAATAACGTGCCCTTATAGAAGAGTACGATGATAAAAGTAGAAAGATAAATGAAGAGGAAAGTCGCTTGCGGATGGAGAAGATGCAGATTGAACAGTAGAAACTCAAATATCAGCAGGAGAGAGAATAGGTTCAAATCAGACAGAGAAAATGGGAAGAGAGCAGGGCAAAAATTATGGAATAGATTCAACTCGAAAGGACTAAATTAATCAACAGAGAGGTTTAGCTAAATTCTAAGAATAATGAATGGGAGGCTAAATAAAGTGAGATGTCTCTACGTGAGAGAGAGTTGACGGGAAAGTGGAAACTGGTGGAATTGGAGCGTAAAAAGTGGGAGATCGAGCGAGATATGAAAAGAAAAACAGGTTTCAGTGATTTCAAGACAGGATTTTCCTATCGATAAAAACCAAAAGATGAAATAAGTGGTCCCTCGATTGAGAAGAGTATTAAACAGCTCAAAGATGAGTACCTACGTAACTTAGGACAGATCTGATGTTTTTTTGTAAATTGGTAAATATTCCATTTTATTTTTAAAGAAAAGGCTTTAGAAATAATTTCTATAATTTAAAAAGATATATTGAATGACGAAGCGACGGGATGACTAAAAATATGACTATCTGGTTAAGCTAGTCATCATTGGGGATACTGCTGTGGGCAAGACAAACATTCTACTGCGCTACGTTAACGAGGAGTACAAAATGTCGCATGTCACCACCATTGGAGTAGATTTCAAGATCAAGACTATTAACATTGATGGCATTAAAATCAAAATGCAGATATGGGATACTGCAGGACAAGAAAGGTTTAAGACTATCACTTAGACTTATTATAAAGGAGCTGCAGGTGTAGTCCTGGTTTATTCTGTGACTGACCGCAAGTCCTTTAACAGTATGGAAAATTGGATAAAGCAGATAAATTAGTCACAGCCTGAGTCGATGTGCAAGATAATGGTGGGAAACAAAGCGGATAGCAAAGATAGCGAGAGACAAGTAACATTAGCTGAGGGTAATGCAATGGCCAGCAAATATGGAATAAATTTTATCGAATGCAGTGCGAAAGATAATTACAACATCTCATAAATATTTGCAACGATTGGTAGACCAATCAAGGAGCACTTGGTCAACGGCGAAACTTCTAAACCAGTACCCGGCAAATTCAAGATTGAGGATAATAAAAGCATAGGTAATGGATAGAAAAAGAAATGCGAGTGCTGAAGATATCAATGATTTTGATCAATTAAGATTGAAGATTGTATCGGATAATACAATATACTCATTGCATGCTATTATTTGAAATTCATCTTAAAATTTAGCAATGTTTAACATGATTTTAGTTTCATGATGCTTTACGGTCCGCCTGTAATTGCTGATCCAATAAATCATGCTGAATAAATAATTATAACTTTCCATATTTTGCCCTAGTATTTGTATTTACTTAATTATATAAATTAATAAAGATATTCGATTAGTTCAGCAGTTTTGGAGTTCTTTCAAAATCTGAAGCCTATTTATTCTCATTAACGCTGATATACTTAACTTATGCCATTGGATGGTTAACCATTACTCGCTAGCCCTCTGCTGAACTCAGTTATTGTGGCTTTGATTAATCGCTGACAATTTTTCAAGATAATATCTTGATTTGCCTGTCCCTTTTATTGTCAGGACTACAGAAGAGAATTATAGAAGTTCTGATTCAACCTGACTGAGATAATAAGAAAGTATGTCTACAAAGGTATAATTAAATTTATTGAAATGATATTATGAAGGACCATATAAACAATCATCCGCATTTTATCCGTTGTCCGATCACTCTCAGTACAATTTTTGCAGAGCTAATAACTAAATATACATCCCAAGGAAAAATTTCTGGTCGGACAAGGATGTTTTCAATTTACTGCTCTACTCCGCTGAAAAGACGACAATCCCTAATCTTCAGCCCACATCTCTTGCATAAACTCTGATCATTATACCACCTCATTATAACTTATTTTAATGGGTTAACACAATTGGCTTTTACATCTTCCCATTAAAGGAATGATAAATTATTTTATTCAACTGAGAAATCTGGTTCATAATCAGCAAACTGACACGAAGTTATGCAAGAACAAGCCATCATAAAGAATGCTTTTGAGGGACAGGTTTTTTGGGTTTGATTTCTGGGAGATTGTGATGGCTATCGAAATTGTTTTGCGATTCGCACGCAAGGCTCATCCTGCCCTCGCTCAGCTTAAGAGGACAGCTACAAAGGATATTCCTGATGTTCGTGTATATAGTGACAGTTGCCAGTACATATCTGACGACAGTTATCAATCCACGACAGACTCATTTTGTTCACTTGGCAATTCGCATAACATATATGCCAGTTGCAGGACGCTATTTTTATAGGCACGCACCACCTTTTCTTATTTGTAAAAGGCACCCAGTCTTGACTAAATAGTATTGATCTAAAATCTATTAATTATAGACTATCAGTTGCATAAAAGAGCAGAGTTTTTGTTCAACTGGAAGCGGTGTAGTTGTAGTTTATCTTTGTGATGCTAGCTCTGATCAGAAGGGCTAACAACATATCCATAAAGGCTTTATCTATCATAATCGATGAAGATGTCTTCGATTGTCAATGCAACGGTGGGGAAGCCTATTGGAGCCTTAAGACTGGAAAACTCTTTCCCATTTGCGAAATTCCCGGTTGAATGATATTCTTGAGTAATTTAATCAAATTAGTGAACTGCGACAGGATGGGAGGTTGTATGGGAGCCAATAGCAACTCTTCCTTGCAGAAGGAAGCCATGAGCCAAATTAAACAGATACGTAACCGTGGATAAATCCAGTTTCCGATTAAGAAATTTACCTATTGCATCTCATGTATGAGGACCTGGCCAACAGAACCGTCGCTCGAAAAATAAGCCTCTAAAACTTTCTGCTTTTCTTCGTGTCCTTTGCAGTGGAGATACTCTTTATGTCAGTATACAGCATTGCGATGAACACGATTCTGCAATACTTTATTGTGGATGAGTCGAGCTAGAAATATAAAGGGGAAAAAGGACCGCTATACACTCCACCTGAAATTGTGGCGGTAACCTTAAATATTTTGCAATAGTATTTGCTAAGGTATTTACTTAATTATAGAAATTAATAAAGATATTCGATCAGTTCAGCATTTTATGAGTTTTCGAATAGGCTTAAGTCGATCTCTTAACGTTTATACCATAATACTGAGTCTATTTCGATCATTCCTTTCTAATTATATTATCTACTGAATCTGAGTTTGGGACACTTGAAGAAACTTATTTATTTCATGTTTTATGGACTAACAATTTTGGCATAGACGCTAATCCAAGATCCAATTTGTGATATAAGTTAGCATTGGTTTAAGATGGAGATCCATTAGGAGGCCAAAATCATTGGCTGTAAATTTTTACTGGGGAATTCTTTGTGGAAGCCAGTGATTGATGGATTAAGCCATGGATAATAGAGTCTTATAAGACTCTCTTGAGGAGCATTCAACTTGCATTGTCGAAAGTACCGAATATAAAATTATAGAAGTTGTGAGCGCATTCTGACTGAAATAATAAGATAGCACGTCTACAAAGGTATAATTAAATTTATTGAAATGATATTATGAAGGACCATATAAACAATCATCCGCATTTTATCCGTTGTCCGATCACTCTCAGTACAATTTTTGCAGAGCTAATAACTAAATATACATCCCAAGGAAAAATTTCTGGTCGGACAAGGATCCTTTCAATTTACTGCTCTACTC
>Ga0302186_10002013_pt1 | contig 16089 bp, 14 predicted proteins | sample II_Bog_E1_2_FD_198782 | JGI IMG/M metagenome (GOLD analysis project Ga0302186, IMG submission 198782) | Peat permafrost microbial communities from Stordalen Mire near Abisko, Sweden - II_Bog_E1_1 | ecosystem: Environmental > Terrestrial > Soil > Wetlands > Peat | place: Sweden: Abisko... | reverse complement strand
AATTTTTGCGTCTCATTGGGGTCGCTCCCCAATTTAAAAAAAAAAAAAAAAAAAAAAATAATTTATTTATAAAAACTATAAGAAGTTTTTTTTTTTTAATTCTCGTAAAATTTATTTAAAAAAACTGTTTATTTATTGAAATGTTATAGAATAAAAAAATTTAAATATTGCATTTTCTATAAAAGTCATAATTCAGAATTTTCTTTCAAAAATGAAAACCAAATATTTCCTTGTTATTTGCTTTATCCTTTCTATTTTCGTCAAAGTTTCTGAGGCCCAAGCTGGGAGCACAACATCCCCATCTGGATGCGCAACATGTGTATCCACCGAAACAAAATCTCGAGTGGAACAAATTTTCCTTCATTAGATGAAAGTAGTTGTGGAGTTTGTGGCACAGTAATTAGTGGTTATTCAACCTGCGCTGTTGCGTTCTCAGTGCTGTTGGAGTCACAACATGCACAGCTTGTACAAGTGGACAATTTCTTGGTCCTAATTCTCAAAGTTGCATGTCTTCAGCATAAACAGTTGCAAATTGCCAAACAATGGGAATACTGCTACTGTTAGCACACCTCCAACATGCACAACTTGCACCTCTGGCACAAATTGCCAAACTCTTGCCTCCACCGCTAGTGCTACTGTCTCAGCAACATGCATAGCTTGCACAGGAACAAACTATCCTGCTTTGGATTTGAAAAGTTGTGCTGCTTGTTCAACAGTGATCGCAAATTGCCAAACCTTGTACCGTTAGTGCAACTGGAGTAACAACATGCACAGCTTATCCCGTTTTTTTTTCTTCTTAGTCCTAATTCTCAAACTTGTACGTTGAACCCTTCTGAAACAATCCCAAATTGCCAAGCCCTTTCCACTACCGCTAGTGCTTATGTCCCAGCAACATGCACACAATGTGCCCCTTCATTCTTTCTTGGTGCTAATTCTCAAAGTTGCACGGCTACAGCATCAACAGTTGCAAATTGCCAAACCAATGGGCCCAGTAGTGCTAGTGGAACTGTGATCGCAAATTGCCAAAGCTGTCGCGCTAGTGCAGTTGGAGTAACAACATGCCTAACTTGTGCTTCTAGGTCCTAATTCTCAAATTTGTGGGTCTACTGCTCTAGCAACGATATTAAATTGTTCAAACAATAATCCTACTACTACACCAACAACATGCACATCTTATCAATGGTTCCTGCTCTGGATTTGAAAAGTTGTGCAGGTTGTGCAACCGTGATTGCAAATTGTCAAACCTGTGCCGTTAGTCAAGGTGGAGCAACAACATGCACAGCTTGTACATCACCCAACGTTCCTGCTCTGAATATGATAAGTTGTGGGGGTTGCAATACTTGCACCAATGCGATTGCAGGCACAAAATGCTCTTCTGGATATGTGTTAAGCAGTGATGGAACCACATGTTCACCAGGAATTGATTGCTCTGTAATTGCCGTCAATACAAATTCTGGAATGCCTTCATGCACTACATGTGCTTCAGGATATGGTCTGCCAGGAACAAGTACCACTGCTTGCTATCAATGCACAGGAAGTTGCACAGCTTGCACTTTTGACTCCAATTTCAATAAAACATGCTCGTCATGCTCAAATTCTGTTCTTACATGTGGGGTTTGTGTTGCTTGCTCAAGTGGTACTTTTTATTCTGCTGCTGCTGGAGCTTGTGTTCGGTGTTCTAATGCTGCTAGTGGTGGAGTGGCAAATTGCGCTACCTGCACAATGACTGGCGCTTGCACTGCTTGCGCTCAACAATTTTTCTTAACCAGTTCAACTGTTTGCAAACCATATGATGACGGCAATTGTGCAATAGGAACTGCTGTAAATATTTGCACCACCTGTATGTATGATTATTACCCGAACACCAACATCGACGAAAACGGTGTATGCACTACTTGCACTACTTCTGCAAATCCAACATGCACAGGTTGTTACAATAATGGTACCTGCTACGATTGTCCTGTACAATATTACTACAATCCCACTTCATCTAAATGCGATGGCCAATGCAACATACAAACTAATTGTTACGATTGCACATCCGCGACAAATTGCATCATTTGTAATAGCCCAAATTTAATCTTACAAAGTGGCACAACGACAGCATCATGCGAAGCAAATTGCGCAACTGATGGAACTCAGGTTTCTGTTAATACAAGTGCTTGTGCGCCATGTAGTGTAGCACTAGGTATAAGTGATTGTACCCATTGTTCTTCAACCACAAAGTTCACAACATGCAAATCCTTGAATTTGTATGCTGATGGAAGCAACTGCAGTGCTTGCACAAATAGTGCTATTGGAGAAACATTGAATGGAACCATATGTAATTTGCAAACCACAATTACGTTGTCAACAATTACAAATGACCCCAACACCAAAATGCCCACCGGAACTATCAACTGTGCAGTTAATTCAATGGCCTTTTACGCTTGGGACTTAGGAAGCTCTGTTAATCACTTGAATGTTTCAAATATCATGAATATGACTGGAAACAAACATCAAAGACAAGCTACAGATGTGGTCAATTATTGGGTCGGATATGGATTCCTTTCACAGGTAGGAAGTGCAAATGTGTCTCTTTCAATTGTTCGTCCTATTAAGAACTCTGGAGAAACCTATACCTTAATTGCTTATTGTGTTAGTTATACAAGAGGATTAATGACCAATGCCACTACTACAACCTGGTCTTCAAATAACAATGGTGCAAGTGAAGCAGTCATCAATCTTGTTGTGGCTGGCACCACTTTGAGCGCAGCTAACAAGAAGACATTAGGAAGTTATGTCAAAAAGACCCTCCAAATCAGTAGAGCCGTGTACACTGATCAAGGCGACCGTGCACCAAGATTGCCTTCATCAAGATTTTTGTAAAACGGCACCAACGGAACAAACAGCAGCAATACCACAGCTTCATTCTATGTTCTCCTAGATTACACTCACCACCGATAACAAGAACACTTACATTAACACCAGTTTAGCCAATAACACTGCTTTCTTGGCAGCTCTTAACACTTCAATGGGAGCAATCCCAGCCTTCAAATTTCTAGGAGTGTCACAAAGCGCACCGAATACAGTCAACCAACCCAGCAGTCACTCCTGCTTCAACAAACGTCAGTCTTAGCTTAACATTGAACAAAACCAACGGAAAAATCTACATTGTATCGGCCCAACCTTAGGTAACTTAACCAACGCAACAACCAACGGAACAAACGGAACCAACATGAACCTCACAGCTCCTTCATGGACTCAATTGTTATCCAATACTGATTCAAGGGTGCATCTTTGAACTTTTCTCAAAATTACCAGGCCACAAGTGGAACAGCTGTTTCTATGACTTTGACCAACTTAACTGCTGGAACACACATATAACATCTATTTCGGAGCTGAAAATTTAATGCAACCCCCTGGAATGAGTAGCATCTATGTTGTCTCAACTACAACAACCAGTGGATGGTGGTGGTGGTGAAAGCGGTGGTTCAAGCTCTTCTGGAAAATTGATCAGAGGATTGGCCTTGGTTTTGATGGCTTTGCTAGCTCTGATTCTAGGATAAAATAATTAATAGAGAGAATTTAGAAAAGAAAATACACTTTTTTGAAAAAGAAAGAAAATTAAAGAGTTAATTTTACGTTTTTAAAAAAAAAAATTATTTAATTTAACAGAAAAAAAAACTCTTGGAAAAATTTTCCATTTTTTTCCAAAAAAAAAAAATAAATATTTTTTAAACAGTAAAAAAACATATTTTCTATAAAATATTAAAAACTTTTACTTGAGAATACATTTGTTTTTTTTATTTTTGATTCAAAAATATTAATTCATTCGTTAAGCTGAATTAATTTGGGAAATAAGATTTTCATCAAATGTATAAATTCTGAAATTTTTTTCCTCCTCTTTGAGTTCGTTTGATCTTTCAATAAGTTTTGCATATTTTTTATTTGTCAACCACTGAAAGAAGTACATAACCACAAAGTTTTTTACTTTCTTGAAAAACCTTTGATATTTTTTTGGATTGTTTTTCTTTTTGTCTTTTTCACTAACTGTAACTGCAGGTTGAACAGGAATTCCCTTGATCAGTTCCTTTATTTCTCTATAACTAATTCTATGTGATTCATCAATCGTGATTTGAAAGAAGACCAATGCCTTTTCACCTCCAGCATAAAGCATGGAATCGAAAGCGAAATGAGTGCGATCAGCAAAATGAAAAAGCATATTTGTTTGGCTTTTATCACATTCCTCTATAAAAGGGAGGCACATTTCACAATCATAACAAATGCGTTTTTGAAAACCACTGACAGATAATTCTAAACCGCATTTTATCACTGATAAATTATTAAGATAATGAAATTGAACTGCGACTTGGAACAAGTCTCCTACTGTGGTCGTTTGCTTTAAAAAAAAAATAAATAAAAAACTTATAACTTTTTTTCAATACTGGATCCTTCCATGGAGAAAATTTCGGTTCTTGAAATTTATTAGAAGAAATGGAAATTGTATTTTTTATGAGATCAGATTGGCATAATAAAAACTTATCATTCTTGGAATAATAACATAAGTGTCTATTGTAAAGCTGAGGGGACATTTGAAATCTGTAGGATTCCTATAATATAAATGAAAGTAAAATATTTTTTTTCTCAGTTTTTTACTTTAATACTTTCATCCATATTCTGCTTCTCTTCAAAAGTCAAAAGATATTTCATTGCAATGTAATATTCAAGTAATTCAAGATTATTAGAGAGATATTTTTGTTGGAATTTTACTTCAGATTTGTTTATTTGAAAACACCTTCTTTCCTTATATATCCTTTTTATTTCTTGCCAAGACTTTGAATTAAACAAAAAAGTTTTTTCCTCTTCATCCCTAAAAGCTTTTTTATAAGAAAAATATTCTGAAATGGAATAATTTGTAAGTTGTGAAAGTTCGGCTGCAAATTTTTCAAAATTTTCATTATTGTTGATATCATTTGGCAAGTAATGGTAGCAATAAGTTTCAAATTTCAGCAACTTGGAAAACTCGTCGTGATCAAAAACTTGAACTGGATCAAGCTGGTCTAAGGGTTTCCAGCCAGAATCTGTTGAAGAATTGATTTGTTTATTATTATTGGAGGCACTCAACAATATGCAATCAAAAAATTCATAACTTTTTGAAAAACTTTTGTAAAGTTCTAATTCCATATTTTGATTTTTTTTATCTTCTTGAGAGAAAACATTAATTTGATCCCACACAATTACCAATTTTATCCCAATTTTGTTGTAATATGATTTAAGACATTCGACAAATACTTTTATTTTTTCAACGCTTTTTTTTTTATGCAAAAATAAAAGCCACTTAATGATGTCATTAGAATTGTTAATTATATTTTCAGGAATTTCAACAGAATCTTCTTCCATATTGAATTGATCTATGTTCAGATCCAAACACACCATATATATTAATTCGTTCAGGATATAGTTCGTGGGATTAGCAAAATATAGAACACTATTGTTTATATACATAATTCGGATTTTTGATTTATCAAAGGAAAGTCGATGGCGCAAAACGAAATCAGCCAAAAAATGTGATTTCCCTGTTCCTTGAAGCCCAGTTAATCCTGATGTGAATTTTTTAGAATTCATTAAATTTGTCATTTTATCAAAAATAGTTTTCCGATGTGTCGTATGTAAATAAAGAAAATTCTTCTCTAAAAATCTCCCAAGTTGCAATTCATTTAAGGATAAAGCAATTTTATTAATCAAATAAAATTCAGGTAATGGTTTTCCGGCTAATTGATTAATAACATCAAAAAACAAACCCTGGATTAATTTCAAATTCTTCAAATCGAATTCGAATGAAGTAGGATCACCAAGAATTTCCTGATTTGTTGGATTGATAACTTCAAATTCCACCTATTTAAATAAATCTTTTAAGATGAGAAAATAAGATTTTTATCACCGGACATTCTAACAAAGGTAGGGAGTTGATAACGTTATTTGGATTAAGGTTTGGTTGGTTGATGTTTACATCAGGATGCAGAATGATACCAGAAATTTGGGGTTCAATTTTCTGCGGTTCTATAATTCCAAAATCAGCCTTTTAAATAAAACTTTAAGATGAGAAAATTGGATTTTTATCACGGGAAGTTCGAACATATTTGAATTAAGATTAAGGTTAAGGTTTTGCTGGTTCGTGGCGGTATCAAGATGCAGAATGCTATCAGAAGTTGGTTTCAGGTTTAAGATGGGATTGTATTCTATTGATTGATTTTTAATATATCCTTCTTCCCTCTGCTCAAGTTTTTCTATTTGGGGTTTATTACCCAAATCTTCTATTTTATTAATTGATTCAAATTTTCGCATTTGGCGTTGATTTTTCAACTGTTCTTCTTCGGTAGTTTGACCAAACACTCGATCTCGTTTCAAATAATTTATTAAAGGGGAATAATTAGGTGCCTCTTCACTTATCGATAAATGATATCTGTCATTGAATATTGGATAGCTCTCCATTTTGGGTTCTAAAATGATTTCTTCTTCCCCATTTTTCATCTTTACTGATATTATACCCTTCTTTCCCTCTATCATAATTTCTATTTTTTGAAGGCTTGTTGGAATAGCTTTAAACTCACTATCAAAATTGACATCACATTTGGCATTTTTTCGGCCCAGGCTCACTTTTTTTCCTGTTGTTAATACAATTTTTTGCTCATGGATTTTTTTTCTCTCTGTGGCAAAAGTGGTTTTCATTTCGACAAAGCTGAAAGAATATTTGGGTGGGTTGGATGGGTCCATTTTTTTGGAAACAAGTTTTTTTGAAAAATTAAAAAAAATAATTAAAGCGGAAATCTTTAATTCCAATTTATAAAATCCTTTCAAATATTTGGAAATATCAAGCTTATGATAATAATTTTAAAATTTTTTTGAGGATAATTTATTTATGATTTTTTTTTTTTTTGGAAAAAAAATGGAAAATTTTTCCAAGAGGTTTTTTTTTCTGTTGAACGCAAGCAGTGCAAGCGCTAGTCATTGTGCAGGTAGCGCCATTTGCCACTCCACCACTAGCAGCATTCGAACACCGAACACAAGCTCCAGCAGCAGCAGAATAATAAGTACCACTTGAGCAAGCAACACAAACCCCACGTGTAAGAACAGAATTTGAGCATGACGAGCATGTTTTATTGAAATTAGAGTCAAAAGTGCAAGCTGTGCAACTTCCTGTGCATTGATAGCAAGCAGAGGTACTTGTTCCTTGCAGACCATATCCTGAAGCACAAGTAGTGCATGAAGGCATTCCAGAATTTGTATTGACGGCAATTACAGAGCAATCAATTCCTGGTGAACATGTGGTTCCATCACTGCTTAACACATATCCAGAAGAGCATTTTGTGCCTGCAATCGCATTAAAATATTTTTGTTTTAGTCGCCTTTCAAAAAAAAAATTACCTAACAGAAAATAATTTTCAAAAAATAATGGAACCTGCAAAGAAAAAAGAACAAACTCCAGCTCCACTCGTTGAATCAACTGTTAAGACCGATTCATTGTCGGTTTTATAAAATTGGTGAAAACCTTTGCCAAACTCAACCAAGAAATCAAAGACAATTTCATAGAAGAACAATTATCCAATTTCAAGATCTCCACGGAATCTATTCTTTTCCTTGATCTAACAAATGTCTCCAAGGAAAAGCTGACAATCAAGGCTTTGTGTAGACTGATTTCAATTGACCCAATCTGAAACAAATCAATTTTGACAGCTATGCAGGTGTCATAGGAGAAAAAGATATCTTAGATCCTCTTTTGGTTGAAACATTGAACAAGCTTGAGAAACTGTGCATCATTGATTTCGGGAAGTTGAATATAAAGGAGGAAGATCTGAACACTTTTGAATTCTCTAAAAGATTTATCAGTTTTGAAAGCATGGCAGAAAATGAGGAGACAAAAGTGAATTTTGTTAAAAAAATCAAGGATTTGAACAAAGAAAAAAATATCATGGCTGAGCAAATCAAAGAACTCACTCTTAAACTTGAACATTCAAACAAAGAAAATGAACTTACATTTGAAAACTTAGCAAGAGTTTTGGTTCCATTTGGGACTATTTTACCATTTGCTGGGACACAAAATGTCATTCCGAAAGGATTTTTGTTGTGTGATGGTCAGCAGGTTGAAAGAAACCAATATCAAGAATTATTCAAAATAATTGCAACGAATTTTGGGGCGGCTGGAAATCATAATACGACTTTCAATATTCCGGATTTAAGAGGCTATTTTCTCAGAGGAACAGATTATGGTGCGGGAAGAGATGCAGACAGAAATGAGAGAAGTGCAGTCAATAATGGAAAAAAAGGAGATGAAGTAGGCAGTTATCTCCCTCCATCAGGAATAATAGAATCTTTCAGGATTTTTATCTAAGCTGTTCCCATGTGTGTCAAAATCCTGGAACCATTAGTGTTTTAGAACCATTGAAAATTAAAGCACCTGTATTAATCTCTGAAGTTTTAAGTTTAGCGAGTTATACTGATCCCAATGGTGGAAATGAAACGCGACCAAAAAATATATATGTAAATTACATAATAAAATACAACCAAAATAATTTGCAAAATTAGTTTTTTTGCAAAATTTTAATGTTTTGAATTAAAAATTTAATTTTTTTTTAATAAAGCATCGATTTTTTAAAAATATTTCTTCTCTAATAATTTTTATTATACGTTTCAATATTGAAACCTTAATAAAGCAAAATTTATTTAAGAGCTTTTGAAATAAAAAAAACCCTTCTCTTTATTGAAAAATAATCCCATATGGAACGATCAAAATCAACAAGTTTCGAGTTCCACACTTCAAAAATGCTCGAAGAAAGTAAAAAAACAATTCAAGACATCGGCCTTCAAATCCAAGACTACAAATCCCTGAATTCCCAATACAAGCAGAAATACGAAGAGCTATCTAATTGTAAAAACCTCCTCCTCGCCCAGATAAAGGAGCTTGAATCCGAGAAAAACCAGCAAACTATTAATAAAAATACAGTTTTACAACAGAAAAACAATTTGAACTTTGAAATAAGAGACCTTGAAGCCAAATTGGCTGAGAATCAAACCGATTATGAAGTCAAAAAGAAGGAATTGGAAACACAGATATGCGCTTTGAAAAGCGAACAAGCGACTCTTGTTTCATTAAAAGATCGTGAAAATAAAGCCTTTGATTTCGAATCGAAAAAGATGGAATACGATATTAAAGGGATGAAGGAAAAAATTCAAGGATTGAGGGATATGGCTCATAAATATGAAAGTATTATTGCAGAATATAAGGAAAAAGAGATGCAGGGCATTGAAAACATGAAAAAGGAAGCACAGGAGTTCCGGTCTTTTATCGATGAAATAGAGAAAAAATAAAATGTTTATGTTATTTTATGAATTTTTTATTTTTTATCAAAATGCTAGTTTATATAATGTTTTTTTTATTATTTTCTTGAAACTTTCGCTGAGACTTGAGATTTTTGTCACCAATGAAATAACAGATTAAGTTTTTGTTCGCAATGGTCCTGAGTTTCCATGAAAAACACTTGTCAACAATAATCTTCAAAATTTTCAGTTTTATTGCAAATTTCAATAATTCAATCATCGTAACAAATTCCATTTTTAGTTGTTTTGGGTATTTTTATTTAAATTATTAAAACCAAATTTTAAATTTTTTTGTCTGATTAACTGGGAAAAAATCCGGAAAATAGATGTTTTTAAGAATTTTGAAAAAAAAGGCAAAATTTAGAACTTGCTAAATATTTTTTTTTTGGGGAATTTTTTGCAAATTTTTGAAAATGTATTCCTGGATTATTCTTGTATTTATCCAGCATGGCATAAATTACTATGATCTAAATATAAGGGGGAAAAATTAGAATATATTTATGAAACATCCTAAATATTTTATTTTGTATTAAAAAAACACAGTCTTTTTCATTCAATTTTCAAAAGGAGTTGAAAAAGAAGAAAACAAAAAATTTAAGAGAGTTTTTAAGAATATATAAAATGGTATTTGAGTTTTTATCATAAATCCATTTTAAATTTAATAATAAAAAATAAATCAGAATCTGAATGAGTCTGGCATTGACAATTTCTTGTTGACAGTTCGAATTTCTCAGTTCCAAATGTTCCTAACTTTTTAATTATTCCAACTTTTTCTACGAAATAACAAAGTTGGATTTTATTTTATATAATCCGGCTTCATGGTGTATTTATCCTTTAGAACCAAGCCGTGATTTTTATTAAAGGATTTTTATTTTTTTTATAAATGGAATAAAATTTAAAATCGTCAGAAAATCGCTCAGATTAAAAAAAAAATAGCATTAAAAAAGAAAACATTGAATAAATGAACACTTCCAATTTTTAATTTAAATTTGTTCAGACAAAATTTTGAAAATTAAAAAGTTTTGATTTCGCAGCGAAAAAAACTAATAATGATTTCTCTAATTTAGTCCACAATTCATTGTTTTTTGTTTTCATTATATTTTTTTTATTTTTTAGTATTTTTGTGATAAGATTTGGCAAATACGCCTTTTTTTTAAACATAGAACAAAATATTAATGTAGATTTTATTTGACAAATATGATTTTGATTGGAATTTATTTTGATTTCAAGAGAAGGAGTTCAAAACAAACAAACAAACAAAATAATAATTAATTTTGTAAAAAACTTAATTTGTTTTTTTTAAGCTTTTCGACAAAAGAATAAGAATGAAGATTGTGGAAACCATATTTCTTTCTCTGTGGATTAGAAAACAAAGAAATCAGATAGTGTCAATAAAACATAAAAAAAAAAGCGTTTGAAAGAAAAAAAATTAATAAAATAGAAATTAATTTATTATAAAATTCTGCTATCAAGATGACGCACATCTCGTTTAAATTTTGGGAAGTTTTCCTGATTTGAAAACAAATATCTTTCAAGAAGAAATGGCAAAAAATGTGCTATATTTCTTTCCATGGTTTCTCACCATAAATTCTCTCACCTTTAAAGGCCTTTAGGGATTCTTAAACATATTATTTGATATATGTAATTGTGGTGTTTGCCTGTTGAATTTTGTTCTTTTTATAAACTCATACCCAAATTTTTTTTTTGTCTTTAAAATCTTTTCCGACCTATAAAAAGAAAAAAAATTTTCCTATTTCTTAATTATATAAAATATTTCTTTCCCATTTTTTTATCCCTTCCTTTATGAATTTCACAGCTTTAAGCAACTCTTCCAGACATTTATTTACTCAAAATACCTTGACTAGCATTCCCTTCGAGCCTAACAACCATTCCAGTTCTCCAGAGGACAACCATAGTTTCAATGAGATTATTAAGCAAAAGACGCAACTAACGCTTGAGATGTCAACAGTCCATGAATCTTTGCTGAAATACCTTGTCCTTGAGAATTTCAAGGTGCTGCCCTGCTCAATCAAAGTCCAACACAACCACAAGCAGTGTCAATTTTATCACTACCCAAAGGACCGCAAACGCGTTGGAGACTTTTATTCTGCAGATTTATGCGAATACATTGAAAACAACCAAACATGTCCGAATGGCGACAAATGCACGAAATCTCACTCATGTGTCGAACAATTGTACAGACCCGACAAATACAAAACCAAATTCTGCTCTCAATATCCTTACAACACAGACAATTGTGAATATGGTGATTTCTGTTCTTTCGCGCACAATGAGGAAGAGATCCTCATTGAACTACTGCATAGACTTGATAAAAATGAAGACTTTTTCATGTTCAAGTTCAAAACTGTGATGTGTCCATTCAGTTCTTTACCACATGACAAAGCTCAATGTGTGTATTCACACAACTGGCAGGACTTCAGAAGAAAACCGAACCTGTTCCATTACAACCCAACAAGTTGCAATAATTGGAAGTTCAACAACTACATTGTGAACTATTCAGATGGTTGTCAAATGAGCGGCAACTGTGACAAATGTCATGGATGGAAGGAACTTGACTACCATCCTCTTGTCTACAAGACAAAGCCATGTGCCAATGGCATGAATTGCCATAGGACATTTGAATGTCCCTTTTACCATAGCGAAGGCGAAAAAAGGTTATAAATAATTTTTTTTTTTTTTTTTTAATTTTTTAATTAATAGAAATATTGATCTCAAAATCCAAATGAATGTCTTCAGATACGCTCCTAAAAACCGCATGGCAGCGCTTAAGAAGAAGAACGAGCCTACCGTCACCAGCACTAATAACCCAGCTTTTCAAAACAAGCTGAGGAAAATCACCAACACTGATGTTTCTAATTGTAATCAATTTATTTTTTTAATGAAATTAATGTCTTTTTTAAAGCTAACAGTCCAAATCTGTGCCCGATGAAACATTCCAGCGTTGGAATCTGGGGACCAGAGAATGTTAACAAACTTTCTCCTCTCAAACACGACAGTTTTTCACTCACCACTAATAGCAACAGCTACTGCAAACAACGCAAAAGCGAAGAATTTTTCGCATCAAACATGACTTTTAGCAAATTTTATCCAGGTTTCTTTTAGCTTTTTTGGAAAAACGCTAAATTTTTAATAAATTAGAATTGGCCAACGATTTCCAAATCCTGGACTTGAAAGATCATCACTCAGAAGCCGAAAAGAAACTCTCTAAACCTTTGTTTAGATCTGATGGCTGCACACCTTTGGAAAGCAATCTTTCAACTAAATCGCATTCTTCTTCTGAAACTTCACTTGAATTCCTCAACCTCGGCTAAGCAGCATGAGACGATGGATTTTTTGTTTGTTTGAATGATTAATAAAATATTCGTGTTTTTGTTTTCTTTATTTCATTTTTTTTTTTTATAATATTCAATTATCATTGTTCTAACTTGAAAAATTCAATAGACATTGAAAAAACCATAAAAATTCAAAATGAAGTTTTTTGTTAATAACAAATGTAAAATAACGGAAAGATACAACAGTTATAAACATCAAAAAAAAGTTAACTAAACATTCATGCACAAGACCCCCAAAAAAATAAAATTTAATCTAGGAAAAAATTCAAAAAGTTTTAAAAATTATCGAAATTAAAAACAAGAGTCTTAAAAATAAAAGAAATAAAAAATAATTAAAAACTTTCTAAAAAGAAAAGAAAAAAAAGCCTCTTAAAACATAAGACCCTCTCCCTTTCAAACCAAAATATTATACAATAAACAGCATTTTCTTAAGTTTTTTTTTTAATCTTCTCATCCTTTTCGTGCCTCTTTTCCAGTTTATCTAAAATATAATCAGTACAATAAAAGCTCAAGCAAACAAATGCTATAATCCCCAACGCAAATAATGCTGAATAATATGGATAAAAAGTCATCAGCATGACTGCCTTCTCTACAATAATGCCCATATGTTTTTTAAAACTCTTCATTCTGCTTGCTTCCATCGGGATCTCCTCCCCCTCTATTTTTAAATACCCGTCCATCACAAATTCTGTCATATTTTCTATATCTCGAGGTTTGTCAGGGTATTCAAAAATTTTGCCATTTGAGAAATAAAAAAGGTTCGGAAAAGAAAATATGGTGAATCTATCTTTGAGAATGGGGTTTGTGTCACTATGGAAATTTAAATAAATAATGAAGACGAAACTAAAATTACCAATCCACTACTCCGAAATTGATAATATCTTTGAGGTTGACTGCCATTTGTTCGAAAATTGGCATGAGACGCTTGCAATGGGGACACCAGGGTGCATGGAACATTATGAACCAATTTTTTAAATTGCCATTTTGCACAATACTGTCAAAATTATTGTCTTGAAGTATAACTGCGAGCTTGGGTTCAGTTTCCAAATCGACTTCAACTCCCGAAGCCAACCAAAACACAAGGCAAAAAACCAAAAATTTACAAGATTTCATAATAAAAATAAAATATTTTGAAAATTTCGTTTCTCAAATTCTGATTATTGATCAAAAAATGACCGAATCTTTTGATAATAACCATCCTTCTCCACGTCCTCCAGCGACTGGTTTTATGAAAATAAAACGTTCGGACCTTGACAATGTAAGATATTTCATCGACTTTAATTCAAAGAAAGACCCTGAATACAGATTGAAATATTATCTTTACTTCGGGGACGACACAAAACAAAATTTCCTGATAAACCATTATAACAAGTTCTATAGAAACCTATACCACCCCCCGAATTTGAATTATTACCCTCGGTATTATAATCAAAAATATGATTTTGAACTGGAGAATTTCCAACAAAACAACAGGAACAAGAACCGATTCTACTCTTTGTTTTACGAAAATTGGGATGATTCCAACCATGACAAAGACATCATCAGCACGAAGGATTATAAGGGTCATTATTCGCAACAAACAGATTACCATTTGTTCAAAATCCAGCTCTCTCAGGAGATTTAAACTGCGAAAACTATTTTGTCTTAACTAAAATTTGTTTCGTTAAATTTTTTATTTTTTCTTGTTTCTTTAAAATTCCTTAAAAAAAAATCACAAAATTCCCTCAACAGCACCAAGATGTTCCGTTATTCTTGCTCTTGATGAATGCCTCCTTGTTGGCATTGAGTTCATTCAAATGTTTCAGCTTAGCATTTTCAGCAGTCTTGATTTTCTCATTCAACATGTCGATTTCTCTCTCCTTTTCTTTGATCTTTTGGTTCAACTCATCAACTTCACCAGTCCTATCACCTCTGACATTGCCAATCTGACTCTTCAAAATTTCAATCTCTCGATTTTTATCTTCTATCATCAATTGAAGTTGACGATTGTCACCGCCCCCACCACCTCTAATGATGACCATCTCGGATTCAATCCGTTCGACCCTAATCAAGATCTCACTTTTCTCCTGTCTCAATCTATTTAATCTGTTGAAGGAATCAATGTTCAGAGCTCTGATCCGTTCGATTTCTTCAGACATTTGTCTGATTTGAGCCTCTTCGGATGAATTTATATTAATGACTTCAGTGGTGGTTGTCGTGACTCCTGCTCTTTTCACTCCTTCTGACCTATCTACAACGACTTCTGGTTTGTACTCATACTTGTAATCGGTGACTGGTGGCTTATAATCGTTAACAACATATTCAGTTACTTTGTAGGCTTGAGGCTGAGGTTGGTAGCTCACGTAATCACTCGCTTTGTACTCAGTTGGCTTGTATTCAGTCGGCTTGTATTCCACAGGCTTGTATTCGAAGGTTGAAAAGTTTCCTGTTCGGTAATCGTAGGGCAAAATGCCAGTTTTGTCGAAGTCTGTCTTGATCTCGGTTGTCTTATAATCTGTCTTCAAGGGGCTTGATTCAAACTTGTATTCCACGTTTTGAGCTGGAGCTTGGCCCTCATATCTGTATTCTTGGACTGGAGCAGATTGGACCCCAAGGCCACTGCGCTTGACGCCTTCCTCCCGGACAACAACTGTGCTCGGACCTCCTCCATATCCACTATGCCTGATGCCTTCATCCTGAACAACTATTTTTACGCCTTCATCCCTAACCACAGGGCTTTGACCAAAGTCCATGGGTTTGACATATTCCTCCCGAACAACGGAGGGACCCTCGTAACGATATTCGGTTGATGGATTATAGTTGTAGCTGGTGACATTTTTCACTCCACCGAAATCATATTTAAATGGCTCAGAAGCGCCGTAGTTGACTTGCTCTTGCTTTTGAGGCTCGTAGGAATATTGGTAGGATTGTTGCTGATTGGCGCCTGGTCTAAAAAAAAGAAATTAGAAGAAAAAACATATTAGTGGAACTGTTCATCATAATAGGTCTTCTTTTCAATGTTGACGTTTTGTCCAGGACCAGTTTGGTAGCTAGTCTGATATGTGTTGCCGTCGGCTGGGTACTCACGAAGGATGTTTTCGATTGCGACTTTGTTGATTTCCATGGGGATGTATCGAATGATTTTATTGAAAACTTAAATTAGACGATTTTGAATTATATCGTTTAAGATAGGAGTTCCCAATTAAAATTTATTTTTATTTTTTATTATATAGAGCTGTTTTGTCTATTTTTCATTTTATAAAAAAAAAATTATAAATAAATTTTTAAAATGATTTCAATTTTTTTTTGTTTAGGTAAATAAAATTTCCTCGCAAAAAAATTAATTTTTCCTTTTCGCCTTATTTTTTATAGGTTTCTACGAATTCTTGTTCAAAATTAA
>Ga0302186_10002011_pt1 | contig 16096 bp, 8 predicted proteins | sample II_Bog_E1_2_FD_198782 | JGI IMG/M metagenome (GOLD analysis project Ga0302186, IMG submission 198782) | Peat permafrost microbial communities from Stordalen Mire near Abisko, Sweden - II_Bog_E1_1 | ecosystem: Environmental > Terrestrial > Soil > Wetlands > Peat | place: Sweden: Abisko, Stordalen... | reverse complement strand
TATATCAATATGACAATCAAATCATAGTGAATAATTTATTGAATAAAGAGTAAGGATTTTTCTGCAAATAAGCTCCTATATTTTAATTCAAATTTAAAATTAACTCATTCCTAAAATAATTTAGCTTATAAGATGGAAAATAATGAACTCGGAGTCATTTGGCCAAATCATATTTGCATGGCTCCATAAATATATTTTGAGTACCTCCTATTTATCCAAGATGAATTAAACATTCTACGAATGCTTAGTTTGTAATTTTTGAATTTATCTCTCCTCTGCAGTTTCTTTAAAGATTATACTCCTTTGGATAACTCTTTTATCAATCAGTATAAACTACTAAATTACTCTTTAAATGGAAGGATATTTGAAAAAATATTAATATCTGATCAGAACATCCTTTATAATTGATTCGTGAACTCTTTTTTCAATTATTTTTAAATGAATAGAGAAATCATTTTGAGAGTCAGAGGACCTGAAGGGCAGTACAGGATACCAGTACTCGCAGGAGATACCTATGGATAACTATTATTACAAGTAATCTATTCGCTACTTAGCTTTCAAAAAAACTTAATTACCCTATCAGAGATCTCATCATTTCACGAGAAGATGGAAAATTAATCACTTTCAACGAGGGAATTAAAATCAGAGATGTTCCTTACTTCCAAGATGGAGCTATCCTTAAAGTTGACTCTCGAGCACCTAAAAAAGAACCACTCCATAGTGGCATCAAGGCCAGTGATTTGCAGTAATGAAATTTTAAAGCAGAAACAGCAATATCACAGCTAAGTGCACTCACCCTCCTGGAGGTAAATGCCTGAACTGTCTCACTGTTGAGCCACCAAAACCAGGACCCTCCACCACCTCAGATCCAAAATTAGAGGATAATCCGAGATGTAATCATGGACCGGGAGGAAAATGTCTCAATTGCACTAAAGTCGACCTAAAGGATAAAAAAAACGATGCAAAATTGTTATGTCAACACGGGCCGAATGCTAAATGCGTACATTGCCTCGATGCTGAATTTATCTCTGATGTTGCTCACGTTTCGTTTGACAATTGGCTGTAGGAGCGTAAATTGAAATGTAAAGGTGTTCATCCTTCGGAGGTAAAATGTAACAACTGTTTGCCCCCATCCAAGATACGTTATGAAGTTGATTTAACTTGCAAAAACCACGAGCCCTATCCTAAAGCTATGTGTAATAAGTGTGTACCTCCCAATGTTGTGATCAAACGTCAAGAATATCGTCATGTTGATTATGTTCAGTTTATGAACATAGCACAAATTCAGGATTTTGTGAGATATTGGTTGCCTCGCAAAAATGAACAGCAAAGAGTTGCCTTTTTATATGGTTACTATGCCGAAGATCCGAATTACAAAGGAGGTATTCGGGTGATAGTTGAAGCACTGTATGAACCTAAACAGCATGGTACTTTTGGAGGATTTTAAATACTGTAATAATAAGAAAGTCCCTATTTAAACTCAATAGTGACTGGTCTATCATTGGAAAGAGTGGGTTGGATTTTCACTTAAATAAACCACGATGTAGTTATGAGTGAGAAGCATACGCGAATGGCAGCCAGATTTCAGTAAAAGCACAGAGTACCTCATGAGTCCGGATATGACATCTCCAACTTTATCTCAGTCATCTTGCGACCTGACTAAAAGAACCCTAATGAAGTCAAGCCTGAAGTTTATATGATTAGCGATCAGGGACAAGCTCTCGAACGATCAAATTTATTTGTTGATTCCAACTCGAGACGCAAGATGCAAGTTCGTATTAAGTAAAAGTATGTATCTTTTAATACAGGCAAACTGATGCTTATCCTTCATTTATTTGTGGTGGGAAGAATGCGACTTAATTCGAGCCATAGTTTTTGCTAGTCAAAATAGCCCACGGAACTGCAAAAAACAACAAATTCGCCATAATTAAAAAGGCTGAGTTTCCTCCCGTGATGAGAGAAAAAGATAAACTCACGAAAAAAGACCTGAAGGAGTATATGAAAAAAAACAAAAATATCAAGCAAAGTTGTCTCAAGTACGGAGATTTTAATTTGCTGATTTATTTGGCACAAGAAATCGACACAGCGACCGCTCATACAATTGCAGAGTGCGTATTGCATGAGGAACAGGTCAGTGAGGCTGTTGACGACATTGTTGAGCACAAGGCTGATCTTTGAACAACATTAATCAATTATTCTTTAAACAAAATTTATATCATACAAATGTATGCAGTGACTTATCATTCAACTAATTTGAAAAGTCCAGACTTTTTCGATTGACCATTCGCCCGAAGACATCTTTCCGTGAAAGTATGTACGTTTGCCTTTTAGGTGAATGATAAACTTTCGACCGAAGAGGCAAACTTCACAATTTCCTAGATTTAAACTGCTGGCAGTATCGCTTAACTGCATTTCTTTAAGTAGTGGCATTTCGATGAACTCTGTATTTTAGCCAAAGTGCAAAACTTTACCTCTCCAAAGGATGAATTTTTATTGCAGTTATTTTCTTTTGGTTAATAAAACATATAAATGATCAAAAAGCTTAAAGTTTAAAGGCAAAACTTGATTTTGAAAATTTATTTAATTTTATAATTTCATTGATTTTATTTGGTAAAAGAAATGATTGACTTTATTCATTTCTTATTTTGTTAATGCCACATTGTTCATGAATTATCCTTTTAAATCATTTTATCTTTACATATTTTGATACATTTACGACTTTTTTGTTGGCTCATAACTGTTATAAATAGTCGAACATTATTTTTAGTTACTAGAGAAGATATTAAATGTTTAAGGAAGATATTTCACTGGACTGCCGAAGTTGTCACTTTTAAGTTCTTTCAATGTAAAAGGTGTTGACATATTAGTATTAGTTTAAATAATTTATTCTATCGGCATTAACCGAAAAGGAGTGATAATTTATTGAGACTAAACCATGCAATCATTTTGACTGCTGCTATTGCTACTGTTATTTTCTTAAACTATGATAGAGGACAATTATAAATTCTATTTTAAAGGAACTTTTTTTTAATATTAATTAATCCTAATATCCAAACTAGAACTACTCGTTCTGCGTGACTAACATTATAAATATTATAATATTGGAAGTTTGTTTATGTTTGATGAACTAGAATTAATTCCTTACTCATTGATTTCTAATAATTATGAACGATAAATAAGCTACGATTATTAATTGCTTACTTAAGTTTTATTTTTTAAATTTAATTATTAAATAGAGATGGAATAATTAAATTAACAAAGATTCTAATTGTAATTTTTAGAAGAAATAGATGGTCTCAAAGAGTGTAGATCTAACATTTAATTAAGGTGTGATAAATAGAGATTATGATTGAGAAATAAAGAAGTTTATTAAAAAAAAGGACATTGATAAGTAGGAATGAATTGTAATTAAGAATTGCAATTAGAGAAGAAAGATAAAGGATGGGTAAATAAATGAAGTGAATTATTAATTTGAATAGAATAGGCATGGTAAAATTAAAAGACAGCTGAGATAAAAGGTGTTTGAGTGTTCATTCCATATTAGAGTGTTTAGGTGTCTGTATTGATCTCAGTTTCCTTGGTCGATGCAGCTTAGATACTAATAAAAGAATGCTTTGAAAGACCAAATGATGTTTGAGTGTTCATTCCATATTAGAGTGTTTAGGTGTCTGTATTGATCTCAGTTTCCTTGGTCGATGCAGCTTAGATACTAATAAAAGAATGCTTTGAAAGACCAAATGATGTTTGAGTGTTTATTTGATATTCCATCATACATGAAATTTATTACCTTTTTTACTTCATCTACAAACCATTAATACTATTACTTTCTCTTTTTATTCTTTATGTTTCATAAATTATTTTCTCTTTCTTTTTCCATTATTCATAATTTAATTAATTTTTATCTATTTAATTTTCTATTTTGATTTTTTTTACTAAATACTGATATTACTACTAATTTTTGTTTTATTAATAATACTTGATTGATAACACTGATTCATAAGTCATTTTTCGATTTTGATTTATCATCTATTTTTGGGTTTCAAAATTAATCTTATCTTAGTTAAAATTGCTAAAATAGATTTCAAACTTAGAAATGGAATTAGGTTTACTCTCAGTATGCCTGAGCAAATCACAAATCATGTCTCTTTCAGTGTTAGTTATGACTTGTTAATTTCTCTTAATATTGAGAAAATCTTAATTTGAAATGTTTTGAAGTGATAGGCCTAAATGATGATTATTATCAATACTTTATTCTTTTTGAGATTAATCTTAGGATTAGGATAATTTTACAATAAATTCCATGTTTTTATGGTGCCTTTTGTTTTTCAGTAAAGTTTTATCACCAACAACCTGACTGTTTTGTATAGAAAAATAGCCTGCTTTATGGAGAATAGGTGAATCATCTTCCTCTTCCTGACAAATATCCATTTCACTCTTTACACTATATTCATCTTAATTTTCGGCATAGTCTTCATAGGTATATCTTTCTATCATACTCTGAAATTGGTCATTAACATCAAAAGAATTTCTATTTTTAACTTACCCTTCAGTCATGGTCATATTGGTAACTATATCCCTGAGCTCTGTATTCATTTCTCTCTCTACATGGAGAGAGATTTCAACTTCTTGAAGTTATTATGAAATAGCATCAGATTAAGCCTTCTTAATGATGTACTCCTTAGTCATTTTACGGATCTCTCCGTCTTTGAAATTCATCTCCATTTTTAATTTTTATATTTCCTACAACTGATCCATATTTTTTTCTCTTAGCAAGCACTGTTCTACATTAATTTTATTAATTTACTCCTACAGTTGATTGATGATTAACTGTAGTTCTACTCCTTCTTGATGCAATAATTAACATTTATCTTCCTTCAATCTTAATTTTTCCTATATGATCGCCAACTTGCTGACTTCATTTGTTGTTTACTTTGTTTACTTTAGAAAGATTTCCGGTTTGATTTTGTTTACTTTATTAGTTTCCTTTTTATGAACAAGGGACTCCTCTTTATTTAATACCTGTTTATTAATAGAATAAGGTTTAATAGTTTTTTTGCCATGATTAATGCTCAAAGGAATGCAGGGACTTTAATTTTTTCTTTGTATTTCTAGTCTCGATATTTTTTATTTTATTTGAGGAATTAAAATATAATTATCTTTCTTTTTTCCTTCTTTGCTAAACGATGATCTTTTTTATAGTCCTTTTTTATTGATCATTTACTTATTTTTTCCCTAGTCATCTTCCTAAAAAACAACCTTTACGCAATTTTCGTTTACATAAGTCATATATGAATTCTTTTATATTTGGATAGAGAGTTATTCAATTTTTTCCTCCTTTTTAATAATTTCCCCTTTCAGTACAGTATTTTATAATTGAAGTTTCTATAAATTTATGTTTAAAGTGACATTCTTCTATTTTATTACGACTATTTCAAGCTTTAATTATCGATTTTGATCTTTATACTTCTTTAAATTTTTATCCAAAAACATTTTTTATTTCTACACTTTGTTTGCCTGTTCTTCCCGCTCTTGTAGTGTTTTTTCAAGCTTACTTTTATTTTGCCAATACTGTTCGGAACTACTGACTTTATTGATCAGTTCATTCTCGAAGATATTTTGTTTCTACAGAATTTTTATCGATTTATTGTTTTTGTCATGGCAAAATTCTTCAAGCAACTGGTTCTAGTGTTCGAGTTTTTCTATCTGCTAATGTAGCTGCGCTAGGGTAAGTTAATACAATTAACTACTTTTCGTCATTTACTCGTGAAAGAAGGCATAATGTTGATTAAACTTATGACTCATATTTCGAAACAACTTCCTCAGCCACTCGCTTGTATTTTAGTTGAGCGCTGCAAGGTAGCCTTCCTACTCCAGAGACTCATTTATGATGTGTCTACCCAGTGTATTCTCCTCAAAATTCTCAAAACTCTATTAGTTTGCTATTTTGTTCATGAGTACACAGGTAATTTTTTTCCTATTTAATTAATATTCATTTTCTGAGAATCAGTTTCTTTGAAATCTATATAGTCATCAATCAAATACCTTCAGATAACTACTACCTGAAGTGTTAATAAAATTAAATATCTACTAAAGTCCTAAAATTTCTGTTAAATCTTCATGGGCAACGGGGCGATGTTTTTCAAGTTCAAGGCTCTATGCTTGAAGAAACAATATATAAAAAAAACAGAAACATATGTTATTGAATAATTGATCTTTGAAACATTCTAAAATCACTGTTTTTTGATTTTGTTGTTAAACTTTTCAGTAATTATATACATTGATGATGTTAAAAGATCCTTGAATTTAATCTATTGAATTTGATAATCCCACCTATTATTTTTATTTCCTCAATATCACCAAAATATCATTTAATGTTAATAGTCAAAATTAAACATAATCTAATTTTTGATCAACTGATCGTATCATAATAGTCGCCATTGATGATAAACAAACTTGCATTCACAAAATCTATCAAATTGCCAAATAATAATAAAGAGAATTGAGTCATAATAGTAGTTGAATATTTTGCATTTGAACAATTAAGCAAAATAAAATCATTTTTGAGATATCAAGATTGAGAGTGAAGGTAATATTCTACGGAGCAAGGTCTTTGGAGCTAAACAATCGAGGACTTTATGATTAAAGTGAATTATCCATTTATAACATCTTAATGTGCGAAAGGAAGTGCTGGACCAGTTAGGTAGACAAAGCTTTATTTAGGAAGATCAGAGGCTGCGTCAGATTATGCAATAAAACGATCAAGCATCAGTAGAAAAAAGACTGAAATGGGATGAAGTTGCCTTAAGAATTAGTTAAGGCTGCGGACACCCTCGTCGCAAGGGCAAGCAATGTCGTTAAAGGTATCTCTTCCTAACTAAGATGGTTTAGTCAGTTACACCCTAGCATTAACAAATAAGCAGCGTGGTCTTTAGTTGAATAAAATAAACTTTATCGCTTGCAAGGAGAGTGGGGTAACAAATGGGCGAGGATTGCTCGTTAGCTCCCCGGACACAGCGACAACAACATAAAAAATTATTTTTACAGTACTCTTCGTAAAACATTGCGGTCTGTTAATAAATTTTTAACATGTCATAAACATCAACTACGATATAAAAATATAAAAGCGTTTCAATCAAATACTCTCAGTAAAATTTTAACAGTATCCTAAAACAAGGCAGAAAGGAAGATCAGTGTGGGAAAATAAGATGCTGTTGAACTTGCAAGAGGTAAACCCATGGTTATTTAGGAATTAAGTAGTTGCTAATATAAATTGAGATGAGCCCAAAAAACAAGGGTGAAAACTGCAGTTAGAATTAGATGGCTCTGATTATTGACAAAATACAAGATTTTAACCGTTGTTGTAAGCGTAAAAAAACAAAAAAAAGAAATTTAGAAAGAAGTTAATTATAAAATTCAAACAATGAAGATGAAATACTTTCGTAAAAGCTACTATTATCTGATCCAAATTAGATAATGTAGGAACAAAAATCATAAGATCTATAACTCTCAAGATAAAATCTCATCATTGAATTTTAGTAAAAACCGTTACAGGAGAAATAGGCACTTCCAGAAAAAGAAACTTAAGTTAAAATGGAGAAATTAATAAAAGACCTTTAGATAGAACTGCACGGCTCACGGCAACCCATCATTCCAATTTTGAAATTTAGAGAAAGTGAACCTAATATGACATCTCAGCAGACCTTCCAAAAAGGATTAGAATAACTAAACGCCAGTATAACCAAGTCACAAAAGCAATAATAAAAAACTGAACTTTCAATCTTTCCATTCATTCCCATCTTTCAATCAGAATATGAATTCGGATATCCCTCCTCAGCCTTTTTACCAACAACATCATATTTTGCGAGGTCTGGTGAACAAATGCAAGAGATGAATCTCCAACGTAGTTTCAATTATTAAAACTTTCCACTGAACTGGTCACAGGACCTTAGCACCAGCATTTCCTTAAATAAATCATTTACTTTTTCAAAATAAGCTGATCCTGTCTCTATTATCAGTCCTATTATTATCGCTCAAAAACATGAAAATTAATTGGAGAAGAATAAGCAGTGATATGATCAATAATAAACAGTTATATGGATAATATCATCAAATATTTGTTTAAACTGTAAAAAATTAAAATGTAAAGACATTTTCTCTTTGCATCTGTAAACAAGTGAGAAACATTAAGGGCTAAAGTTTTAGATATTGAGTATTTGATGATTTTACAAGTCCATAACGACTGGCTACTAGATATCAATATATTTAGCATCAAGCATGAAGGACTATTTCTTTTTGAGTGACGTTTTTATTATAAGTAAATCCAAATGATGATAACAAATTTCCGCATTTTTATTTACTATTTCTTACAATTTAGGTAATTATAATTTCATCACAGTTTATAGTTTATTGATATTTTGCAAATCGAATAGGGAGCTAAGTTTAACAAATGTTATCATACTTTATCTATTGTATAATAAAGCTCTTACCAAATAATTCTATGTTTATATTTATTCGTTATATTATAGTCCATGATTGGCATCGGGTAAATGTATAGATGCAGCCATAAAATTGTTCCCTATGGCATTGAAGGCTATCAAGTTGAAAAAAAATATGAACAAAACCAAGTATTACAAGAAAAGAATTAAAAAGAAAGCAGTAAGACTCAACAAAAAAAGAGATAAACTAAAAAGGGTCATTACCTTTAGGATTAGGCCAAGATTCATTAAAATATTCCTGGTCCAGGTGGTTATGATTTTTCCACTGACAACTGGAAACAAGGAATTACCTCTTCTAAAGGAAAGGTTAAGCACTCAAAAAAACTAACTTATATTGATGAAATTATGCAGCAAGAGAAAAAGAAAAACTTGCCTGCTCCTGGACAGTACAAACTGTTCAAGGACGAAAAAGACCTCAGATAATAAAAGAAAAGATTAGCTCATAAAAAAATCAATCATAGTGAACGATTCACTTATCTTGATGGAATTCAATACTAAGCATCTACCACTCCTGGAGTGGGCGCCTATAATCCGGAATCTCAAAGAGTAGTCTTGTTTTTATTTAGCCCAAATCCGCCACTATGATTTGCAAAAGATATAAAAATACGGGTTCGTTACGTCCTGTAAGTGGTTTAAAAAATCATCCGAAACAAGCATAAATTGGAACCTATAATCCTAAAAGAGCGGATGAATTTAAGTCATTTTCTAAAAAAACGAAAGGGTATCATGAGTGGGGAAGACAGGACCGATTCAAGAGTCAAAAAGATAGTAATGCTCTTGGACCTGGTACTTATTTTGGAATCGATGAGAATCGACTTGTAAATCGAAAAAGTTCGAAAAGCGTGTATTATGGTTGATTCTTGCTTGTCCATAATAATATCATGAGTGTATAAAACCTGAAAATAATGTTTACCAGCGTTCAAAGCCCTAATAAGCTCTAAGACACTAAAAACGAGGATAGCCCATCGAAAAAATAAAGATAAATGCGAAGAACCATTCCAACTTCCAGAATGTTTCTGGATTCAGAGCCAAAAACATCTCAATAATTTAATATGCTTAGTATCAGCATGGCTAATTCACGTTCGCATTAGAATGCAAACATAGACGATTAAACCACCAGAAGGATGATCAAAAATAATTATATGGATAACTTTATGAATGGCATTAAAAAAACAATCGTGAAGGATGATGCTGATAAATAGATTTAGCCGTTAAAAAGAAAATAGAGATGTAGTGATCACGCTATTAGAGAGGAAACTTCAAAGGAAAGCCTCAAGGAAAGTTAAGGTAAAAGTGCTTTGAATTTTTTGAAAAACACTAACAATGGTAAGTAAGATGTTGAAAATGTTATTGGAGGTCTTTGTGGACCATAAATAAACTCCTATATCGAAGAATAGAGTGATCAAAATAATCGCCAAAGTTCAGTCATTATAGGATAAACGGACTTAAATATAATTAACCGATAAAGTATTTTAAAGCCATTCAAAAATGAAGATGGGAATCAATAAGAGTAAAGGAGAATAAGTAAATAATCATCCTGCCTTTTTAAGCGTTCTCCCATCCATAATCAACTCTAAAATAATGAACGATTGTAATCCGTTGATAATATATTTAAACCATAATCCAGTAGAATAAGTAAATCCAGTTCTTCCTCAAATATTTTTGAGAAAGCTAAAAAATAAATGATGGCTATAAATAAACAAAAATCTTAGTAATCTTCTTCTGACGATGGCAATATCTTTGTTGTGGCTGATAAGAGATAGCGTAGATTCAGTATTAAAAGTAGCAACAGTAACACCAATTATACTCTATAAAAAATATTACTTTCATCTAATATATATGCCAATTACTTGAATAACATGCAGAGAAGGTTTATCAAAAAAATCAGCATTGATGTACCTTAACTCTCTTTAGGTATCAAACAACTGCCAAAATAATTTTATTTCAAGCCAGTGAGAGTAGAATTTAGAAAGATTACCGATTTTGCTCCCAATTTTTCAAGCAACAGTGGCTACAACTACCTTTGCAAGGTGAATAGAGATAAATCGAGATTATTCTTCCAAGATCTTAAGATATAGCAAATTAACAATTTGAATGGCTCCAAATGCGGATAAATAGTTCTTTCCCAGAAGTATAAGATGAGTCCTAACGCTGAATACGACCACATTAATCGTCGCATTTATTTATTTTCTAATAAAGAACAGAAAATATTTGTCTATAGTTAAGCTTCTCTAGAGTTACTGGGACAAGTACCAGTACAAAAACCTGTTAATGACCCTCAACTATATTTTTACCCTATTAATGGCAGGTATTTCTTGCTTGTTATCGGAGGCTATTCCAGGATATAAAAATAAACTGTTCAAGGCAGTAAATTTATTTAGATCTTCGAAATTCACAGTTGGGAGGTTGGACTAAAATCAAGAATAATCAAACTGATCATTGGACGTATAAGCCCCGTGGTGCTAACAGTAAAGTAAAAAAATGAAAGTAGATTGTTAATTTTAGGGGGCAACACAATTGGAAAGGTAAATCACTCGGGCTAATTGAGCTTTGACTATGAAACCGATATCAACTAATCTACCAATATGACTGGAATATCCATACCTTCACATTAAATTATAGAGCTTTTCGATATCGAAGAACATGCAATGTACTCTAATCTCTCAGTAAAAATGATCAATCCTTTGTGTTTGCACAACGGAATCGTCATCGCTATTAGTAATGTATTCCTCCTCATTCTTCCCAAATGTTGCTATCTATTTCAAGCAAAGATTGTAAACAAATAAATAAACATTGTTTAAAGTAGTTACGTCACTATCCCTGAGGCAGATATGTATCAGCGCAGATAGGTATACTTGAAAATTGAGCGGGATGAAGCTTTAATATATCGAATAAACTAAAAAGGGATACTGTAAATAATTTCCTTAACGAATGGACAAAAGATTTAAAGATTGTGTTGTTCTATTTATTGAATTTAGCGTATGATTAATTACTGTCTACATTTAAATTTAAATCAAAATAGTTATTTAAAACTTTATGTTTATAAAATTGTTACTCCAGAATGTGCTTATTGCCTCTATTACAAAGAGAAATATATCTACTAAACAAAACAATTATAAAAATTCTTTTTAATTTTGTTAATTTTGTCTCTATTTTTATGAAAGTAATTATTGCTGCTAATAGATATAGTTTTTTTAGTTTTAATGATCTTCACCAAAGTAGATTCATAAATCAAAATGTTGAAAATCAATATGATGTTTATACTCTTTATATTTTGTTTTGCAAATATAGAAAGATAATCACCAATTCTTTGGACATAAAAGCTGAAAAAGTCATTTAGAAGCAGCCATTTATATTCATATATTTGCCATCTAGCAAATTAAATATGCAATTATATTATATCAGTCATAATCATGATCTGTATACTGTTGATCAGATATTACTAGTCTGCTCATTAACTAACCATTAAATCATAATTTAGCAATGCAAAGGGAAGAAATCGCCTAAAACAATTGTATCACAGGGAATCAATAGCTGATTACAAATTGCAACACAAACAAGGAAAGATCTTCGGATCAATAAATCGTCTAAAATATTATGAATATGAAAGGGAAAAATGAATAAGAGAGTAAGAGAGAGCCTTCTATGATTTCAGTGTCCTAAAAGATTAAATAAAGGAAGACAGAGAAGTGCAAGATAATTAACAAAAACTAATTCAGGTCCAATCCCGCTATTGTTTTTCTTGAAATGGAAAATGATCGATAATTCTCTTAAGGCCAAACTAGTTTTCCTCCAACCTAAAGCAAATAAATTAAACCATAGTAATTAAAACAGTTAATAAACTTTAAATACCAGCAAAATTCAACTAAAATCAGTGAAAAATAATCCGAACATAATAGTTGTTCCATTAAAAATGAGCCTTCACTAAACCTATATTATGAGAATCAAAAAATAGATCTGATGAGTCGCATAACTTCAGCCATCAATTTTCTAGGAAAAGGCATAGAAGTAAAAAAAATATGTTTCTTCGTTTTTAAAATTGAGCCAGTGGTCATATACTTTGCTGAAGATTTTAAATTTATGGCAATTTTCATCAAAAGCAAACAATCTATGAAAGTACACAATATGACGGAATTTTTGTATGTTGACTCTGGCTTTAGGACAACTAAATTCCAATAATACAGAAAGAAGGGCTACAATCTCAATGAATAGCTATGCTTTAGTCTAATTTTTCGCAAGCGTTCTTTTGATTTCGAAGCAAGCAGCATATAAATTAGAGACAAAATCGTGGAGCACACCAAGTTTATGAAAACATGCATTTGATATTTAATTTTTTAGCATCTATCTTTAACTATAATCAGAGTTTACTCTTCTCTTGGATGGGCACACTTTTTAGAACTTGAACCATCGTTGGCACAGATCCTTTCCATTTGGTAGTGATAGCCATTACCTCATGAATCTATTACATCCTTTTGAACCACTGAGTAATCAATTTGAATTGATCAAAAGGCTTCTCATATAGAATGAGATTAGTGATTTAGAAGTAATATTGTAGATCGGCAATTGTCATTTAAGTTCCTGTTACGTAAGATGAGCCGCTTAGCTCGAACTGTTTTTAGAGTTGTTGCATTGATTCCATCATCTCCTTTTATGCAGAATATATTTCGCTGGCATAAACAGGCTTTTGTTTTTTAAATCCTTAGTAAACTTTCAGAAATATTATCTTGAAAAGAGATGGTCTAAAGAAATTTTGATACCATGACAAATGCTGGTTTACTCGAGCACGCTGCTGCATCGTAGTTCCATAGTACCTCCCAAGTTGATCAGGGTACTTCTAACAAAGATAAACTAAAATAGCATTGCTTTCCGCAAGTTTAAAATCACCATCAATGAGAAAAGGAATTTGCCCAAGAGGATTAAGACTCAGATATTCTTTGGTTCTGGTCTGACTTTTCATGATATCCATAGTGACAAGATTGCATTTAATTTTGCCTAAGTCGATGAGACACTTGACTGCTCGGGCTGGTTGGCTTCCTAAGTTCCAATAGAGGGTTAGGGACATTAATAATAATTCTGATGGTATAAAAATGAAAAATAATAAAGATTATGAATGATTCATTGAACTATATATGTCAATATGAAAATTGCATCATTATTTCATATCGTCTTGTATAAATTTAAAGATTAAATTTTTTCATTGTAATATGCATCTTTAATCTTTTGGAGTTTGGTTATAAATTGTCTTGCTAACATATTTATACTTCGAAGTTTCAAAATCGCATCTTATAAAGAAAACTTGACTTAGAAACACTGATGCATTCAAGCTCTACTTCAAATTCCTCATCACTAATTAATATATTTATAGGATTAATTATAGAATAACGAATTTATAGCATCACCTCCAAAAGATTGCTGCACAACCTAGAACAAGCAGTAGAATCACAATTATGAGAGGGTTAATTTTTTTCTCCACTTATCCAACCAAAAATTAATCAGTTTTGATAATTGCATCCATGCTGTGTCTTGCTTCCCCAAAAGCTTTGGTGGCGTCCTGCCCCGCCCATTCCATAATTTTATTAGCTCCTCCTGGATGCTCATCAAGATAGTAAGTAGCATCGTAGACCTTTCCATTGATGACTATCCAACAATTCTCCGCTGCTTTGTGGAGAGCGACTTCTTGCCATGATATAGGATCTTCCCTCTTTGAGATTTTACGTTTTTAACTGTCCTTCACCTTTTTCTTCTTGTCGGCAATACGATCGAGATATCCTTGAGGTGGGTCGGCACACTCAATTCTACCGATCAGTCTGGCGTTTCTGACGCTGACAGCATATTCTGAATGAGGAAGTCCAATAAATTTGGCAGTAGCATCCTGTCCGCTGAACCTAAGTAAATATAAATTTACCTGACCATAATGTCATCTCCTCCGGGGTGTTCCACCATGAAATCGCTGACATTGTAGACTTTTTACTCAATCATGAGCCAGCAATCATAAGAATAAATGTGTTTTTCAAACTCCTACCAAGTAACAACACGCTCTGTCATTTTCTTTATCAGTAAGATTATATTAAGATTTGTATTTGGTGATAAATAATCCAAGATCAATCACGCATCCTGAAATTATATTCAAATTATAAATCTTAACAAAAAAAATCAATTATAAGAGTTTAGAAATTATTATTTTGAACGGGTTTTTGCCTTTTAGACTTCGCCTTGACTTATTTACGAGGATAATTATGATGAAATATATAAATTAAAGATGATTAATCCTAATTTTGCTCTTTTTCTTTCTTAAATTATTTCAAATAATTTAATTTAAGTTGAATTAATTTTTCAAATTTTAATGACTAATCCACTTTAAGAGTAAAATGTTATGCAATCATAAATATGATGTAATTAAAATAGTACAATAAAACTGACATAACATTTAAACTTTATGCAAGGGATAACCGAGTTTAACGTGCTTATAATCGGACGGTCTGGAAGCGGAAAGAGTGCAACCACTAAACTCCTTACAAGTAACCCAGCCATTAAAGTGGCCAACAGCCTCAAGGAGGTGACCACTGACGTCAACTACTACGAAGGTACTGCTTTCTAGACAAGTGGAGAGGAAGTTCGTTTTCGAGTGTTGGATATCCCCGGATTGGATAAGATAAATAACCGTGCATATATTCGTGAAAAAATTCTCTAAAGACTTTAAAGCAAGGGGATTGTGCTCCATGCGATCATATATGTTAGTAGTCTGACATAACGTGACACCATAGATGAGCATAAGCTCTTCTCATTTTTAGAACAATTGCCTTGGAGTACAGAACAGAAAAAGGGAGCCCTAATACCATTACTTACAAAATATGACAATCTGGTCATTGACTCTCAAGAGGATGATATAAATTCTACAAAAAGAGAGTTTCAAGACATATTTTAGAAATTAGGCTACGGGGTGGCATGGGGGAAGAGAACTTATTGGATTAATCAAACCCGAAGTCTAGAGTTTAAAGTGAAATGCTACGAGGAGGTTCGAGAAACATACGAAAAGCAGGTGGAGCGGTTGATTGAAATGATTAAAAAAAATAAGAACCTTCTGACAGCAAAGGCTATACGCGATGTAATTGAGCAGGAAGATAAATTTGTACTCAAAAGACTTTTTACCGAACTTCAATAAGGTTTGGTGCCTTTTAAAAAATAGTAAAAGTCACATTTTATCAAACTGAAAGTACAAATCGAACCGCATACATTCGAGGAGAGTATTACTGCCGTTTCAGCATCTTCAATAGGGCTCTTTATTTCTAAGGTCTGCCATCAGGAAATTTCTGGTAGCGCATCACTTATATTAATGGGTGTACCAATCGCCATGGCTTTAATGAAATTGGCGGCAGAGTCAGTAGTCCTGAAATCTAAGGAAATCGGTCAGGCGACTAGCGGAGATACTATAATGCGCTCATACTAGCACATCTGCACAGAAATTAATAGCGAAATGGAGCAGTAGTGGAAACATCTTAACCATAATTTAGAGTTCAAAGCACGTGGGCTCTTTCTTTGCTGTACTTTCCCTCATCAAAAATATAAATTTTTCGATTTGGACACCCTCACGATGGCCTATG
>Ga0302186_10002010_pt1 | contig 16097 bp, 10 predicted proteins | sample II_Bog_E1_2_FD_198782 | JGI IMG/M metagenome (GOLD analysis project Ga0302186, IMG submission 198782) | Peat permafrost microbial communities from Stordalen Mire near Abisko, Sweden - II_Bog_E1_1 | ecosystem: Environmental > Terrestrial > Soil > Wetlands > Peat | place: Sweden: Abisko... | reverse complement strand
CGATGGCTTCTATTTACTATTGATTATTTTCCATAATAATATTTCTATGTAAATACAGCACAAGTATGATCAAACCATCTACAATCTTACCCAACTCATCCTTAAGAAAAAATATCGCAGAGTAGTATTTATTCCATAAGATAGATTAGAATTGCTGAACATCTTTAGTCTCAAGGTATCAATACTCATGAACTAACTGTTATAACATCATACGCCATCTTTTTATCCCAGGGACCAAATGCAGCGTTGGTTTCGCTATAAAATCATTCAAGCCCGCTCGTTCATTTAGCTGAATCTCAATATCAACAAATTCTTGGCCACTGGGAAGAGGCCGGTTATATATTTAAGAAACTGAAAGCTGAAAGCGATAAAACCGCTGTTGGCATGCTCTCAAAAAGCAATAATTTGGTAATGGTACCTTAATCATAATAAATCGACTAATTTGAAGAATATACTTCAGATCATGTTGCTTTGGGTATTGATCGAAAGCAATAAGAAACAGTGGCCCTCATAAACCAAGTAACAAAATAATATGAACAATGTCGAGATCAGCAAAAGAAAGGATAGATAGAGTTTACTTAATTTCAAGCCAAATGTGTGTAATGCAAAGCAAAATTTTAACAGATTTATAAGTAAGGAAAGCCAAGACATGAAATAAAAACAACCCTCAATAATTTCATCACCTTCTTGAATACTATAATTGAGAAGAACATACTATGATTTTAATTTTTACCAATAATGCACATATGGATTAGTGTCGAATAAATATATTAAATAGACTTAGTATGTCAATATGGTACTAATGGTTTTCATTAGATACAAAAAACATAAACTTTTATTATATTATTGCAAGCAAATCATATGTATTTGAATGTCCATACAACTTCGTAAAGTCCCAGCAAGAATCACAGCTTTGAAAGTACGCCTTATTTTATTTAGAATCAAGTTAAGCTGATAGTCCCATTCCTAAACAATTTTAATTAATCGATATGTAGGAAGATGAACAAACTGGTAGTGTTTTTCAAACTACAAATACAAATCAAGTGGAAGCAAATAGTGGCGTAGAAGAACGAAAACAAAAGAAAAGATATAAAAATAATTTTGCCATCGAGTAGCGATAATTTTATAAAGACTTAGCCCCGCATAAAAAGGCGAAAGAGTGGTAGTTTATTAAAACTTCAACCATAGAATTAATGATGAGTCTATAATAAGTAACTACAAAGAAGATGAGTTCTTATAGCCTTCAGATAATAACGAAGGATAAATAAATGAGGAGAAATAGAACCAACTCAATATGAATCCAATAAAGGAAGATATTTAGTAAATGCCAAACAATTAAGATGCTAAAGCTTAAGGAGTGATAATTAATAATGATTAGCAGAGTTCCTCGTCACATTAGCCTCAAGTCTTTGTTCCCGATACAAAAGGAAATTTTAGGAGCTCAGCTATCATTAATACAGATGCCGTTGATATTGTCCAAGAATAGCCACATTTTAGTTAAAATCAGATGTAGCTCAAGCAACAGCTCATGAGTAAAGTTCAGCCTCTTCACTTATTAAAAATGAAGGTAAATCGTTAAAATTCATGGTTTAATGTCTTCTGGCCTCGATTTTAGCTCATCTCCAGTGACAATGACAACAAAATGATCATGAATGCCAAGAGAATTACTGCCAGGCCCATCTCCACCTTTATTATGTCTCTTAGTAAAACAGACTTCGAATAAAATTCTGCAAACTATATGGGTAAAATAAAATCCAATACAATCGGCAGCATTTTAAATGTCTTTGGCCCTGGACTCAATCCTAAAAATGCCAAATAAAAAAGAGAGTAGCCTCGTGAACTGCTAGCAACCATTGTTTATTAAACAAGCATTTTCGCCTTTAAGCCAAGAGAGTTTACAGTCTATGTCAAAAAGGACTAGTTCAATTATTATTCCGATTTTATTGGAGTCACTATGTATGAGGATGAAGTTGGTCTAAACCAACTCTTCCTAAATTAGGCAAATAAATAGAAGATGATAGTTTTAAATAATAAGAAGCCGACCTGGTACAGTAATATCGGAAGATATCTTCTCAATCTTAGAGGCTTAGCTTCAAAACCTTCAGCCAAGAATTTTATCTTATAAGACAATTAAAAGTAGGTAATGCTATTTGGCAAGGCCAAAGACAATGAGTTTGTGCTTTAATTGGGAGATGCAATAAGTCCAATGATTGCATTTTCCATCATTCTATCATCTTTCGATACCAAATTTATCAGTGAATCCTTTTCGACATGATGCAATACACATATTATTGTTATTATTATTTTTGTTTTTTTCTTATAATTCGAAAATAAATGATTATTTTATTATCAACTCTCATCAGATTGACAATGCATCCACTTTCCAATCTCTTTTTAGCGAAAGGAAAAAATATTAGCGAGACATTTTGTTGATATTAAGCCAATAATAATTTTATTGAATTTTAAAACGGACCAAGCCAATGCGAAAATTATAATTCTTCTTATAGATTAGCTAAATGGTGATTCGTATTTAACTAATAGTTATATCCAATGACCCGCTGATGCATTCCACAAATAATAAGATTATATTTATTTTTTGAGGATGCAAAAATAAGTTCACATTAACATGGATGAAAAGTATCCCTTTGGGTAACTAGCAGAGGTTTTCACTGAAAACACTCGTCCCATCGTCAAAAAGACACTGCACTTCCAAAATTAGGCTCAGCATGAGATGATTCGTCAAATGGTCTATCTACTGAATGTAGTCAAGCATGACAACCTAGTGAATGTTGAGAGAGTGCTAGAAGGAGAGGATTGTGTTGATCTATACTACGAATACGCTCCCTTTAGATTGGAGAAATGGCTGCTCGAGGTTAACGAAGAAGCCGTCGAGACTCTTGAAAAGCAACTTCTAGACGTAGTTGAATATTTAAATCGCTCCAGTTTTAAGTTTGAGTTCGACCCCTCAAGTGTGGGTCTCAGCAGCGACATGACTATAAAATATTTCCTCAATGAATTTTCCATCGATATGGAGAATCAAAAGGAGAACTTAAAAATAGTGCAAAGGCACATAAAACAGTTCTTTCTAAGGTTATGCCAATCAGCTCCAGCAAAGGCAATTAAATAAAGAGAGTCTCTGGATATTGAGAAATGTAGGAGGTTCTAGTCCGTGTCAACTAACGCTTCCATATAGCAGCTAATAGCCCTTAGTCAAAGTTTAGGCGGCTCTAAAAGAGATCGAACTGATTCAACTTCGAAGTCAAAAGTGTATCTTTCTCAAAAAGTGGAAGACTCAATGAAGAAAAGTTTAGAAGTACTGTAGCGTTTCAAAAAAGCCAGTAAAAATAAACTCTTATGATAATCTCACGTTTTGATTTAACTTTATTCATAGACTGCTGTAAAGCAGAGCATATCACAAACACATCTATCATGCTTTTGATTCGAAATAGGAGTGAGTTTTCTTCGGCATTTACTTTTTTATAGTGTGGATGAACATGTAGTTGTACATAGATTCCTTGAAGTGCTCTCCTAAAAGAAAAAGTGGACGAAGACCCTCTTTTAGATGTCGGACGGGAATGGCCCGTCCTGAAAGAATTTGTTTGGTCTTCTCTGCCCTCACAAGTAATACAAGAACAGCTAGATCAAGACAGTATATTGTAAATTACCCTTATAGTCCAAACTTTGTATAGTAACCCGAGTCCTCCTTGTCAGAGGTGAATTTTTTATTAACGTCTTCCTCCTTCCGGCTGCCCTTTAGGTATAGCTACACATAGCAGCTTTCACTAAACTAGCTTGCATTCATCACACAGCTCTGTCCGGAAATCACCTTTACATTAAGCAGAAATAGAGGAATATCAAAATTTTTGGAATATAAAGTCTTTGGGTTTTTGAGACACATCCAGAGAGGCTTGAGGATATATCCACACTTGGCTCCTCCATTTTCAAGAAACAGCGACTGCATGACATAGTTTTAGCTGTTGATATCGGCAAAAGTGAGTCCGATCATCTGTACACCCATCCGCATGGCAACTGCATCTCTAATGAAGTACTTGAGCAACTATGGTTGACTTATAAGCCCTTTTATTTTCCGATAGCTGCTTCAATCATGATCTTTTTGGAGTAGTTAGACATATTTTCGTCCTCAACCTCCTAGAATTTGCGAATTTTTTCATGCTACAGAGAACAGTAGTTCCAACACATTTGGCCTTTACGCTAAAAATCAAGTTTACTGCCAAATAGGCTGATCAGTCTAAAGAAGGTCATCGACTCCTCCGGAAAGTCTCGCTCCTTTGCCTTCATCAACTTAGGATTGACATCAGCCATCAGTAGAATCTTGCGCATGAGTTAAGCTGGGGAAGGAAGTGCCTCGAGTTAGTGAAAGTTAGCAGGCGGAATGTAAAGTAGTTCTTCAAACGTACTTGTGAGCAGATGAGCAGCTTCATCGAGAATGACTTTAGGGCAATTAATGGTATTAATCTTGAGGATGAGAGGATAGTTGTTGAGCTCAAAGGCCTTAGAAGCGATAATCTTTAGTATTTCTGCCAAATCCGCGCTATTCTATGGATCCAATCTTACAACTGGTTTTGAGTTCTTGCCTGGCTAAATAATAACTCTCAATCCTCGGCAGCCTCTCTTTAGGGCCATTTAGTAAAAATTTATTTTGTTTATCTTGTTGCTACTGCTCTGCTTAGTGAGAGAGTAATCAGTGAAATCACAGTTGATGAAGTAATCTGAGAGAGGGTGAGTCATTGGCTGGCACTGTTCCTTTTTGTCCTCAACGAAGGCGGAGTTACGTTTGCTGGAAATGAGACTGCAAAAATTGTTGAAGCTGATCATGTCATTCTGCTCCTGCTTCTCATTGCCCTCTCCATCATAGACAGGAAACATTTTGATAGTCTGCAGACAATCCTCCTCACTGATATTGACCACAAGCACCTTTTAGTAAAAATCTTTGAGCTGAGAAGCGGACATGAGGGCCTTCTAGTTGTAGCGGACAACATCAACGATGGGATTTTTCTGGTTGCGCACTTTCAATTTAAACATGGGACAGTACGTACTAAAATACTTAGCGAGGTCATCCTTAATGGAGTAGAACCGAAGCAAGTACTGAAAGCCCATTTAGTTTAGTTCTCTATTGGTCATATCTTTGCTTCTTTTAAGTTTCTACCTCTCGTAGAGATACTTGTTTATTTCGATTATATCATCCATGATCTCTTCCTTCGACCTGCGAACCTTCATCTCCTCCAAAATGCGCTAAATCTCTTGAATGTCGAGTATGTTGCCGCCATCCTTATCTGCGTGCAGGAAAGTCATCATGGCCTCGGCTTTAAAGGGGTCAAACTCATTCAGTCGTTGATAGTAAAGTTTAGCCTCTCTCACGAACATAATCATCGCTATCTTCAGCTGTTGTTTCTCAAAAGCGGTCTTGAATGCGAAAGTGAAACTATCGAGGTTCTGCGTGTATAATATTAGACAATGTTCTAGTTGTGGCAGCTAGTACGTATACCGAGTTGTTTGAGGGCAGCTTGAGTCGAGTACTAATTATCAGTGATATTGTAAATTTAATGTAGTTTTAGTAGATAGCTGACCCTTCGACCAATTATTATATGGAGGATATTGATGTAAGACTCGTGAATAGAGAGGATGCAATCATAGAGTTTGCCGCCCTTACTGTCGTAAATAAGGCAATTGAACCCGTACGTCAGGGCACTGAGAGCATTGTTGTAGCGACTATCCACTAATTGTTCGGTCTTATCCATGAAACTATATAATTCAAAAACAGGCATATCTAAACATCAGGCCAGATAATATAATATGATTTTGGGAAGCCTCATATAATTTGCAGGTTTTAATTACGCATCGATTAATATTAATTTTATTGATGTCTTCATAAACAAAAGTCTTCCCCCTCAAGGTAACAATATCACCATGCAGCTTCCATTTCAATTTCACGGTCAGCAGCAACCTATTCGCAAACTCAGCGACCTCTATCAATAAAAGATTAGTACTCGAGACAATCAATAATTCACACATACCAGTGTCTCCAACTGGCAACTGAAACGCCTTGACAGAGATGTAATGCGTGAACGCAGAGAGTTTTTAGTCCATCCAGGGTACCATGCTTTTTAATTAGCAAGATTAGTCAAGACACTCCAGATTGGTTTAAGACCACTTGCCATCATTTTCATCGCAGTAATCGACCCTAGCGCCAAACTAACCCTTAATAAAAGAAATTTGATGTATTTAATCGAAAGAGAGTCGACCCCTTTGCGCAAACAGACACATTTGCAGAACACCCAAGCAGATTTAGAAACACAGAACGGATAGTGGCAGCCAAAATAGGGTTTAGGTAAACTCACTATGGAAGCGAACATTGGTCTGAGCACAAGGGAACCATTCCGTTAAAGATAGGTAGCGTGGATAATCGTGACTACTCAGTTCGTAAGCCAGTCCTAAAAATTGGACAGTTGCATTAGCATAATTTCGTAAACACATACGGAATAGCCTGATGTCCATATCATTAATAACTACTTTATAATTGAATGAAGGCAATAAAACATTAAATTGCTTCTCTCCTTCTTGAATGAGATTGCAATCGATTTCTTTGGGAGGATGGCAAGGCTGATTTATAAAATTACACACTGCCAAGCGAAATGTGCCTATAATTCACCCTTATTTAATAAAAATTCATCAATTATATTTTTCTATCTTTTCTTATGAAATAATGTAAAAGTATTGATAAAGAAACAAATTCAATCACAACAACCAATGAGTCGAAAGCAAATATTTACAAAAACAACTATAGAATTAATAGGGCGATAATGACCAAGCAATAAAATGGTTTGCCTTTCTGCAAAGTGAATACAACGAACAAGGTAATTGAGATTATTGAATTGGACAGCGAGTCATCCAACTAGAATTATAAATAAAAAAGCCCTTTTACAATTATATAGCATTGCCAAAATTAGGTTGATAAAACAAGGGTGACTCTAAATGATATGCCATCAAATAAAGTAATGCCTTTGCCCACAACTCCAATTAAAATACAAACACTTCAAACTTTCTTAACGAATAATTTAATCTTTTCAAGCATTAATACTTTGCCCCAAAATACCCTCCAGCAATGGAAGGAAAAGTAATAGTTGGTTTTAAACCAAAAAGATAACACTGATAATGTAAGAGAAAATATAGCAAAACGAATTACTGCATGCAAATAAAAAGAGAAAGAGATATAATAGAAACACAAACAATATGCAGCAGATACAGAGAGGCAAATTGCCAAAAAAAGTCCAAAATCTCCGAAGGAAGCATATTTGCGAAAATAATTTGTAAAAACCTATGGAAATGAATTATTTTTTGAAAGAAGGATAAACCCTTAAGGCGAACATTTAGATCTAGGAGTCATGAGTCTCGATTAAGTAGTTGATTAAAGTTATAAACACTAGATTATTGAACCTAAAATATATTGGCAATATATTAGATACTCGAATGAGTAAAAGATAGCAGAATTTATCACTTTGTTCGTCCAAGATAAGCTTTCCTCTTGGAACTTCCAGGAATTAAAGATTACTCTAATTGACCACCGTAGACTGGCTGAACTATTGGTTCGGTTGTATCCATAGCAGTACAAAATAAGCTGTCCTTATGCATGGATCGCGGATACGAGATCGTTTTTGATAAATTTATATACACTGCTTCCTTTGGACTATTAAAGATTACTAAAATCGCTGGACAAGATATCTGAATTGACAATTTGGAATGAAATCTAGATCAAATACAAAAATGCGAAAAGTATTCGTGTGCTTCTCTCCCCTATCACTTCTAAAATGACGAAAAATCAATTTGATGAGTCTTAGAAGTAAGAAAAAAGAAAGTTTGAAGAGGAAGTTAATCTTCGACTCAGGGAGTATTACCATATCGAAAAATATAGATAGTCTTTATGTAAAAAATTAGGTAAAGAAAAAAAGGTTAAAAATAAAAAAAAGAATGACAGACACGATTAACGATCCAGTAGTTTCTCATCAGAGTCTTGTGATGAGAAGTAGACCGATAGGAATAAACTGAAGCGGTTTGAGACATATAGTTGCGAATCAATAAGCTATTCCAGCTCGATTTAATTTTCGGATAAAATGAGAAAAAGACCTTGCCTTTGACAACAGTCATATTTATCTTCAATATTTGTATTTGAGCTTATTGTATGAGCAATAATATCCATTAGGCTATTTTATTACATTCCTAGACTCTATTGTCATTGAACTCCAGAAAACACTTTTGGTCAGCACCTTGAGCTCGTTTTACAAATTAGTTGTCATTTGGAGGCTGATCGACGCTTCATAGCCTGAATAATACATCTTTGTCCTTTGACATCATTTTAATTTCACCTAAAGTATGAAAAAATGAAATATGAAGAAGATATAAAGATGATGAATGTATTTATTTTAATGGTACGCACCATTGATAAATAAAGAGTGAATATTAAAAGTGAGAAATAATATGTAAATCAAATTCTATCTAACAGTACTAAAAAATTGGTTTTTACCATTTATCTTGATGTTTTGATATTTAGGAGGGTCTACTTAGGAATAGATCGAAGCCCACGAAGCGCTCTTTTACATTCTGCAATTAATTTTCTCATCCACCAAATCAACCAAATAACAATTAGTGCTTCATATATGCTCATAAAATATACTGTTGTCTAGATATTTGCTAGAAGAGATTCAGAATAACTGATTGAAGTATTGACATATAAATCAGAAAGGTTAGCTATTGTGGTCATTATTATTTTTCTTGTATAAGTTGCTTCAATAAATATTGGATAGGTCGCACCAGGGCGACTAACTTAGAGAAAATTAGCCATGTCTGTATTTCTTAGAGTGCTTAGACTTTGCCTGTAAAGTTAATAGATTATTGAATATCCCTCAGAAAGTGCTCCAGAGTAAACTAGATCGCAAGATACATTCTGAAAATAAAGGACATTATTGAGTCCACTGTATCGGCAGAGATCTGAATAAAGGCTTTATCTTTATGTGGATTGATAGACCTAAAAATATGATGGGAGAGATATTTTATTGAAATACGTTTCAAGAGTGATGGCATTAACTTCTCCAAAACTATCAGTCGTATGAAATACGTTTTTCCAGACTGCAGCATTAAAGGCATCTGAAATCTGCGTGATAATGAAATTTGAGCTGGAATGAATCGAGGACATATACTAAAATATAGCTTAAAAAATTGATTTTTCAGAGCTAATTTAAATCTAAAAGACAACGAGTCCGCAAACCAAAGAAATAATAAGATAGATAAATATCCAATTTTTTAATATTAGCGATGTTTTTTTTAAACCAATGAATCGATTCTACTTTTCCTTTTACGGTTTCTCCTTTTTTTATGCATTCAACGTGTGTTATGTTGTAAAATTAGTTTTATGGATGTGCTCTAAAATTTTAATTTCTCCTTTTATACTCTATATTTTTTATATGATTTGTAGAGTTTGAGCCTTGGTGACTTTGGACAGCATGAGATAGATTTAACTAATAGTTTAGTGGACTTAGAAAATGAAATAGTAGATTATTAAGACTAAAACCACCACTATCGGTATTGCTATGTATTTAATGAGCTCGGAAGGCTGCATGAGACTTGGTATTTAATTGGTAAAAATTGAAGAGACCTCATAGCATTGCTATAACTTCCTCACTTGTTCATAATTTTAAAGGAGAAAAGTTAGATTAAAAGTATCGACTGCTTTCATGACTTCAGTAAAGAGATTAATCATATCAAATCCGTTTGTATTTGACGTGATATTGAAGTATTGGTAATTAAAAATGAATTGTTGATAGGCTTTTGATCTTTGGAAGGGATTGGATATTTATTGTATTTCAGTTTATTAGCACAATTGAAAGATCATATTGGAATATTATTGTGAAAGTTATGTGACATTGAGAGAAGGATTCCATTTTGTTATTTCACTTGAATAGTATTTTAAATGATAGTTAATATAGGAATAGTAGAATTAAAGGAGGATATTACCATAGTCAGTATTTAAATCGTTTCCTTCTTGGAGAAGAGTCGCATAAGAAGATTGCCTACTCACTGAAAAATCAGTTATTAGACTCAAGCAGATGATCTTAAGGATTATAATTAAGACGAAAGCTGTCCCAATTTTAAACACATGATTATATCGATGGCTGATTTTTAGAGTTTACAGTTTCTATAGCACAGTTGATTGAAAAGGATTGGATATTTTACAGAAATATTTTTATTTCTTATATTCCTCAGTATGATCATGCTAGCCCTACAAATAATGAGGAGTTCCAGAAAATAGCTTCCCTTCATCAATAATAATCTGAGATCGAATGAAATGTCCCTTTTGCATAGAAAGTAGGAGCAAAGTATTGTAACCATGCTGATATTAAGTTATCAATTCAATATTTATTTTTAGATTAGATTTTTGCTTGGATTTTCTGGTTTACAAGGGCACTCTATTCTGAACTGCTTGGTACCAATCAAAAGTTGTATTGATGCGCTTACCAGCTCGGATTTATTAGAGAAAATTAGCGGACGTTAAGTCCACTTTAAATACTTGGCTTGAAAATCTGTTAGACTCATCAAATTTATGATCTTATTGAATTTTATATTCGCTATAAAAAGAACACGAGAAATACAGAACTAAATCGTTTGTACAATCGTAAAGTACGGCAGGATCGTCGTTGATATCTTCGAGAAGAAATAAGTAAGATGAGCCTTCAGAAAAAGAAGGAATAAGAGATATATTGATTTTTTTCACTATAATTTTATTATGAGCGAGTAGAGGAATTTTAATGGTTTGAGGTTGGTGTTCCTTGATGGCTTGATTGATTAAATAATGGATTTGAAATGGAAACAGAATGGAGAAATGACTTCCAATAACCAATGCTTCCTCACTCTTAAGTTCAATCAATAATTTTTTGGAAATGTCAGCAATATGTTAATTTTTAATGATTATGTACTCGTAATCTATTACCTTTTCAGACAGGTAGTCTATTTTCTAATTCATTTCTTAAACGGGATTTTCTTAGTAAAAGTCAATAAACTTGGAGATCTACTGATAAAGTCTTTTTTATTAACTGCATTTCTTATACTTTGTCATGTGATTAAGGTATTAATATGCTTCACTTTGGGACTAAAGAGCTTTTTACAACAAGGCATCGACCTTTGATTCGTTGATCTTGAGGAAACTCAAATAAATCCAGTATTATTTTAATCGTTCTGTCATGATATCAATTGATCCATAAAACAGTTCAAGATACTAATTGACTTTTTGGATGTTGACAATATTTATTTTACTGTTTAATTGCTCAACAAAGATTTATTATGCACGCAGTTTAAGTTTTTAAAGTTTCACTGTCTGGTTAATACTTTTCGGCTAAATATCAATCAGAATATTTAGGATACCAACAAGATCTTTACCTTTCTATAGTTTGACTTCAGCCAATAGTAATTTATTCTGCTAATTTTATGTTAATTGTAGTTCCAGAAAATTAAGCAAATTTTAACGATTTATTTCGTTATCCTGCAAATTGGAAAAACTTTAATTAAGCTGCTTCTCGGCATTATGAGGATTTAAATCTTTAATTTCTTGGATAAGTAATTTAAGCTTCATCAATTCTTAGCTGCAAAGGGTTTGCTTATTTGAATTCTTTTGAATCTTTTTTGCAGAATTCAAGATATATTCGTAAGCCTTGTCTGATGAAACTTGAGTTGGAAGAAAATATAGTACCCCTGAGATGATCATTTCTAAAATTAGAAGAAGAATAAATTCTTGAGACTATGACTCATCGCTCCTCATATAAACTAGAGACCAGCCTATTAAAGAATTGAGCATGGCATATACTAATTTCTAAATTAACAAAAGTATACTATGAATTTGCTTGACCGTTCAGAAAAATAATATAATCCGAGGACAAACAGTATGAACTTCCATTAATCCTCGCCGAAAAATGAACAACAGGCGATAGCTGGTATTGTTAATTTTCCATATAATTGTGCATTGGGGGCTAAGTAGGTGATGAAGGTAAGAATCAAGAGGCATGCTAATGATACGGCAATATAGATTGTATTATTTCCTGAAAGGATGATCTTAATCACCAAAAATTTACTTTTATGATTGCCCAAAAATACGGCATCACAAATAATTGAACGTTTACATACATAAACGCTGTTATTTGTAGCAAAACTTTATTTTATTTTTTAACCACGCGACAAATTATGGCAAATATGATTAGCATGAGTAAAAAGCATGATACAATCCAGAAAGTGGTAAACATGAATTGATTATTGGAAATTAGGGCTTCAAGAATCTATTTTAGCTATGCAGTACATTCATGAGTCCCTCATTATCTGCGAAAAATGATTAAAAGTTTCCTATGAGTATGCGTAGGATTAAGAACAATATTTGCATGTCCAAAATGGCCCATTTTACAAATTCATTTCCTTACACAATGCGTAATATTTTTATGAGAGCTTTAATTGATTTAGACTCCTCAATTGATTTTCTTTTCATTATTTCCTTATGATTTATAAAATATATATGAAACTATTCAAAGTTCCAACTTTATTTTTCATGTTTCAGCATTTATTTGAACCCTATTTTCTAATACAGTCCTTAGATTCAACAACCAACAGGCATCATCATCCGAAGGGCATGTTATCTAAATTCTTTTTCATAAAATTTAAAAAAGTAGTTTAATTTCAACATCACAACTTTATTTAAAAACATTGACATAAATATTATTCAAATTAAGTGAAAAACCATATCGAAGCGGATCTAAATCAAATTAATGTCAAAAACAATAAAAAAGTAAACCAGTTTAAAATCTTAAATAACAAACATTAAATTTGATTCAGTGAAACAAAGGCTGAATCTTAAACTTAAACTATTTTCATATAAAGAAAGCAATAAATTGTTTAACTTTAAATATTTGATTATCTTTTTAATTTCAAACTATTTTTACAAATGAGTTTAACACATTGGAAAATTGATTTGGAAGGAAAAAATTACTACCGAATATTTTAGAGTCGTATGAAATGGATGAATTTATTAATTTCAGATAATGTTCTTTAAACCATTATGAATATTTAATTATATATCTCGTTAATTAATTGCACATTATAAGATTGTATTCAAGATAGATTAACGATAGGTACATGGGAAACTTTTTCTACAGTTACCCGGAGGAAAAACCTGTTATTCCTGTTATTGATGTCGTGAACAAAAAGAAACAAGAAGAAGACAAGGCCATTGCGGAATGCATTCAGGCTGAAAAAATAACCAATCAATTAAATGAAAACATCCAAATGTTTCATCACAAATAGGCAAAGTATGAAGGGAAGATAGAAAATCTGAAGAAAAAAGCAAAACTATTACTCGAGTAAGACAAGAAAAAGGAAGCCAAGAAAATCCTTTAAGAAGTAGCACGTTTGCAAAAACATTTAAGCGTATGCAAAACTATATCAATAGGACATTTAACTGCGAAGAAAAGTCATTGCTGCCAAAAAAGACCAATTGGAAGTGCATTAGATGAATAAATAAGCAGTCGATGCTTTATCAGAAGCGAATAAAATAACAATAGATTCCAACCTCAGCTCAAAATTATCAGACGAGATTATTTCTATGAATGAAAACAAAGCTGAGCAAGAACTAATAAGCAATCAATTTCAGTCGATGGTGGAAGACGACTAAGTTAACGATGCTGTTGATGTAAAAATGTTTATATTTAGGAGTTATTTAATAATCTTTAAAAGGAGGTGAAAGGAAAGAACATTTAAGAAGCCAATTTATTTAAGCGATAAGTTTCTGTCAATATTGGTTAGAAGAACGTTGAAAAGAACAAAGCAAGCAATGAAATGTAGTAACTTCTAAATAATCTTTGATGATAATTGTCCAATTAGGCTTTAATGACCAATTTCATATTGATAAACAAAATATTTTAAGTTTTGCTCCCAAGGAATAGAGTTATAATTGTATTTCAAAGAAGGTAAATTCATGTTAAGATTATTCATTTTTATTAATTATCATAATACAGCAGCATAATATTAGATTTCTATGATTGTTGAACAATATTAATTATTATTAGTTAGTCCACACAAATGAAATTCGCAGAAACACTACAATCAGTTGAACAATTTATGACAGAAGACTTCCAACGATGCTTGAACATTATCAGCAGTGAATTCTTTATACACGCACTCTTTTAACAATAATTAAGAATGTTTTCTTAGATGATTGAAAGAGTATTTTAGAAGAAAGGATATCAGAGTAACACTAAAAATCAGTCAAATAAAGCAATTAGAACTTAGGTAGTTCTCGCCTGTTATTCTATCATCATTATAAGATAAAATGCAATTCGAGTTCGGCATGATAATTTCTCAACTATTTCAGCAAAAACTACGTAATTTAACGACAGTATATTTAATTCCAAAAAAGCAAGATAGATCCTGTTGAAAATTCTTATTCGGCTACCTGAAAATGATGTTAAAAAAAATATTATCGCAGGGCTATTACTCAAAATAAAAGGGTTTAAGGATTACAATTTGATCGTTTCTAATCTTCATCCCGACTATATCTCAGAATAAATCTTAAGTGAGCACATTAATGGGTTTAAAAATGATTGTCCTCAGCTTATAGAGAGACAGTTGTTGAAATATAAGGATAAATGGTTTAAATATTTAAAAGATAAACCTGTTTGCTTAAGTAAAATGAGCTAACTAATCTTAAATCTTAGGGATGTGAAGGATTAGAATTTATCAAGTTAAAATAGTGCGCTACTTTAGCTCAATCAATAATATACTTATATTATAAATCGGTTGAAATTGATATAAAAAAGCAATGATACTTAAACTATTAACCTTGAGGATATAATATCAAGTTTGAGCAGTATCTATGCCGAAATCACCTTAAGGATAAATGAAACAGCTTCAAATGATAAAATGTAAAAGAGTGAAGAAGTCATATCAGAATATAGTTATGTACAATTTCGCCACAAAATATATGTCAAACTCTTAGCGGATCTTTTGAATATTATAAATGTTCTCATGCATAGTGTGGGATTGAATTGGATAAGGAGGATCAAATGGCTTTACAACTTTATCATGAATATTTTTATGAATTTTACGATTAAAAATAACCACTTTCATGAATCTATCGCCTTGGAATATAGTGAGGTCATAAATTTAATGATCCAAATTTGGACCAGTTATTTGGTTATTTTCAAAAATGGTCTTTTCCCTTGCGGACAACTGCATAATTTAGCGATTACTGATGAGTACAGCATTTATAAACTGGTTGAGGCCCTACTTTATAATGAATATCCTTTTGATGAGGAGTAAGTAATTCGTTACCAAAATTATCAAAAACAAAGAAGAAACGAGAATCAAAAAAGCAAGCAAGCAGTTATCAATATGGTAAATTTTAGCATGAAATCCCTCAACATTAATCCGAAATGGGATATTATTTTAATGAAGATAATTCCTAATTTAAAAAACAGCATATCCTTTGCCAAAAAAATCCTCAATTCCTGCTTATTCTTTTTCATTAAATATTTTTAAAACACTTAAAATTTAGAATCTTCCGCCAAATTGATTCTTATGGTTGGCAATGGCAAAAATTCAATTTTTACAAATGATAAACAAAATAAATAGCTCATCAAGCGAATAAAAAACTTAGTCTATCCTCAAAGAAGTGAAGTCAAATAGGGTTTGGAATTTTTTTGCGAAGAATACTTTAATGAGTACATCAAAATGAATAAAAAACGAAAAGAGGAAGAAATTATTCAAAAGGAAAAAGTTGATAAACTAAGCTTTACAAAAGAAATTAATGTGAATGTTTTACTTTGTGAAAATAAGGCAGTGGCTCCCAACATTGAAAAGAATGAGCAAAAAGATATGATTATATAAGGATGGGACAATTTTTAGTCAGTTAAGTAAAATTCGATTGACGACGTGAAGAGTAGCTCAATGAAGCAGTCTGGAATCCTCAGTGGAGAGATAGTCAATAATGAAATATTTTATAGTGTTCATGAGGGCATTGAAAGGTAGGTTCAACCGAAAATCCATGAACCCAA
>Ga0302186_10002008_pt1 | contig 16101 bp, 18 predicted proteins | sample II_Bog_E1_2_FD_198782 | JGI IMG/M metagenome (GOLD analysis project Ga0302186, IMG submission 198782) | Peat permafrost microbial communities from Stordalen Mire near Abisko, Sweden - II_Bog_E1_1 | ecosystem: Environmental > Terrestrial > Soil > Wetlands > Peat | place: Sweden: Abisko... | reverse complement strand
ATCACTTTATTTACTTCAGTGTAATTATGAAAAAAAATTTTGGAGGTGTCACTTTATTTACTATTTTTACTTTCTTTTAGATGAAAATTGTATAAAATTGTGTGATTTCACCACATCAAAAAAATTCATTGAAGGCCAAAAATTTTTCGATATTGCAGGAACAGCTGGTTTTCGAGGTTTTTCTAAAAAAGAAAATTTTTATATTTTTTTCTTCAAGCTCCTGAATTGATGTTTACTACTTCTGAGGGTTATAATCCAAAAGCATGTGATATGTGGTCTATAGGAATTTGCCTTTATACATATTTGCTTGGAGAAATGCCGTTTTTCTCTGCGACCTTGAGTGAAATTGAAATAGATATCCAAGCGAAAAATAAAATTTTGGAATATCCAGTCTATTTTTCTGATGACTTAAAGGATTTATTATCAAAGCTTTTGAATAAAGAATACGAAAAAAGAATTTCTATTGAAGAATATATGACACATCCATGGTTTTCATCTCAATAAAGAAATTTTAATTTCTTAATTCGTAATATTTCATATGTTTTAAAGGAAAAAAAAAAATAAAAAAAAAAAAAAATGTTAAATTTTAATAATTTTCAAAAAAAAAAGTAATTCCCAAAAAAAATTATTCAGAATTATAAATTCACAATGTGTTTTTTTGCAACTCCAATTTTGCATTTTTTGACTTTATCAGCAAAACGTAACGAACAAAGAGTCTGATTGAAATTCGAAACAAAAGGACTCACATTAACGAACATCAGAGTTTTTGAATCGCCCCCTTAAAAAAAAATGAAAATATTTTTATAAAGATTTTTAAATACCCAAATAATTCTGTAGTGTAAAGGTTAATTTTGAGTTTCTATATGGAACATGTTTGTCTTTATTAGCCAAAGCAGTTATGACATCCCCCAAAGAAGTTAAACTTTTATTGATCGCCTGAGTTTCTTTCAATCTATCTCCTTCCGCTTTTGACACACTTAATCTTTCTGATCCTAAATATCAAAAATTCAATAATTTCAGCAAAATTCTTTGAATTAAATCAACCTGCCAAATCAATCAAATTTAAAGTTCCATTTAATTCTTGTCCGCTTTTTAAATTTTTGCCATGCAGCTTTAATTGGAAAATGCTATGACTTCGTGAGGACCGTTCATTGCAGAAAGTTTCAGCCACTTTCCTGTTTTGATTGGCTAATTTCAACAAGGGGAACAAACTGTTAGGACTTTCGACTTGAAAGCAAGACACTTCGCCATTGACTGCAGGCACATCTTTCAATAAATCTCGAATTTGATCCATGTAGATTTCTTGGAAACTCACATAAACATTATAGTTCCAATCATATTTCTTGAGGTAATTGATTTGTTGGAAGATGTATTCCACTCCTCTTGGTATAATTCTGTAAAAAATGAAAAAACAATTTAAAAAAAACATCAAAAATATGAATTATTAATAAAGAGATAGACAGAAATAAAATTCTGATACCCCCTTTTTTCTTCTGATTCATTGCCCTCCATGGTGAATGTTTTCCCAGAGCCTGTTTGTCCATATGCAAAAACACACACGTTATAACCATCCAAGGCACTTTGAATGAGTTGGGATAATTCATTGAAAATTTCTTGCTGTGAAGAGACTTCAGGGAAAATATGTTCAAAATAAAATTTGTAATCTTTGGCATTGTTTTCTGAACGGATGAATTTTTGAGGGATATTCAATTGCAAAGAAGTGCTGTTTTCAGCTATTATAAAGAAATTTGGGTCTCTTTCCACCAGAGGATCATTATCTTTATTAAATTATGATATTATTATTATTTATATAAATAAAGAAGATTTTACTCAAAAAAGGCCGAATTCTGCAATAAACTCTGATATTTCCTTTTAATTCTTGCAATTCATTGTTGAGGAATTTTTTTTTCTCCAAATTTTCCTTCAAACATGCAGTCAAGTTGATTTCTGTTATGGATAACTCATCAGCTTTCGCTGCCAGAGCCAATGAATAATTTTTCTTTTCCTCTAAAAGTTTCTGTTCTTTCTATTTAAAATTTACACAATTAATCATTTTACAATGAGAAATACATCGATTGATTGCAACAAATGGTCGTTTTTTTCCTTTAAAACATTGCAATCGTCTTGTTTTTCTTTAAGAGTTTCCTTTTTTTATTTAAAAAACTTAACTAAATTTGTAAAAATACTGAACATTTGTTGAATTGTTCTAATTCTTCCTCCAACAATTTCTCTAAATTTTGCTTTTCCTCTTCCAAAGCAGCGATAATTTCATTATATTTTGAACTCTCTTTTATAGTTTTCTCTTGATCAGTCTCCATGGTTTTTTCTAATTCTATGATCTTGGTTTTTGTCTCATCCATATATTTCATCTTTTGGTTTTTCGAATTGATTAAAGATCGTTGTTCATTCAAAATTTCATTATCTAAAAAACAAACCTTAGTAAATATTTATAGAAATACTTACAAAATCCCTCTTGGTAATTCATATATTTTTCTAAATATTTAACATATTCGGCCATTTCTTCATATTCTGCATCATCCTTATGCTTCACAACCTTCGATTTGGTCTGAACTTCTTTATTGATCAAAAAGTTTGAATTTTCTTTATTTTCCTTATTGAATTTATTTTCTTTGTTATCGTTCTTTTTTTCATTATAATTCATATCGTTTTCTTTTTGTTTATTTTCTAAATTTTCCTTATTATATATATTATTATTCATATTGTCTTTCATAGTTACCTCTTCTTTCAGCTCGAAAAGTTCTTCCAAATTCCTGATATTCTCTTGAATTTTTACCTTGGGAATTTCATTTTTCGGAATCAAGGCAAAGCTCTGCAACACTTCAGAGAGACGGCTTTGCTTGGAAATGAAATTTTGGTTGATATTACGACTTTTTTCAAGATCTTTGGAGATTTTTTCCAGGAGGTCTTCAGTTTCCATAATTTGATTTTTGAATTTTGCGTGAATTTTAAAATTTGAAATTCGCTTCCAAAAGGTACAATTTTGTCTAATTTGTCAAAATGCCAATAAACTTAAAGAAATTTCAAACAAAATCCATAAAAATCAAGCAGTACTTATAAAAAACAATAAAAAACTATCATTTTGTCACAATTTCCCAATCTGTTTGCAAATTTATCATGAGCATATCTCCTAACAACTCATCACGGAAACAAAAGAAAATCGCCACTCCGAAATTAAACGAACTTGAAAATTTCTTCCCTGATAACGAACCAAAAAATATTGGCATTTTAAAAGTACTTTTCATTTTTTTATTCATGATTTTTTTGGCCTGAATTTGTTTCGCTATTTTTGTAAGGATGAACGGACGACAAAGAAAAACGGACGTTATGGTAGACAACACAAATAATTAATTTTTTTACATATTATTAAAGAAAATTTCAACGATGTTGATGAAAATGGTTTGACTTCTGAGAAAAAGCCTAAGACCCCAATTCGGGACTCGACAAAAGTAAAGAATTTGCTTTGTTTATTTTTCAGTTTATGAACATTTTTAATTAGCTTTCACAAAAAAAAGAGTCAAAGACGAAAGAAGTAATTTGTTTTATTAGATTTTATTTATAAAATCGTTAGGCAAATGAAGAAAGGAACATAATAATTGATGTAAGAGCTTTTTTAATAAAAAACTTAAAGGTTTTAAGAATTTTTTGAATCAATTTGAATTCAGAAAGGAGATTTCAATTACAAGGTGAGGATTTGCTAAAAATATCTATGAAAATTTATTAGATTCAAAACAATTTCCGGAAGTCTTTTCAAACCATCTTATGTTGCATTTCAAATCACGACAACACCAGATCATTGGGAAGTGTATCGGAGATATTCCGATTTTGTTGAGTTCAGAAAACAATTAGTCAAATACTTCCCATCAATATTCGTAATATTTAGTTATATATCCACATTTACATAATTTTTAAAAAATATTAAAATATATGTTTATAAGAAAGAATTTGAGCAAAATTCTTTTATATTTTATCATTTTTTAAAAATATTAAAAGCTTTCACATTTTATAATTTTTATTTTATTAGATTCCTCCAATTCCGAAAAAAGAAAGAAACAATCTAGAAATCGAGATCATAAACAAAAGAATGTCATTATTGGAGGTTAACTTAAAATTGATAGTTCTGAAGAACCTCATCTCATACATAGAAATTTTTGCAATATATCATGAAATCACCTATTTTAAACCAAAATCCATTCGTTGAATCTTTCCTCAAAGAAGCAGATTGGATCTTAATGAAACATGTTTGCACTTTAATATTTTGCTTTTAATAATGATTTAGAAAGGTGGATGCCCACAAAAAAAACGAGGAGCCGTCGGATTTTAAAACAACAAAAAACGGCCCAACAAAAATGAACATCAAGATTCATGCGGAAAACTTGAATTCCTACTTGCAAGATTCCAACAAAATTTATAAAAAGTGACAAAAACAAAAAAAAAACTAAAAATTTCATTTTTCAAAGCATCAAAAAAATTTCTTCGTCTCTTGTGAAACAAATGAATAAAGTGGGAGTTTCTTTATATAAATTAGGAGAACTTTTCGGGGAGATTTCAGAGAAATCAATCCAATTCAACAACAAGATCAACACGGATAAAACCAGATTGTTGGATAATATTTATGTTCAGCTCAATAAAACTTTTATGATTTGGGGTGACCAAACTATTAAGAAAATAAGCTTTTTGAAGGAAAATCTCACGAACTTTTTCAGATACGAGAAAAATTTCAACGAGGAATTGAAGCGTGTAAAAAAAAAAAATGAAAATCCTAAAATATTAATTACATTTTAAATTTATTAAAATCGTTTGCCAAATTGCTTTAGCTATGTCAAACCAATAAAAAAATAATTCTTACGAAAGAAGAGAATAAATTATGCCAAACATTGCCCACGAGTCATGATTTGAAGCTGAGTCATCGAGTAAAATAAATGAATTTCTTATATTATTTTTGTGTTTCAGAATAGTGAAAAACTTGAAGAGGAAAAAGACGAAATGAATTCTGAATTAGATAAAAATGTGATAGAGTTAGCACTTCTAAATGTAAATCAGAGAAAATTAATTTTATATAAAAATTTTGTTAATAAAGGATATCAAGGAAGATCAAGAAAAAGAACAAAAGGATATGGTTTATTATAATATTTATAATGAGCTACAAAGATGTCTGAAACTCAAAACAGAGTCTTATCTTGAAAATTTCAACATTTATGCACAATGTGAATATTTGACGAATAATAAGGTAATCTAAGTAGTTTTGAAACTAAAAATTCTTTAAAAAAAAATAATGTCAAGATCACAAAAACATGGCAATATTTTTCGGATTTAAGGAAAAGCAATCAAATGAGGGATAAATTTAGTGAAGATAATAAAAAACAGACAAAAAAACAAGACTTTGATGATAGTTTGTTGAGTGTCATAAATTGCATTTCAAAATATGAGCTGGATGATTCATATTTTGACAATAAAATAAGCTTGAAAAACGCAAAGGATGAAAACAACAATTTAAAAAAACATTATGAAAAGAATAACTCTGAATTAGAAACATATCACAATGGAGAAGACCTTGATGAAAACTAATTAAGAAATGATTTAATTTTAGTTTTATTTAAATTTGCCGAAACAATAATGAATTTTTAAAAATAAAAAAATAAAGAAAACTTAAATAAAATTTGAAATTAAAAAAAAAATCAAATAAAAAGTGAAATTTATAATTCATTTTTTTTAAATTTTAGCAATTTTAATAATCATTTTTTTCAAAAAGAAATCCAAATATTATTTTTCTATGATCATTTTTTTAATCTTTTTGATTTTTGATGAAAATTAATGGTATCTGAAAATATAGGGGTTTTACGGTAAATATTTTTGTCTTTTTTTTAAATTTAGATGTTTTTAATAAAAAAATTATTTTCTAATCGTCTTAATTGCTTTTGGTTTGTATTTTTTTTTTTTGAATCATTTAATTACTTAAACTTCTACCCCAACCCTTTCATAATATTCGAAATCGGTCTATCCCTAATTTCTCTCAACGCCAGATAACTCCCCATGATCGCAGTCAAAACACCGCTTGTAAAAGTGATCCCAAATGCCTCTACAGGGAAATGAAATTTCATTGGTATTTCTGCAAACGACAAATATTGTATCGTCAAACATAAAGCCACTAATATTCCCACTATAGTACCTATGATCCCTGAAGCAACCGTTAAACAAACTGCTTCATAAATGTATATTCTAGTCATTTGTGACTTGTTTAATCCAAGTGACCTTAAAATCCCAAATTCCCATACATGTTCCTTCACATTACTATTAAAGGAAACTAAAATCAGGAAAAAGCTCAGAATTATAGAAATTATGGCTACCACATAATAGAAAATATATAAGTAAAAAAAGGCATCTGCCGTTTCTTCTAAGAACTCTTGTGTGTCGAATAACATGGTCATCATATTAGTGAATTGGTTCCTGAGACCATTCGATAGTTCGTTTCGTTCTATCAAAGTTAAGGGTCTTGCAAATTTTATGAATATTTTCTCTTTCAAAATGTTGAAACTCATGTTTTTGGGGTTCTTCGAGTAAAAATCCTTCAAGTCCTTGTTTTCATCAATACCTGCATTCTCCCATTGTTTCCTGAGTAAAAATTGGTAAGTTTCCATTGTGGTGAACATGATCCTTTGTGCTGTTTTATAAGCTGAAAAAGTCCCGCTAAAGCCAGGCATTGTAGCGATCATGGTTGCAATTTTGCTTGGAAATTTCAAGTTATCAAGACAAAGAATGGCTGGAATCGTAGGTTCTATGCCTAGAATATATCTATCACCCTCTGGAAGGACAAACCTCAGGATTTGCATTTGGTTGGATGAATTGATTTCATTTCTAAAAAGTTTATTGCTACTGATGTTGTATAGGTCGTGGATTTTGGTGAAATATTCCACATTTTTTGGTGAATTCAATGCTGAGATGCAATCTTTCTTTCCATCAGGAAGAGTTTCATATTCTAAGTTGTTGTCAAATTCAGTTGGCTGGTAAAATTCAGTAAAGACTGAATGCAACAAATTGTCTTCCACAGCTTTAATTGCGACTCCTTTCCTAGGGTAAAAACTGAGTGGGGATACCATGAGTGTTCTTGTATGTGGCATTTGATCAAACGGGATAGAACAAAATGAATAGGACGCGATTTGTCCAGGGTTTTTGATTTTATAATCTTCAAGATAATTTCTAAGTTTGAACTCATCAAGACCGATTTTACTATTGGCTGGGATTTCCGCGGTCATATCTGTTCCAATGAAAAGTTTGAAGGAATCATCTATGACGATTTGTTGGAGTTTGAAGCTAGTGCCTGCAAATATGAGAAAGGACATATTGATGGAGAACATGAGGGCAGTTTTGAGGTTGCGGGAGTCATGGCCTTTGAAGTTTTTGAGGATGATGGGTTTTAGCTTTTTATCCGAGACCATGAAAAATAGCAAAAGCTTCAAGATGATTTGTTCGATAATTCCTTGGAACAAATTAAAGAAAACAGTAAGACCCAATAGGAAAATTATCAAGATCACATTCATGATTCCAAGGAACAATTGGATGTCTCTCATGATAAATGCCTTGGGGGCTAAATAATATGAAGCCAATCCCATAAAAACCATGATTATTCCATTCAATGTTTGATATAAAGAGATCCCCAATTTTTCCAATTTCATCACTCTTACTCTAAATAAATTGATCTCTCTATGGAATAGATCTAAGGAATCTCTCAAAGTCTTTGACAAAGCTCTCATAATAGGAAAGATATTCGATATTACTGGCATAATCAACCCTATACCAAACCCCAAAACCAATGATGATGTAGTCGGTCTATAACCAGCCCCCAGCAAAGAATAATCATAAATGATATAACAAAGTAATGCATTCAGAAGAAAACTGAATAGAAAGGCCAAAAACATCCCTATCAATGCATAAAGCAATGCCTGAACCACCAAAAGCCAAATCATATGCGTTTTATTAAACCCCAAGGCACGTAACATCCCAAATTCAAATGTTTTTTCCTCAACATTCGAAAGCATTAAAGAATATATTAAAAGAATTGACAAAAGCAATAAGAGGAAAACTGCTGAGCCAAACACATTATCTAAAAATCCTTTAATCACGGACATACCTTTCACTGCATCTGAAAGAGTAACTTCTGCTTGACTAGTATAGTTTTTACCTAACTTTCTAGAAAGCTTGTTTGAAAATTCCACCATTTTTATATCAATCGTTTTTTCATCAGCGTAGATTTCCAGCTTATTTTTAAAGGTTAGATATTCCATCATTGCGAATCTCTTCAAATCAAAACTGGCAATTCGTTTTGTTATCATTTCTTCAAACTTATCATCATCAATTAAAAGCGAAATGAGTGACCAATTTGGCTCTGCTTTCAATTTTATTTTGAAATTCTGCAGGAAAGTCTCTACGAAAGCCTCTGTGATGTAATGGTAATCCAAGACAATAACATTGCCCATAACACTAGGCCATTTCCCCCTGGGACTCTTCACGGAACCCTTTATTTTTAAGATTAATGTCAAATTCAAAGTATCAATCAGAGAATCCATTGCTAAATCAATCACTTGTAGAATTTGATCTTTATTATCTAATAGATTTTCACTGAATCCGAAGACTGACAAAGCAGAGGAAAATAAACTGAAGCTAGGGTTCGAAAGCAGGGATTCAAATGTCTTGAGGTTTGTGAAATTTGATAGTTGGGCTTCAAGAGTTTCATTGAGCAGGTTTTTCAGTTTTTTCTTTAAATTCTGCAACCTTTCATCTGGAGTTTCATTAGAACTATTGGATTCTGAGCTGTCACTAAGACCAAGGGCTAGACTTTCCTGTGAAATGAGAGATTTGAGTATATCGATGCTCAAATCAACTAAAATAATACAATCGTTGTTATAAAAAAATTCATAAAAACTTAAAAATGTTAAAAATTACCGGAATCATCTTGAATTCTGAGGGCTCTTCTCGTTGATTCAGTCAAGAAACACTCGTTTTCTTGAAGTCGAGCACTATTCGCCTTGGAATTCCTTCCCAATCCAATACTAATTTCCTTTTGCGAGTCCACAATCATCACAAAAGTTTGTATAGAGTAATTCAGGTTCTGTGTCTTGCCCATCAACATCCATCTAGCTGAACATCCCTCGATTTCCTCCATACTATCACATATTTTCTCTATATTAATGCCATTTAACAATCGAACCCCATGAATTGGGTTCGAACTATAACTTTCATTGGTTAATCTGGTGTCATTTTCCAAGGCTACAGATCTCAACATCAGATCATAGTCTCCAGCTTCAGCTTCTGATAATTGGATGAATAAAGCAGGGGTCAATTGTTTCGCGCTTTGGAGAACGATCAAAAAGGCCACCACGATAAAAATCGAAAAAACACCAATTTTGAAAGATCGGGGCTTTTTTCGGATATCAGTCATTATGTAAGATAAAATTATCTGGAAAGTGCCCAACAATGAAAAAATTGTGATATCAGCTGATGTTTTCATTAGGAGCTTCTTAACGGCAGAGCTGTTTTCGTTTTCAAGAGTAAAAAAAGCTTCGTCATTTTGCTGAAATTTTGTCATTTCAATGGATTGACCGAAGACTTTGGAGTGGGGTGTGTCCAGCAGTGATTCTTTAAGGGTTTGTTTATATGGGGAATCACGTATTTTCAATGAGTCTTGATCCTCGGAAAGATGGGAGTAAACGTCATTTCTCTTTTCATGGTCCATTTCGTTTGTAAAAAAAATCTTTTTTTTTTTTTTTAGATGAGTTTTTTTCTAAAAGAAAAATTTTTCACACAAAAAAAAAAGATGATTTTTCAAAATCAAAAAAATTTAGATCTTTTTAAAAAAAAAAGAAAAAAGTTATTTTGAACAAAAGCAACCAAAATGAGTTCTCTTTTAGAAGCTTTTAGTATTTAAGAGGATTAAATTTTGTGAAAAAAAAAAATTCATTTCATTCAAAAAAAAACAAAAATTTATGATTAAAATTTTTGCTTGAACTCATATGATAAAACCGAATTTTTAATAAATTTTTTATGCAGAAATAAATCCATCTCTCATTAATAAAATTTTATATCGGAAATTTAAAAAAACGGCAAATAGCGACTTTTGTTTTTAAGAAATTAATAAAAAATCTGTGTACTAAACAGAATTTAACTAAAAATTTTATAAATAAAAACCATGGTTTTTTATAATTTTTGCGAACTTTTCATTATAAGATCCTAACTTTCCTAAAAGTTCAAGATATTTTTCTTTAATTAAATATTCCTCTCCTTTAACACAGCTCCGAATATAAAATTCAATTTTTCAGTCTAAATGAAAGGTTTTTTTAAAAGCAAACCTCCAACTCCTTCCCCTCCTCAATATACAAAGCCCATCAAATTCGCGCAAGGCAATTTTGGTGTGATTTATCGTGCAATTGAAGTCAGCAACAATTCTGAAATCGCAATAAAAATCGAAAGAACTCAAAAGAAATCCGACCACACTCTAAAACATGAGGCATTGATTCTAAAATCACTTAAAAACACTCTCGGAGTCCCAGAATTGCTTTACTTTTCACAAGAATCTACCTATTCAATTCTGATTATGCCTCTTTATGGTCAAGACACCAAAGAACTGTTTACGAAAAAAGCTAATTTCAGTAATGATGATGCTTTATTTATAGTTAGTCAAGTGTTGGCCATATTAGAACGAGTACATGCAAAAAAAATCATTCATCGAGACTTGAAGCCAGCAAATATAGTCTTATCACAAGATGGCAAATCATTGGTTCTAATCGATTTTGGTCTTGCCTCTTTTTACTGTAATGAAGCTGGAGTCCATATAAAACAGAAACCCACAGAACAATATATCGGTAATATGAGGTTCGGAAGCACTAGAGGTCATTTCTTTCAGGAAATGTCCAGAAAAGACGATTTGGAGTCCTTAGGGTATATGATTTTATATTTCTTGAAGGGAAGCTTGCCATGGGATCATTTGGACATGAAGGATCAAAGGAAGAAAATCATGGAGATAGGCAGAATGAAAGCCACACTTGATGTGGCTTCTCTTTGTAAAAATGAAGAATATCCTGATGAAATTTCTGAATATTTTAACATCGTTAGAAACCTGAAATTTGATGAAGAGCCGAATTACAAGTTGTTGAGAGAAACTTTGGCTAATGCTGAGATCAAAATGAAGAAAAAGGAACTGGAATTATCTAATAAAAATAAACTTCAGATGGTGTGCTCAAGCCCAGAAAAAGATTGCAGAACACTAGATGCCGCGATTTTTAAAGAGAAAATGATGTTTTTTTCGCAAACCAAAGTAGAAAAAGAAAATTTTAGGGATTACAATTGTAACCCGGATGAAGAAAATTCACTTATTTTTTTGAGTGAAAAATATGATGATATATACCAAAAAGGTATTGGATTTATGAACCCTTTTGCCAAAAAACAAAGTATGTGTTTTAAAAAAACTTAATAAATTTATTTTTCAAAAAGATCTGGAATTTTCTGAAAAGGAAACAAATATTGTGGAAGATGAAGATAGCTGGGAACATGAGTCAGTGTGCAATAAGTGGAAAAAACTTATGGAGATTCAAATGAACTATAAATAAACAAAGAGCTCTTTCACTTCTGACATTTTTATGATGGTTTTTTCTTATTGTTAATCAATAGTTTTTTTTATGTTGTAATTTTTTTATAAAAAATAAATAGAATCCTATATTTAATTAATACTTATACAAGAATCCTTTTTTCCTGAAATTTTTTTATTTCTTAAATAAATTAAAAAAATAATTAAGGATCTTTTAAAATGTAAAATTTTTTTCATTAATTGAATATTTTCAGGTTAAATCTGTTTTTCTGAAATTTGTTTTTTTTCAAAATATTTGTTTAAAAATGCATCATCAGCGTAATAATTTATAAAATAAAAATATTTTAAATTAAGGTTTTTTTATTCAAAAGTCGTAAAAAAAATTTGAAAAAAAAAAATCCTTCCAATCCACAAAATCCATGAATTTGAAAGACTTTTTCATTTGGAGTATCGTCGGAGATTCCCAATTCCCTTCGATAAGTAAGGGCTTGGAAAAATATCTTCCAGACTTTCGACAAAAAAACATGCTCGTCACTTCAGATTATGGTAACTTTGACCACAAAGACGAAATTATTAGAAAGACTCAAACCTACATTGAGTTTCTCCGAGCTTTTATTGCCAACAAGGAGCCTCAGCACTTTTTCAATAAGGAAGGACTATTTGCCATGACAGGACAATACTTTCTCAATACGAATGCCTTCTTATCTACAATCCAAATGTTGGGGGCCCCTGAACAAGTCAAATATTGGGAAGATTTGGTCTTGGGTGGAAGAATTATTGGTAATAATTTTTTGGAATTTTTTTTTTTAATGGAAGATTATGAATGTCTAAAGGGGCTTATGCACAAACCGAAATGGGACACGGATCAGATGTGCAAAAGCTCGAGACTAGAGCTGATTTTGATGAGAAGTCAGGATGTTTCTTGTTCAATAGGTAATTTATTTTCATTTCATAGTTTTCATGGGAAATTTATATGTTTTTTAGTCCCAAAAACAGTTCATGTAAATTATGGGCCGGACTTTTGGGGACATTAGCCACACATTGTGTGATTCAGGCTCAAACATACATTAAAGTAAGAAAATTTTTCTTCTTGAAAAAAATAAATTCTGAAGGGAAAATTTGTCGGATTGCAAACTTTTGTCCTCCAAGTCAGGGATACCAAAACTTACTCTCCGCTACCGGGGGTAATCGCTGGGGATCAGGGACCTAAATTAGGCTTCCTTGGGGTTGATAATGGCTTTATGAAACTCACTAACGCTCGCGTGCCTGTGGACCATTTCTTAATGAGATATTCTTCAGTTTCTCCTGAAGGAAAATTCACTCCTCCCAAAGATAAAAACGCTGTGAAATTCGGATATGGCTCAATGTTAAATTTGAGAGTTATGCTTGTGAAGTAAATTTTTGTTGTTGTTGACTAATAATTAATTTTTTAATGAAAAAAAATAGAGGCTTTGCTCATTCTGGATTAGTTTCTTCCTCCTTAGCTTATATTCAATCTTCCAAAGATTGTCTATCTCCTTATATGGGAGAAACTCATAAGGAAATGTTTTTGTTTAGGTCATATGCATATTTCTTTGGAACTTTGTTGACCAGCTCGAAATTGGACAAAATCTTCGAACAATACAACGAAGAACTAATTGTAATTACCTTTTTTTATTAATTGATTTTAATTTTTCCATTTTTAGTCTGGAAACCCCAATGTCAAACAAACTCTAAATGAAATTCATGTGCTTTCAGCTAGTTTTAAAGCCTTTTCAGGTTGGAAATCTATTCAATTTACCAGGGATAGCGTTGCTTTATCACCAATTAGCTTTTTGAAAATGTCAGGATTGCCATTTCTTTATGGCAATAATGTTCCTTATACAACTTATGAAGGGGATAATTCTGTTCTCACTCAACAAACTGTCAGATTTTTACTCAAAGAACTTCAGAAATTGCAAAATGTGAAACTAAATTTGGTTAAAATTAAATGATCTTTTATTTATAGGAAAACCCTAAAATGACCAATTGCACAAGCTTTTTCAAAACATGTTTCAATGAGCCGCTTACTGAAATTCTTTTGAAAAAGAAGGAGGATTTTCTTGATTTAGCTAAAATCGAAAAGGTTTTGGAACATTTGGCGTTTTTAAACACCAAAACAGTTGCTGAGGAATTCGCGAATATTTTGATGCAAGTAAAAAATTTAATTTATTTCATTATTTCATATTTTTGAAAAAGGGGGTTGCTAGCAAAACTGCTTGGAATGAAAAGAAACTGGTTGATCTCATCAATGCAAGCCTTGTTTTTATCACGGTGATTAATTTCAAATATGCGAAGGAAATGTTGGAATGCATAAAGGAGAAGTTAGCCCCCTCAACATATAAATCAATTTCCTTATTGATTGCATATTTGGGAATAGAAACCCTTGAAGTACTCTCTATATATAATTAGTGGATGATTATATTTTATTGAATTCTATAGGAATTTGGTAATAGATTGTTGTACTTTAATCTGATACAAAATGATTTTAAACAATGTGTTTATGAAATAAAAATGGATTTGGTTGTGGAATTTAAGAAGAAGATTCCAGAATTCCTTTCAGTTGTGAAGATGAATTTTGAGACATTCTTCAAAGAGTAAGTTTACAATTAGACAAGGATAAAAAAGAATTTTTTTATCTAGCAAATTGGTGGATGATTTCGATTTCTCGAAAAAGTTTCAAGAAAATTTCGCAGAGTTTGCTGCAAACGCGAGAGAATTATCGAAGGAGCTGAATTTGGAGTCAAAATTATAATTGAAACGAAAAAATTTAATCCAAAACAATAACAGGATTGATTTCTGAGACATTTTTTTTCATTTAATTTTTTTTTTAGCCAATGGGAATTTGTTCCATACTTTCAAATGCTTTATTTTTTCCTTTAAATTTCAAAAGATTATTACTACGGAATGCAAAATTTTTAATTTTTTTTATGTTTTTTGATTAAAAATCCAGATTATCACTTTTTTAAGTTAAAATATAAGTTAAAATATATCCATTTTCGTTAATTTCTTCCATAGATTTCAATGTTTTCTCCTAAAAAGACACTAAATCAATTCTTGTTATGTTATTTATTGCTTTATTCACTACACCAAAGAATTCCTCCCTATATTTTCGTTTAAATTTTTTATTTAAATTAAAAAACTTAGGTAAACCTTGTTTCATAAATGGAATATTTCACTTAATACTTGAGTTTATTAAAAACGATTTCAATTGGGTTGAATTCTGGGGTTTTTCTCTCATTAAAGATTATTTTCAGGTTCATATTGTTATAAACAGGGATATCCAGTAAATTTTAAAAAAACTGAAAATGACAGAAATTTTAAAAAAACTGAAAATCACTGAAATTTTTTACAAAATGGAAATTTTATAATATTTAAAAAGAAAAGAAAATATTTTAAAAAAAAAAAAAAAAAATTTAAAAATTAATATATAAAAATAAAAACAAATCTTTTTTTCTTCTTTATTCGAATTTTCTATAGAAAAATATAAATGCGAGCTTTTTAAACATTCACTCATTATGATGAAACCAATAATAGACAATTTTTCATGTATTCTTTTATCGATAAAGAATTAAACATTCTTCTCATTTCCCAGAGGAAGAAACTACTCCAGGATTTTTATGTGAATGTTGATATGTTACAGGACCTGCTGAGGGACTTTGAAAACGATGAATCTCTTGAATTTTTTGAGAGCAGTTTGCGAAAAGTGACTGTCAAATTAAATAATTCGAGTCTTCTTTTCAACACTCTGTATTATGAATCTCAAGATGAAAGAAAATACAGCAAAGAACTTCAAAAAGATCTAAAGGAAATTTGTTTCAAGTTTTCTAACTCATTGATGAAAATGAAAGCTGCCTTTGGAAATGAGGAGTTGAAAAGAGTTTATCAGTTTTATTTGGATATTCTAAGGAACCCATTAACTGAAGAGCCAAAAAAGCTAAGTTTCCGTGTAAAAATCAACAAATCAAGTGAGGAAAAAAACTTGACTTCTGATGTCGAAGAAAAAATTCAAAATTTTTTATCGATTAATGCGAAATCCTACTCCGACTTTGATAAATGTCTGAACATCATTCTCATCAAACTAGAATTGCAGATTTCTTCTTTTTTAATACCAGATAAATCTAGTTATGATTATGTTCCCAGAGTTTTTCCTCTTAAGGATTATGCGAAGAGGACAATGATCATTAGTTCTAAGGATGAAAACATAAGCCAAAGTGAGACGAATTTTGATTATCAAGAAATCCTTGATGAAATTCAAAATTCTATAAATGAATGAAGCGTTTTGTAATTATAAATACAAGAATGATTAACTATTGATATTTAAATGAAAGAATAGGGGATTTTATTGTTTTTTCGATTAAATGATAAAATAACAATTGATGATGAGAAAAAGGAATAAAACGTTTTTGATTTTGCAAAAGAAAAAAAAAAAAATAGGGAGAAAAATATTTTTCCAATAATAACCTGTATAAAAGAATTTAATATCC
>Ga0302186_10002007_pt1 | contig 16110 bp, 21 predicted proteins | sample II_Bog_E1_2_FD_198782 | JGI IMG/M metagenome (GOLD analysis project Ga0302186, IMG submission 198782) | Peat permafrost microbial communities from Stordalen Mire near Abisko, Sweden - II_Bog_E1_1 | ecosystem: Environmental > Terrestrial > Soil > Wetlands > Peat | place: Sweden: Abisko... | reverse complement strand
ATTTGACTAAGTGTTTTTTTTCTGATTTCCTCCAATAAATCAAACACAGGGTTTTTCTGAACAAGATTTATTTTATACTTCTCGTCTTTTAGAAATTCCGAGTTTTGGCTCCCTCAATAATTTAACAAAAACAACAGCCTGAAATCTCTTGTTAACGATACCATTCCAAATTAAGCCTTTTATATCAAATAAGTCCACATTTATTGTTTCTAGTTGAATGCTTGAATAATTTGCATTTGAATTGTTCATTAGGTATTAAGGCTATGTTTTTCGTGATTTTTTCATGATCATTCTCACTCAATTTCAACAAACCTGTATAGTTCCTAATGGATCTAATGAAATCCTCCACATTATATTCTCTTAGATCTAAAAAAACCCGTTTAATGGAAATTTCATTGAGATTCCTTATCGATTTTAGAATGTTGGCCAAAATCCCAATTTTCTCAGTGTTCCATACAAGCTGATTTTTACGACTTTCTCAAGATTCTTAATTGCAATTTTATCGAAAATTTCACTCTTTTCCATCATTTCTCCATTGAATTTTAGAATCTTAAGATTCTTTATAAAAGGTGCACTGAAAAACTGTTGAACAATGATTGGAGAAGGAGAAGTTCCAGAACTAAACGATAATCTTTGTCATGTAAATGAAGGATTTCTAGTTTAGGAAGCCTGATCAAAGCCATGCTTTCTAGAATCCCTGAATTAGGCTCATGTATTCGTAACTCTTTGAGATTTATGAAGTTGCATGCCAGAAAAAAATTCTTGAGATTGCATTCCATCGATAAACTACTTTGTAAGCAAAAGTACTCAATAATATCAAAATTGCAACGGATAAAGTTTTTCATTTCGTTGACATAACTCCTAATTCTCATTTTTTTATACAAAGGGTCATTTTTATATTCGGGACTGTTAATATTAAAGTTTTCATTAACGAGATTCATGCAAGTGGCTTTGGACTGTTTTTTCGTGAATAGATTGTTCTCATCCTCCTCTCCTCGATAATTTATTATTGGCACCGTTTTCACTAGTTCTGATTTGAGGAAAGAATTATAGAGATGGTAGCTGCTGGGAATATCAAAGGATTTGAAATTTTTCAGAAATTTTGTGGTAGTTAAAGCATCATCAAGTTGTTTTAAAACATCGGTTTCTCTCTCTGGAGTTTCGAATACAATCTTCAATGATTCAAGGGTTTCAAGTTTTGAACATTCGAATAAAAAGGTGTCCGTTTCTCCAGAGAAAATAAATCTAAAATGCTTCAAATTAGGCAATTTTTTATTGGAGAAATATATTTGGCAATCATATGTTCGTCAACCAAACATTCATGGAAAATGAATTTTTTTAAAGAAAAACTGAATTCGGCATTGAGAGAAAATAGTTTAAAATTCTTCAAAATTTTTAAAACAGGTAAAGTTAAGAGGGCCTTTAGGGATTCATCATCAAAATATTTACATCCAGCAATTTCGAGAGATTTGCATTGAGATAGATTTGTATTTGAGGAAAAAAACTCGGAAAATCCCTTGGAAGTTAGCAAATTGCATTCATCAAAAATCAATTCTGCCATTTCTGAAACAAATTGGGTTTTTAGTAAGCTAGCTAAGTCTTGATCTTGAAGCTATCGGTGGATTTTGGTTTGGGAACCATATTTCATGAAAATTTGGAAGTTAGTTTTTATTTTTCACGATATTTTAAAGCAGTTAACAAATAAGAAAATCAAAGCTTATGATGAAAAATTTGAAAGTCTGTTTATAACAAATAAAATTTAATTGATCACTGTTCCGAGTGTTTCAAAAGTTTTGGCTTCAATAAAAAGGTGAACACTTTCTGATTTAATTTTTTTTAAATTAAAATTTCTTCCTTTTTTTAAAAAAAAATCATTTTTAAAATTTTTTCTTGAATGCCGTCAAATTTATAAAAATCAGCAGCATCCCTTCTTTTTTTGAATTTGCCCTTCCACTGACAATCTCTTCGCTTCTATTGTTGATGGTTTATTGGCCATAACTTTGAGGACCTCTAGAAATTATTTTTTTCCTAGTGCTTTCTCCCCCCTCCCCCATTCTTTTACCTTCGATTAATTGTTCAAAAGATTTATTTACGTTTTGGTTTGTCAAGGCTGATGTCTCTTCATATAAACATTTCACATCCTTGGCAAAATTCATTGCCTTTTCCTGATCTACTCTATTAACTGTCTCAAGGTCTGTCTTGTTGCCCACAAGCATTATCACAACATCTTGGTTTGCATTTTGTCTGATGGATTCTATATGTATTTTCAAATTCTCAAAACTATTAGGATCTGTGACATCGTACACTATCATTGCCCCCACTGCTTTCCTGAAATGGCTTTTATTGATAAAAGATAGAAAAATTTGAAAATCAATAAGATGCTAACTAGGTAACTATCGAACGAAATTTCTCTTGTCCAGCTATGATAAAAAAATGAAAATATTTGATTTTTCCAAGAAAAAATAAAACCAGTGTCCCAAAACTGGATTTTCGCTGTCTCGCCATTCGATAAGGAAACAGATTTAGCCATAAACTCGGCACCAACTGTCGGCACAGCGTTCGCAGGCACCATATTTCGAACATATCTAAAAATTTTTTTTGAAATGGAATTTTTAGAAGGGAGAAAACCTATTGAGAAGATGTGTTTTGCCTACATTTGCGTCACCTGCAAGGATGACTTAATTAGAAAGAATGAATGTTGATATTATCGGATAGAAGGAGTACTTTTCCAGTTATGAGTGAAGGTGTTTTCCATGATTTTTTTTATAGATTTTTATTTATATTGACTTAATGGAAATTAGCTAAATAATTTATTAGAAAGTTTCAGATAAATTTTGATTTTTATGGAAAAACGATTTTTTTTGTTTAATGTGCAGAGCATTTTTCTTAATTTTTTAAATTGTTCAGTTTTTCAGAAATAAGTTATTTTTTCATTCCAAAAAAGAAAGAAATTCAATGTTTACGACAAACTTTTATTATTTCCAATTTTTTTAACCATATAATTTAATCAATTACTCACATAAACGCATCTTCTCCTTCTTTACTTGTGTTCCAAGGATTCAAATTTTCATTTTCCTTAAACGCTAAGCTCTCCATTATATCCTGTTTGTTCATTTCTTTCTTGAGGTTTCCATGGTCATAACTCCTGATTTCCAAGCTTTCTTTCAAATTTTTTCAATAAATTAAAGAAAACCAATTTATTTACTTCTTTTCTCGGTAAAATAATCCTTTTTTTTCTTCATTTCTCCTTTTTTCGAAGTGATTGTTTCTCTTTTTAATAGTTTCCTTTAATTTGATGAAAATTTCCGTTCCAGTCCCGAAATTGGGTAAAACCTTCCTTTTACCTTCTGGAAGAATGAAATATTTATGGTTAAAAATTTTTTGGGGCAATTTTGGGAAAAAATCATTCATTTTATGAGGCTGTTCATGCATTTGCTGAATTTCTGATGGATCTTTCAACATTTTTTGAATTTCTGATGGTTTTTCATTATTTTTACGAGTTTTGGGAATCGTTCCGATCGCATCTTTTAAGGAATATTTAAAGTTTAGTGGTTTTTTGACTCTATGCAATTGAATTATCTTTTGAGGAAGAAGAAATTGAATTGGGTGGGCTTTGGGTGTTTCTGTGGGTTTTCTTCGATGCATCATTGCCATCAGGCAGTTTTTGCATTTGAGTGGGGTATGGAGGCATTCTTCACAATTTATGTAAGGCTTTGTGTAGAAGAGATTGGGCGTTTTAGGTTGCGTTTTCTGGATTCCATCCATATTTTAAATATCGTAATAAATGTTTATTTGTTTTATTTTTATAAGTTTACTTAAAGCTTTTTTAAATATTAAGGGTTTCTTAGAGGTTCCTACCTACTATGTAATATATACCATGGTCTTTAATTATAAGGCTAAATTTAATAAAAAGTTGAAATTTAATGGTGTTTTTAAAGAAAATGAGATAATTTATATATACTTCTTAACGTCTTAACGGTAAAAATGGCTCCTACTACCAAAATAAAGGTGAATTTCTGCTTGGGTGAGAGTTTGAAGCTTTTATATTGGGCGGGAATCATATCTTTAAGATTTTCCTTCATGTTCTGAAAATATCTGAATTTCTCTTTGATCTTATCCACAGGCCTTGAATAAAATGGCATTTTCCTGAAGGATTTTTTTCGAGGATCCATAAAATTTTATTAATTTTTTTTTTAGAAAAAAGGAAAATTAAAAAATTTGTTGAATAAAAGCAAAAAATAAATTTTTTCAAATTCTAATTTAAATAGTAGCAGATTTTTATAAAAAGCCTAAAATAATTCAAAATATTTAAAAGTTGTTAAAATAACACAAAAGCAACTCATAATAATAAAAAAAAAGTCTGGAATGACTTATCCTGATTCCTTGATTTTTTCTCTAAACTGATTAAAGACCTCCAATTCCACGAATAATTTGAAATTAATCATCAAAAGAAATTCGATTTCTAATTTATTCAGTTCCTTCACAGTTATCCCCCCTACTTTCGCATAATAGTCGTTCTTATAATACTTATCTTCCATGAATTTAATGGCGACTATAAGTGACATCAATAAATACCTTAGAAATCAAATTCAAATAATAAAGATATGGTAAAAAAGACCTATGAAAATTGGATTCTGTTGGGTAGATTCCAGCATTTGATTTGAACATGCGGTCTAAGTACACCAATGAAATTATCAGAGTTTCTTGACAACAATAGGTGAATTTCATCAATCTTTTCAAATATTCTTTGATTGAAATTGAAGGGACAGCTTTAGAATCGAAAGGGGTCAACTTCCGATCCAAGATTTGGGCATTTTCCAGCGAAATTTCTGTTAATATTTTGGCGATGCTCTCGATTAGCTGCTCTTCGGAAATGACAGAGAAAAATGGCTCTGGGCTTGAAGATGATAGGGTCATGTTTGTTGAGTTTTAGGAAGAAAGCACCCCGCGACAAGAAAGGAAGATCCAAAAAAATGAAAAGAGGGTTGAGATATTATAAAATTTAAAAAAGCTTTTCTAATTTGAAAAAGAGAAAACATTGCACTTTTTAATTTTAAGAAGCGAGGACTTTGTTTCATTAAAATTGGATTTCAAAATTTGAACGGAAAACTTTGTCCTTTTTTAATTTTAATAAGAAATTGTTTTTTTTTTAATTAAAATTGGATAATATAAAACAATAAAAAAAGAGATCAGTTCTTAACTTTATTAATATTATTGTTGTTGCCGAAAAATATGTTCTTTGTTTTCGGTTTAATCTTTATATTGGTGCCTAACATAAAACATTGTTTTTTCATGAATTTAGTAAAAAAGTAATTTTTTGATTACCTTTCGCATCATCACCAAAATAAATATTCAAAATATTATTTTGATTTATTGTATAAAATTGCGGGTTGGGTTTCAGGTTCAGGTTGGAATTAGAATTTGAACTGACATGTTGTGTTGCATGTTTCTTGATCCCTTCATTTTCATTTTTCATGTTCATGCTTAATTTTTTAGTATGGTCAATCTTCCTTTTAATTTCGATGTTTTCCTTTATGGAGAACAAACCTTGACTTCCATGAATCACATTATTATTATTAATATTATTAATATTAATATTATTATTGTTGTTGTTATGATAATTTAGCCCTTGCATCATTTTGGGAAGTAACAAATTAGGGTCACTTTTGGTGTATTTATGCGAAATTTTTTTGGTTGATTTGATGTTCATGGTGTTTTTATTAAAGTTGTAATTTTCATCCGGAGTGTCTTTTTTCAAAGTAGTTCGTGTCTGGAAAAAGTTATTGTAAGTCGCCATTGCTGGATGGTTTTTTGCCACAACTGGGGATGCTATGTTATTGTCTTTGCTAGTGATTTTGAATTGAGTTTTGGTGGTCGTGTTGCAATATAATGAGTTTACCCTGTTATGATTGGCTTTATTCATATTATTGTTGCTTGCTGTTGATTTTTGGTTGTTTATCATCTGAGGGTCTTTCTTTAAAATATTCTGGCTTTTGTTTATAATCTTATTGGCTGCTTCATTAGCAATTTCAACGAAATTTTTCGTCTTTTTATCATAAGTTGTCCTTTCACTATTTATTTTGTAAAGACCATTATTAGCAACCTCAGGATGAAAGTTCCTTTGAGTCTTTATTTCATCTCTCATGGTCATACTGGGGATTGGCAAAATCCCTGCAATCCTATTGTTTTGAGGCTGGCTTTTCTTTCGGTTCGAGCTCAAAGGACGTGTATCATCATGTTTATTACTGCTGTTTTCTTCTGTTTTCTTAAGTTTTGAGAGGTCTAACTTCTTAACCCCAGCGAATATATCTTTATTAGGAATTACAAGAGGGGGTTGTTTGGGTTTTTGTCCGGAGTAAATTTGTTTCGCAGGCCCATTTATCAGACAGAAATCGCTATCTGAAATTTCCTTCTCAATTTCAGACAAATCTTCCAGGTTGTTATGCTTTTTTTTGGCTTTGGTGCTTTTGATAAACGCCAGAAAATTTGACAAGTCATGAAACTTTGCGTTTTTCTCCTCTGGGTACAATTCGGATTTCTGTTCGGTCATTTCCAATAATTTTTTATTGAAATCGAGCAAACTATATGAATTGGAGACATTACATTTGTTTCCATGATTATTTAGCATTTTGGCTAATTGTTCAGTAGGGTTGGGCTTCGGAGTCTCTTCCTTTTCGAAATCCATTCCTTCCAACACGTTTCCTAATGGAACCTTTAATTTGGGTTCGTGCTTCTGATTTGAATCTTGATTTGAATTACCAGTCTCTTGGATATTTGTATCGGAAACAACGGAACGGTTTTCTTTCTTTTCTTGATCTTTGAGCATTTTTTTAATTTTTACATATTCGATCCTTCTCTTTTTGTCATGATATCTATTGAGAACGTCACAAGTAGGTGTCATGAACAATCTAGGTATGTCCTTATGAAATTTGTAATATTCGACCAGCAGCTTCATTTTCAAAGGATTCTCATGTATTTGATAATAGCGTTTCAAATATTCTTCATCCTCTTCCAAATACGCACCAAGGTCCTTATGGAGAATCACCGCCCGAGTCCTATTATTGGCTAGTATATCGTTGATGTCACGAGTGTAATAATAGTTTTGACTCGACGCAAATTTGCTATATAAAGCCTTAACAATCATTTTGGGATAGTACGTCTCTTTAAGTTTTCGGGAACAAAAGAGACAATCTGTGGAGGAAATGGGTTTAGGTCGGGTGGATGTGCTGGATTTACGACGCTGATGAAGGGAAGAGGAGGAAGAATTTTGAGGGAGTCTGAAACGGGGCTGTACGCTCATTTGGAGTGAGTGTGATATGTATGTTTATTTTATTAGTTTTGACAGAAATTTGATTTTTCAGTTTTTCATAATATGAGGAATTTGGAATTAATATTTATTTCGTTTTTTATAAAGTTTATAGTTTGAGAGGAATCTGGGTCATATGGAATAGTTTTTTTTTACTTATGGTAAATATTGTGATTATTATTTTTTTGTTTTCTGACTTGTACTTTATGTATTTTAACTTTGTTTTTCATCATTTTTTTTTTTAAATGAGCTAGTAAATTAATTTAATGTATTAAAACAAAGGGAAACGATTTGCAAGAGATCCTGTGATTAATATTTTTTCAATTGGAAAAAACAATGAGTTAATTTTGTGAACAGAATAGATCCAATCCAATTCACTAAAAAAATAAGGAAAAAAAACTAAAAATAGATTTTAAGCATTTTGTCAAAAATATCCCATTAACAATTAAACAATGATTGAGAATAGAACAAATCGTTAAAGAATTTCAAAGAAAATTACAATTCGCAATGGTAAAGAAAAAAAAATGGAAACTTTTTATATTTTTTTCTAGTGTTATAAATTTTAAATTTTTATTTTTAATGTTTTTATCATCGAATTTTGTTTTATTTTTTTCAGTTTGTTTTATTAGTTTTCATTTCGAAATTTGCTATCTGCCAATCATAATGCTTGATTTTATCCCAGTATTTTTGAATCTTCCTGATTTAAATATTTTTCAACTCAAAAAATTTAAAAAATCACTGCGAAAGGTTAAATGCTATTCTCTAATAATTTTGAACAATTAAACTGCTTTTCTACCCTATCCAATTCATTTTCGCCTATCAACAGCCTGAATAATCCTTGCAATGAGACCAATCAATACGAGAAAAATTATTTAAAGAATTTAGATCTGATAAAGGAGAAATATAAAAACATTGTGTTTCCAGCACTGTCTTTCCAGAAAGTGATTGAATGCACAGTGTTTTTGTTAACTAGACTACATGAAAACGAACAAGACCATAATCTTCAAACAATAAAAATGTTTTCTGAGTCCAAAGGATTGCAAAATAAAATTTATTACTTTTTATGCGCTTTGGCCTTCTATGAAAAAGACACCCACTTATCACATGATTCTTTTGTAATTTTTACTCAATGAATTTTTTCTCAAATAAATTAGAAAGTCGAAGAATGGGAGGTATTTGCTGAAAATGTGAGATTTTTGAAGAAGGAGGAAGTATTGTTCATAAAAGATGAGATCTTTAAGAAAAACTCAAAAAAATACAATTGGACAAAGTTAGAAGACGAACTCCTTTCCATATTGATTTCGTAAATGATTATATTATAATAATTAATGATAAATTATTTAATTAAGAAAATATGAAATTCAATTAAGAACACAAAAAATACCATGGAAAAGCATAGCTCAAGAATTTAATTCGAGTCCTGTCATCAGTCAGAAAAGGAAGGCCAATCATATTAGAGAAAGATGGAAGAATAATTTGAGCTTGAGATTTAAAAGGTGAATATTCATTTTTGATTTATTTTGGATTTTTGAGTTTTTTTTTAAAGGAGAATGGACCAAGAAAGAAGATTTACAAATTTTAAGTTTTGTTATTGAGAATGGCACCAAATGGAGCAAGTTAACAAAACTTTTTCCCAAAAGAACGGAACATAATCTGAAAAATAGATTTTTCAGTATTCTGTCGAGACATTTTTCATTTTCGGTCAAAAGAGTTAAAAGTTCAATAAACTATCGAGAAGAAAAATTGCTGAAAGTAGTAATAAAAGACTTAAAAGATTAAGAAGAGTCAATTATTCATTAAAAGCAATAGGGATATTAAGCCATTAAATAAATATTATCTTATAATTTAAGGATTTTAATTATGGTTTGAAAAACAAATTCAATTTAGCTAATTATTTTTGTTTGAAAAAAATAAATTATTAAACTCCAAATATATGCCATGCCTTCTTTACATATTGGGCAGTTTTTTAAACAACAAATATGGAAGTTTTCATGGCCACAGTTTTTGCATTTCGTTTTTTATCTGGCACACTTTCAGGGTGCCTTTGCATTTAGCCTCAACAGTTTTCATCATAAAATGAAACGAATAGATGTTCAAATCCTTAACTACCTCTTCTGATAATGTTATTTCACCACTTTCACCTGTTGAACAGACTCTACTCATTGTATTATTCACTGTAGAAAATCTAATTGCATTCAGTTGTTTTTCTGAAAACAAGTCTCCGTTCAATTATTTATCAGAAATTGATAATATGAAAGTAGTTTCTTCTTTGAAAAAGTATTGTGAGTATTACATTCGGAAGGAAAGAAGGTTTATTTGAAATGAGTGAAAAACCCAAGACATAATCAAAGACAAGGCAATCGATTATGTACTATTAAATCCTTACCAAAAGAAATAAATGAACAATTCTCCAATTTCTTTTGGTGGTGACATAGATATTAAAAGTGTGATGCTCAAAATGAAGATCCCTTGCTCAAAATTGGTGAAGCACAAGCATTGCTTTCCAAAGAAAGAACTATGGGATCTTGATAAAGATTATCAGAATAAATTGACAATCCTCTTAAGTTTTTGTATTATGAAGCCAGAGTTATTATTAATAAATTAAAAGAGTAAATTTTTGAAATTGATGAATTTATCACCCATATTGCAATAAAAAAAAATTATCATTTTTTAAAAAAGCCTTTATATTTCATAAATGAATTCTTATTTTAAAAATATAATCGAGTTTGTTTTTTTAATTTAATTATTTTGAAAATTCAGTTTTTAGTTAGAAAGAAAGTTTTTTTTTTATTCATATTTGCTAATTTTTAGTTAGAAAGAAAGTTTTATTTAATTCAATGAGAATTTTTTAGAAAATAGCAACAACTAAAAAACAACTATTTAATATAAAAAAAAAAAATTACATGATAAATTTTCTCTAATTTTTGATTTGTCTTCATAAAGGTATTTTGTAATTTTTAATTTGAAATTATTAATTATATAAAAAACAAAAAAACTATACAATTTATGATTTTTAGCAACCGTCAACTTGAGCAATTATGCTCATTTCTTATCCTTTTTGATTCTTCTTCTTCAAATTGCCATGAAACAAACGGCCCCAAAAACCAAACTAATAAGTATGAGCAGCATTACCAAAAGAATTTAGATTGTATTAAGGTCAAATATAAAAATCTTGTGTCTGCTGAACTTTCCTTACAAAAAGTTAGTGAATGCACAGCATATTTGCTTGCTCAAATTCCACAGAACGAACAAGATATGAACGTCAAAAAGAGGTTTTCTATACCTGAGGTCCTACGCAATAAAATTTATTGCTTTTTATCTGCATTAGCTTTTTATGAAATCGATTCAAACTTGATGCATTATTCCTTTGTAATTAATTTATATTTTATGTAAATTAAAAGTAATGAATTAGAAACAAGAAGATTGGGAGGCATTTGCAGAAAACTTGAGATTTTTGACAAAGGAGGAAGCGTTTTTCCTGAAGGAGAAGATCTTTAAGACGAAGATGAAAAGTTTCAATTGGACAACTCAAGAAGATGACTTTCTTTCCTCATTGATTTCGTAAGCATTTGTTATAATTAAACGAAATTCATATATATCAAGAAAACATAAAATTTCTGATCGCAAACTACCATGGAAACTCATAGCTCATGACTTTAATTTGAACAATACCTTTGGTCAAAACAAAAATCAATCTCAAATTAGAGAAAGATGGATGAATAATTTGTGTTTGAAATTTCAACGGTAATTTTTGTTTGATTCAAGTAATTTTAAATATTTTAAAAAGGGGCGAATGGACCAAGGAAGAAGATTTAAAAATATTGGCGTTTGTTATTCAAAATGGGACGAGATGGAGCAAATTAACCAAACAATTTCCCAAAAGAACAGAACATAATTTGAAGAATAGATTTTTTGGCATTTTGTCCAAACATTTATCCCTTTCCATCAAAAAAATTAAAAGATCTATAAACTACAGAGATGAAAAATTCGTCAATGAAGTAATGAGAGAACAATTAGCAATAAAAAACGAACCAATCATCTCTTAAAAAAATTATAATGACCTTTCATAAATAATAATTATTTGTTTTTGTATTTAGAAAATTTGAAGTTTTGTTTGTAATTAAATGCTTAAAATTTGAATATGTTTTTCATAAATTCTTTTGACAATTTCTTGATAAATTTTTTTTTATATAAACTGAAAAAAACAATATTATTCCATTGTAAAATTGAATTTTATGGAAGTTTTCTTAATCAATGCACACTAAATGTAAAAAAAAACGAAAAAAATAAAATGCAAAACTTTAGAATAATTCTAGCAATTTATCGACTCCAGCCATAGTTCATTATCAAAGCTGCTATTTTCAGTATCAAAATTTAGTTTCTTCTTCCTTTCGTCACTTAATGTAAATAAATTTCCTGAATAATAAGAAGGTGACATAATTTTCTCATCCAATGAGTTCTTAACAATCAAATTATTGACAATTTGATCCTCTTTATCATTTTTTCCATGTTTTTCAGTCCCACATTCTTCAATTTTCTTATTTCTGAAGAATCTTTCTTGATCTTCATTAGAGATCTCCTGGTACATTTTTAAGATATTGAGGAATTTTTGAAAGAGCGAATGATTGCAATCGTTGATCATCTCATCGATTTTCAATAGATAGAAGCAAAGTTTTGGCAATTTCAACTTCTTCAAGAGGAATCTCAAGAAAGTCCTAATATCCTTATAGGTGAAAGTCTTCTCGACTTGAGATTTGCAGAGGTAGTTATATAAAAAATCCAACTCTTCTGAAGAAGAAATCTAAACGAATTATATGAATTTAAGAAAAAAATTAGCTCATTACTTGGGTAATATCCCCGAGATACACTTGAATTTGTTCCAATTCTCCATTGATGAAGAAATATTCAATTTCAATGTTAATATCTTCTATTTTTCTAATAAAATACACATATTTAACATATTTTCATATTAAAATTATAAACCTGTCCGTTCTTTTAAAGATTGTGCTGAAAAGAGTAGCTATTTCTTGAATTTTAGCATATTTGGGCAGACATAAGATGATATTTTTGCATAAATTATATGATTTCAACAAGGCATACGTCAAATCCGGAGTTATATCACTGAAAATCGAAAAATTCTCCTTGTTTGCGTTTTCCACGATTTCTGGGTTCAAAAAAATGACATCTGGGTTGATTCTATGAAGGTTCATCTGTGCGAAATCCCCTTGTATCAAATGCACATTATCGAAAACTCCTCGGTTAAAAGCATTGTGTTTTGCGAAATTCAACGTTTTTTGTTGAATATCGATTCCAATCACTTCGTTTTCCTTTGCGAACTAAAAAAAAAAAAAAAAAAAAAAAAAAATTTTTAAAATTTTAATTTTAAAAAAAATTTAAAAATTTTTTACATATATCAAATTGCCCCCAATGCCACAAAATGCGTCTAAGACGACCCCTCTATTCCTCACTCTTTTCGCAGTATGTTTCGCACATTGTTCAGGGGTAACGTTCCGCCATTGGTCATAATCAAGGATCATGTTTTGCTCATGGAAGTTCAAGAGGATCTGTTGATCGACCACTGTGTTTCTTTTTGTCTTTAAATTCTCAGTCCAATTGCCATCTTGGTTTTCTTTATTTTTGCCCAGCTCTTTGAAATTATTCATCGACACCTTCCTCGCTAAAGATTCCTTCTTGAAACTAGCGAAATCATGATCCTTTTCGAAAGTGGCTAGATTGAAAAAATGTAGATTCGAACATGGGTTTGATAACGATTTTTTCGACAGATTGGCACAGCTGTCATTAATGAAAAAGTCCACAAACTTGATCTTACCCAGAAGATTGCATATCCCCACGTCTTTCCTCAGGATGAACAAGGCTTCCACTGGAAACCCGAATAAATCATTCTCCAAAAGTTTCGGTTTAGTTATTTTGGAGCTGTTTTCTTTGGAGCTCTCCCCTTTGTTGTTTAGAGCCTGGGCCATTTGGTTATTGGTCGCGGTGGATGTTTGTGTGAAATTCTCAATCAGAGTAGCTTCTAGGCTTTTTTGATTAGGTCCTGAACTCACCGTGATGCTGGCTTGTGAGCCTTTAGCAGGCAATTGTTGTTGGACATTTGGCTTCATATAGGGTTTTTGGGTAGTTGTTTTGGGTGAGTTTCTTTGATTTCTATCCTGATGACAACAAAAAACGTTTTTGAGCACTGAGAAGATGGATTTGTTTTCTGGTTTCTTCGTCGAGATGAGTTCTTCTCGCAGTTGAAAGGAAATGCGACGGGTGTCATCCAGGTTCTTGGAAATGAGGTTCTTTTTGTTTCCATAATGGAAGCCAGGTTTAAAATCTAAAGGAGTGGGTAGATTGGAAGTGCTGATCAGTGGTTTTGAGGGTTTTTGATTCATAGAGGGAGAGGAGATTATGATGATGAAGGGTTCTTTTGCTATTTATAAGTTTTTTCCTCTGAAATTAAATCAAATTATCAAGATATTTTTTCACAGTGATAGCGTATTTTCATAAATTTTAAGGTTTTTTTAGGTAAAATGTCTTAAAATTACTTAAACAATTCCCCTTCCGGGCATAAATTTTTGAATAATTCATATGAATTCGGTTGGAATTTGACTTCCTCATTAGGGATGACATTCCCGAACACTGGATATTGCAAGTCCTGCAAACAAAATCCTTCTCTTTCTCTGAAAAAGTCAGGCAATGGATTCATTAGAATTGAATTGGCCACATCTTGTGCCTTTATCCTCTTTTTATTAAAGTAACATAATGGTAATTCTTCAACACTCTCTTCGACCTCAAAAACGCCTTTTATTACCATTGATTTGTTTGACTCCTCCGTTCGAGATGTTTTTTTTTGCTTGTTTTCTGAACTAATCACACAAGGACGAGAGTCTTGACTAGATTTTAAATTGTAGCTGGCTACCATCCCTGGTTCATATTTAACAGTAGGCGGTTGAGGTTGCTCTTGCTCGGTGCGTGAGCTGCTAATAAAATTAGGGAAGCTTCGATCATTTATCATTATATGGAATTATCACCTTAATTTCTAAAAAATTTAAATTTCTGATTGTTTATAATTGTATTTCTGAAATTTTATTGCTTCTCCACCTTTTTTATATTGATGTCAAACGAGAAAAACACGATGCCAGAAGGTGTCCTCAATTGGACTTACTTGGAAAACAGCAAGGATAAATTGCAGGAAAGAAAAGAACCTCCTTTTTCATCATATTTGTTGGACACAAGCAACAACAACAACCTTTCTTCTTCCAACAATAATGCTACAGGCTTGAATTCAGTTCCAAACTATTATTTGTTGGCGAATGAATCTCTTCGAGTGGTGAATGAAATGATGAAAAATAATAAGGTGAATAGCGAGAGCGAGATTCAAGAGGCAACAGCAGTCAAGGAAACAGAAATCAATACAAATCCCGATAAAATGGTCGCAAATGGAAAGGTTTACGATCAAAATTCACATGAGAGAGATTAGAACGAACATGTGGAAAATCTGTTAACTAATCATATTAAAACTCTTCATTTTATCTTTTTGGTTAAAAATTATTTCATAATGCAAAATTCTTCAAATAATATTTACTCTCGTTTCGTCTCCCTCAAAAAGGCTCTCCTTTCCAATCAAAACGATGAAAAGGCATCGATTTTCCAGAAATTCGACAAATGTGGGTATGTTCCAGGAATTAATAACATTAAATGGGAGTCCCCAAAACGAAACCAAGAGAAAAAAGAGATCTATCCATTATGGATAGCAGATATGGATTTCCCAGTTCCTGATTTTATTCAAAAAGCCTTAGAAACTCGAGTTGCTTGTGCAAATTATGGCTACACCTCTACTTCTGATGAGTATTTTCAAGCAATTATCCAATGGTTTTTTAAGAACCATAGCTTTATATTGAAAAAGACAGATATCTTCAGATTCTCTGCCAAATCATTAACCGGATTAGGAATTCTGATCCAAGCTTTCTCACAGCCTGGAGATGGCATAATTTTAGCAACCCCTATTTACCTTGCTTTTTTTCATGTGATTGATGCAAGTGGAAGGAAAATAGTGGAATCACCCATGATTTATAAGGATAGGACATTCTTCATCGATTATGATGATCTGGAGATGAAAATATTAAAGAATCGACCAAAAATGATGATTTTTTGCAATCCACACAACCCAGCAGGTAGAGTTTGGAAGAAAAACGAAATTGAGAGGGTTCATGAGATTTGTTTGCGGTATGAGGTTTTATTAATTTCGGATGAGGTTTTCGGAGACCTGGTTTTCGAAGGACATCAACATGTAGTTGCTGCCTATGAGCCTTATGATCAAAATACTATTTTAATGGGTTCCCTTGGGAAATCCTTTAATTTGAACGGGGTTGAGACAGGATTTGTAGTGACGAAGAACCCAAAGCTCATGGAGAAAATAATGAAAATTGGAGAACAATTCGCGTTATTACCTGATTTTGGAAACATTTTTTCAGATGTCGCAACCAAGGCTGCCTATAGTTCAGAGGGGAAAATATGGTTGAAATATGTGAAGGAGTATATTTATGACAATTATTTGATGATGGTAGAGTATTTCAAGGAGAATTTAAAAGAAATTGTGCCTGTGGTATTGGAAGGAAGCTATATTTTATTGTGTGATTTTGAGGAGTTGGGAATCAGTGAGGAGGAGTTCATGAAAAGAAGCGAAGAGGAAAACATTTTTGTGAATCCTGGAAGCAAGTTTCATACGCAGAGGAAGATGTTTAGAATTAATATTGCGTGCTCAAGGCAGGTCTTGCGGGGAGCTTTGGAACGATGGACAG
>Ga0302186_10002005_pt1 | contig 16113 bp, 14 predicted proteins | sample II_Bog_E1_2_FD_198782 | JGI IMG/M metagenome (GOLD analysis project Ga0302186, IMG submission 198782) | Peat permafrost microbial communities from Stordalen Mire near Abisko, Sweden - II_Bog_E1_1 | ecosystem: Environmental > Terrestrial > Soil > Wetlands > Peat | place: Sweden: Abisko... | reverse complement strand
TTGAAAAACAAATTAATTTCAGAAAAAAAACAGCATTTGAAAAAAAACTTATATAAAAACAATTTCTTATAAAAGAAAATAATAAATATAACTGAAAATTAAGTAAATTGATAATACTTAAATGGGTTCTGGAAATACGAAAAACTTAAAGGAAAATGAAGTCACAAAGCCTGTTTTGGCTAAAAACTCAAAAAATATAGACACCTCCCAAATTCAATCAGCAAATTCGAAGATAAACAAAGTTCAAATAAAAGAACAAAAAAAAGATATAAATGAGGAAAACTCAAATCCAAAAGAAATCCCACCTCCAAAAATTGAAATTGATAAAAATTCAAATTCAATTTCGATGATGAAACGGGAGAAAACGAGTGAAATAACCAATAATAATCCAGAAATTGTAAATTCGCTAAACAACACAAATTTGCAAAATGACTTAAAAGAGTCTGAAGAGATCAAGAAAAAGCAACCTGAAATAGAAAATATTAAAAAAACAGAAAAAAATGGTGAAAATATAAGTCCACCAGAAGATTTACCTCCAAAAAATGAGATAGAATTCATCACCAAAGGGAAAAAAGTGAGTGAAATAGCTAAGGCAAATATGGTAGATTCTGAAGCAAAGGAAACTTTACCAAATGATGTCATATGAACAATTGGTATTGAGATGAAAGAGGAAAAAGATAATGAAACGGAGGCACTTGAGAAAAAAGAAGATGATAAATTAAAGGAGGAAAAAGAAAGAAAAAATGAAAATGGCCAAATCAACAAAAAAAAATCGTTGAATGATGAAATCAACAAAATTCAACAAAAAGATGATGAAAAGAAGAAGGATATTGGATTAAACGAAGAAAGAGACAAGACCTTTTCACAGGTAAAATACGATGAAAGACTTCTAATCTATACAGTGGAATATGAGAAAACTAATGATAATGATTTGAAAAAGACTAGAAATGAAGAACAAAAAGATACACAATTATCCTTATATGAAGAGAATAGCGGCAGTTTTGACGAAAAGGCAGACAAGGAAAAAAAAGATCAAAAGGAAAATGAGGATTCAAATAAATTTAAAAAGAAGACAAATGATGAAATAATCAATAAAACAAATGAAAAACACAACGATAAACAATTTAACTTATATGAAGAAAAAAACAACAGTTTTGACAGCAACGCAAAAAACTATCAAATAACAAGTGATGAAAAACAGAATAAAGACTCTGGTAATCATGAAAAAACAACAAATGATGAAATAATCAATAAAACAAATGAAAAACACAACGATAAGCAATTAACCTTATCTGAAGAGAAAAACAACAGTTCTGAGGAGATCAAATAAAAAGTGACGAAAAACAGAAAGAAGATGCAAGTAATAATAAAAAGACGACAAATGATGAAATAATCAATAAAACAAATGAAAAACAAAACGATAAACAATTAAACTTATCTGAAGAGAAAAGCGAGAGTTTAGACAGCAATGCAAAAAACGATCAAATAAATAGTGACGAAAAACAGAAAGAAGACTCAAGTAAATCTGATAATATAGAAGAAGAAAAAACCAATGTCGCTGAAAAAAAAAACGAATCAGAAGAATTAGAGTCCTTTGGTCTTATTTCCTTCCATTTTGAGGAAACGGAAACTAAAACGCTTCCTGGGAAATATTCTGAGGAAATGGGAAATTCTGGCTTTAATGCAAAAGATACATTGGGAAACTTGTGTTTGGTTTCCATGTATTATCAAAACGCTTGTTACACTGATGGAGGTTACAATCATAATAATTGGACAGTTAAAAGGGGAAATTTGAAATCACCTGACGGTAAATTGGTTTTGGACTCTTATAAAATGGGTCCTCCCGCTCGCAAAGCGAAACAATTTCTCGGTTCGCACCATCATGTTTACTATAAATTAGAAAAATCTGAGGATTATGAGATCTATAGTTTCGAGGATTCTAGTTTGAATTTGTTAAGTCAAATTAAAGGCACAGAGGGAGAATTTGTTCATACCGTCATAGATGCTTCAGCCATTGAAAAGGAAACGATTTTTGCATTCGCTCCTAAGAAGGCAACAAGGGTTGAGCCTTTAACTGAAATTTCTGATGGGATTTGGACTGCTTCTGTATTCAAAAGCAAAGAAACTAAGATAGACCTTTTGGTTTATTCAGTTCCTTTCAGTCCTCCATTACCTGAGGACTTTAATTTTGGTCCTAGCACACATGAAAACGTCTACACAGATTTAAGAAGAATGTTTCTCATTAAAAATAATGATAGATTTGGAGTTTTCACTCAAGAAAAGGATAAGAAAAATTGTTATTTGATGTGGATTTCGAGTGATAGAAAGTCCAATAAAATTGTTTCCTTTGATATTCCAAAGAATTTTCAATTAGCAGCAGCAGTCGCAGGGAATGATGATAAGGTTATTTACTTGATTATTGATGGAAGTTCTGTGCCTGAAAATGACAAAAGTTCACTCAAAAAAGCATTTTTCATTAAGGCAGACAGCCAAACAGGGAAAGAAATACTGAGGCAAACCATAAATACACCAAAGGCGGGAAATGAAATTGCACTGCATATTTCAAGAACAATGACAGTTGGTGGAGATGGATTAAATCATCAAGGGGCGATTTGTGTTCTTTTTGATGCAAATACTTTAAATATTCTCAATAATCATGGCCAAACTTCAGGACATTCATGGGGGGATTCTGTTCAAGTTTTAGAAAACAACGAATTTCTTGGGGTCGATTTAGGAGATAATTATCCAAGGGGGATTAATTTATGGAAATTTAATTCACAACACATTGAAACAAAATTAGTTTATGCCTTCAAAACCTGCCATGGAAACAAAGCCTCTTCGCCTGCCGGAAAATCTTATCCAGAATATACCAAAATTTCGACCGGAAAAAATAAATTTTATAAATGGTCCAATGACAACAGAACATACACAGAGCTGGCAGCTCCAGGAATCCATGAATTTTCTGATAGTTTTGCAGTATATTTCGTTGGAGAGTGCCCTGCCTTAGATAATTCAAATACAAAAGGGTATCTAAATGCTTCAAGAAATATCGGATTTCTGAAAATCAATAAAAATTTAGAAAAAATGGTCTCATTTGGACCAAAAGAACAAGGAGGATTTTTTGATTTCGGTGGAGGTTGGAATGAACAGAAAAATGAAGGCATTCAATGGATTACCACCCAGACAAATAAAAATGTCAATGTTTCAAGGCTTAAAAGCGCGAGAGTTGCAAAAAACAAAAATGTTCTTTTATTTGAAATATGGACTGCAAGCAGCTTTTGTTATTCTGCTTTCATAATTTGCGATGATGATGGAAATTTGACTGTTCCATTAACTCGACTTGAATACCCATTCAGATTACATAAGTCAGATGATATCTTTGTTGTGAATGGAAAAGTGGTGTTTTTTACAGGGTTGCCAGAAAAAAAAATAGCAATGTTCACAATGGAAATTTAAGTAGAAACATCAAACGAAATAAAAAAAAATAATGAAAAATTGAAAATTAAATAAAGGATTTTTGGATTAAATATTAATTTCAATAAACTTCTAATTTTTTATTTATAAAGAAATTTTAATTATATTGCAAAATTTATTATTTTCTAAAAATAAAATAGATCCGTAGCATGCATTTTGAGGAAAAAATTCAGAAATTAATTTTTTTTTTTTTGAAATTCAAAAAAATTTTGTAAAAAAGAAAACAATTTTTCAGCTTAATAATTTGAATTTTTCCTTTTTTTCATTTCTCTTATCACATTTTTAGCGAATCTTGGGAAAGTTTTTGACAATCTACACTTTTTATAAAAAAAACCAAATCAATAAAAAATTTATTACATCAAAGCATTATCAATCATCTGAGCACTCCAATCGAAAATTTTGGTTTCACTCTGAGTATTAACATTAAGTCCCATTTCCAACTAATTCCCAAACCTTAATTTTTAAATTTCCAGAAAAAATTAACCAATCTTGGATGTTTTTTCACCAAATGGGTTTTCAGCGATTGTGGATTATTCAGACTCTTATAGCATTTATAATAAGGACATCGATATTTCTTATGAAAGCTGTTATAAATTCCATAAATTTTAACCAAAATCAAAAATGCTTACAAGGAAACAGGATGTCTCTTGATTTTCAATGAATTTATGGCTAAATTGACTTTATCCTCATCAGATTTTGTCTTTATTTCCTGTTCAAATCTCTTGATCTCAACTATTTTCTCTTTTGTCAATAAAGGGAAAAGCTCCCCTTCATCATTCATATCATAATCATCTTCCCTTTTTTCATTCATTACCCCCATGGATTCCACCTTCATGTTTTTCTCATTGAATTGACTCAGCATGTTTTTATTATTATTCAATTGTGGGTTGTACATTGACAATGAGATGATTTGTGGGTTGGTCTCAGGGTTACCCATGTGTCTTTCGTCATAGGCAGGGGGGTTGCCATTGCTATTGAGCATATATCTTGAGTTGTTGCTGTTGATTGAGGTGAATTCATCAAGTTTAGGATCGTTAGTCATTGAAACAGTCGGAGACATCGATGGTTTATTTTTTGGAGTTATGGTTTCAGGCAGTTGTCCAACAACTGTTAGATTCTGCATTTTTTATTAGAATTTTTTTTTTTTAAGAAAATGATTAACAAACCAGTTGACAAGATTTAATTTTGTCAAGATGAGAGTTCTTAGATGAGTTTTTTCGTGTCAGCAAGTCTTTCGGGAAAATAACAATGATTTTTGTCGGTTTGTCTGCCTCAAAAATCGGTTTCCCATCTGCCGTTTCTATAACAATGCAATGTATTTTTAGTTTATTGAGCTTTTTTACTTAAAAGACCAGTATGTTTCACCCAAGGTACTGTTTTCTTATGTTGCTGACTGATGACTTTTGACTCAATAGGTGAGGTTTTTGTGTCTGAAGAACGACTTCGAAATTTTACAAATTTTATGATTTTTACCAATGGTCATGGTGCTTTTCTCAACATTGATTTCGACCGCCTCTATGTCATTGAATCTGATATCAAATTTCTTCTTAAAATTCTCTGGATTGGTCCCTTCTTCGTTAGTCCCATGTTCATTCCCCCCTTCTTCCTCTTTTTCTTTACTAGGTGTTTCCAGATTCTGTTGTTCTTTTTTCTCATTGCCATGGCCACTTTCCAACAATTCCCACACAATTTGTTTTTTTCCGAAGAAGATCTTTGTTACGATATCATATCCAGTGATCGTATGGTTATTAATTTTGAGCCCAACCGTATTTAATTCCGATGGTTTGGATTTTGAATTCCCTTGGTCTTTGGTATTTGAGCCGATGATTTGGTTTTGTGAGTTCGAAGGTGAATTGTTGCCTGGAGAATTTACTTGATTTATGACATTTTGAGGGGGTCCCTGAATATTTGGGTATTGATTCAAGTTTTGGCCATTTGGCAAAAGAGGTCCTGGGTTTGGGTTAAATTGAGGGTTCTTTTTTCTAATAGACAAAGAAACCATCTGTGATTCATGGGGGGTCATATTAGGCTCAATTTTTATATGTGGATTTTCTAAAGCGGTTGGCCTCCGCAAAGACAAATGCTGTTGATAATTCGGGTTATTCATAGATGGAGGCATTGGCTGTCCTTGAGGAATCATATTTGGATTGACCATTGGATTCATATTTGGGTTCATCTGCGCAGGAGCCATTTGAGGATGCATGAATTGTGGATGGTTTGGTGGAGGGCCGCCTGGATTGTAGGATTGTTGGGGTCTTGGATTTTGGGGCTTCATCATCATCGTGTGCATAGGGGGGTAGTTTTTAAATTGGGGGTTCATCATATTGGGTGGGATGTTACGATGCTCAGGTGGTTGCATTTGCATAGGGTAAGAATTGGGGGGAATGTGCTGCGGATTAGGGTAGTTCATATAAATGTTTGGAGGGGGTGGGTATTGGGAGGGGTAAATTGTGTTAGCAGGTTTTTTGATTTCTGGGGGCTGAAATTTTTAAGAAAAAAAAAAATGGTGTCAAAAGGTACTGGTTGAGGTTTGGTTGGCTTTTTGACCAAGGGACCAAAATGCATTTTTTTATTTATCAAATGAAATTCTTAATGATTTTTATTTTCAAATTAGCTTTTTTTAGAAACAATTAAGTCAATTTTGCAATTTTAAGCTTAAATTATTGTTTTTATACTATTGATATGAGACTTTAATATTTAAATAGCCTTTCCTTAAGAAAATTCAACATAAATGTTGCCTCCTTTTTTCATCTCAACATTTTTGCTGAAGCCAACCACATTCACATTTTCTCGTTTAGACCATTTCACTTGATATTCTGCTGCTAAAGAAAATGATCCGTTCAAATCCAAAGTTACCAAGCCAACCTTTGTTAAATTGCTGTTATTGAGAAATTCCGCTCCATAAATCTCTAACCCATTCAAATTCACTACATCATATTCGGTTTCATTATAAGTGTTATTATTTGCTGTGATGCCCAATTCAATTATCACTGTCTCATTAAGCAAACTTGCCTTAAAATCAACATTCAACAAGCAATCGCCATCAATGCATTTTTGCAAATAACTGTAGTTTCCATAATCTTCACAAGCCATAAATTGTCCTTTGGCAAAATACTCCGTACCATTTTTCTTCAGAGCAACTGCAAAATAAATTTCATTATTTAGATCATCACTTCTCAGGACCTCTGTGACATTCTGTCTGTAAATGCTATAACCATCTCTTAAAAACACTGGTGCTGTTTGATTCATTTCGTTATGAACCATATTCGTCTTTCCACCTTGAAAAGCAACACCTGTGTCCAGATCGTACCAAAATGTGTCACCTCCAGGGAAATATGGTGAAATTTCAACTGTATTTGATTGAAGGACGGGTGTCACCAACAAAGCATCTCCCAACATGAACTGCTGTTCCAAGGTGTCACTTATATAGCATGAGTCGTCTTCGGGAAATTCGAAAAACAATGGTTTAAAAATAGTTCCGACACCTTTATTTCTAACGAACAGGTAATAATAATATTTCAACAGAGAATATCTAAATTTCAACACCACCATCGAAGTATGGATGAGATCCGGACCAAAGGCAAAAGGATCCTGATCCCTTGAGTTGATATGGTTATGATTTCTTGAAAAAGGATATAAAGAACCAATTTGCATCCATCTTCGACATAATTCCTCGTTAGTCCATTGATCAAAACCACAAATGTCAGCTCCGACGTTTGGAACTCCAAAAATGTTGAAATTGACCAATCCTGCAATTGACAACATCATCCATTGAAAAGTACTCACATTATCTCCAGTCCAATGAGTGGCGTATTTCCCTGATCCAGGCACTGTGGATCTGGTTAAAATGAAGGGTTGAGCCTGATTTAAATTCTTTTTCAAATAGTCATAGGTGGCGATGGTCTCCATAAAACCATTGAAATTGTGCAAGTTATATTCGATGTTCCCATCATAATGCAAGGCATTCAAACAAACCGCCCTGTCATCCAAAGCCTTGTTTCCGGGGTTGTAAACGTAATAATAATTATCTTCATGGTAACCACAAGTCTGTGAAGTGGAGAAACAATTGTAACTGCAAACAGCTCCATTAACAAAATTGCTCAATTCATTCATGTCTAACCAAATACCATCAAATTGAATCTTCTGGTGCAATGTCTCGAGCATTTCCCCCCAATATTTTCGAGCCTCTAGATTAAAGAAATCAGGAAAGTTCACGTTTCCTGGCCACACACTAGCTACCAAAGGCTGTCCATTTACATGCTTTATGAACACATCTCTTTCTTTCCCTATGGTGTAAGCTTGATAATTATCATCCACTTTAACACCAGGGTCCAGGATCAAAACCAATCGTTTTTTGTAAAGATTGCGCAATTTATCCTGCATTTCATTTAAATTGTACCTCCATTCGTCAATGGTAAAAATCCTATAATCTTGCATATAATCTATATCCATCCAAATGGCATCAAGAGGCATTCCGGCATTATGGTAATTGTTCAGAACGGCGTTTAATTGGTTCCATGATTTGTATCCCCATCTGCATTGATGGAACCCAAAAGACCAAAAAGGTTGCAAATTATACCCTCCGATATAAGTATGATATGCTTTGACGACTTCTTCTGGTGATTTTGTCTCACTCATAAAGAATTTCAAATCAATGATACCCCCTGTCACCTTGTAAGTGACAAAAGGAGTTGCATCTGATTTTCTCTCTAAAAGGATATCCATCCCGTTTGAGTTTCTCAAATATACCAGATTGAAATATCCCTGTTTTTCTCTATTCAAATATAAGGGGAACAATCCATAAGTGTTCAACGCCCCACTGCGTTCATCATCAATGGCACTCGGAAGATCCCTGGCCCAAATGGTATATTTGCCTGGAAATTTTAATTTCAGCTCAGCGACTCTTTCTCCTAGGCCGAAAGTGTTTTCAGATGGCAAAATACTTGAAAACTCAAGGTACCGATCGCTCATGATAAAAGTGAAACCTTCAGTATTGAAAAGGACTTCATTTGTAGAGATTCTCGTGACTTTGAAGGAAAATGGATTTTTAATCACATCTACACGATATAAGAGGCCATTTTGTGTGGTGTTCAGACAAAAAGCTTTGTCATGGGGATAAGGATCCTCATCAGGAATTTGCCATCTTTTATGGAAACGCTCGCTGATGATCACTCTGAATTCCGAAGGAGATTGGAAAAGGACTGTGAAGTTTAGAATCAGAAAATGTAGGTTGCTTTGCTGTTTGTAGTATTTCTGGCTCCCTGAGTATTTGGCTACAACTGAAATAAATTCCTTGTTCTGTTCTGCAAAGAGAACTTGGTAGTGGGGCTCAAGGCTTTGACTGGAACTCAGCAGGAAAAAGGAAGTCAGAAGCAAAGGTGCCAGAAACCATAGGAATGAATGTTTTTCCATAGGTAAATTTTTTGAAAGGAGTTTGATTTTGTTAGGATATATGGTTTTTGAAAGTTAATATGTTTTCTTTTGGGGAGTTATCAATTTTTAAAAATTTTAAATTTAAAAAGGTTCTTATTGGAATTTTGTTTTATGGGTATTTTTTTTTCTAGTCTATGTATTAAGGCTTTAATATTTCAAACATTTTTTTTATTGTATATTTTCACTTTCAGATTTTTTTTAAAAAAATTGATTGGCAAATATTACTGAAATAAATAAAAACGACTTTTATGTCTGAAAAAATGAATAAAAAAAAAGAGTCTTCATGTAATAATTATAATTTGATAAAAATTCCCCATTTTTTTAAAAAAATCTCAAAACTAAAAAAAATATTTATGGATCCAAATAAAAAGTCCGCCGCGGATTTAGACAAAAGCAACACCATCATCAAAATCAAGCTATCCGACATGTTAGTGGGTTCCCAAAAGCCAATCGACGAAGAGCCAATCTTTTCCGATACCGATTCAAACGTTCTTGATGAGGATGAAGACGAAGATCAGGAAATCATTAACGATCCAGCGAACTCCGGCTCTCCTGAGGATCTATCTTCCTTACAATCTCCATTGGACCCAGACAGTCGTTTCCCACCAGAAGAAGAGTCAGTTTCCAATAACTCTCAAATCAATGTCAAGCCCCCTTCTCTAAGCGACCCCAAAGCAATATCAGATATGGGGGTGACGTCTAACAATGATGAATTATTAGAGAAAAGCCCTGTGAAAATGGAAACAGAAACAGAAATAGATAGAAGAGAACTAGAGAAATCTGATACCTTTATGGAAATAAAGGAAAAAACTTCTAACCCTTTGAAGGATTCTTCGATTGATCCGTCCCAAAGCCAACAAGGGAACTATTGGAAATATCGGAAGCCTACCAAGCACAAACATAATAACGTGTTGGTCGATTATACGTCTTTGAGAATGAATCAAGATGATATTTTCCAGGTCTCATTGGAAAGAGCCTCAAATTTCAACGATTATGTCCTAAACAATCGGAAAAGAATCAAGGAAATTACTAAATCGCTTGAAAGACAAAAACTCTCGCAAAGATTCGCACTTGATAACTCGAATTCAGTGTTTCCGAGCCTCTTGATACCTTTGATTCGACATGATGAAGATAGTGGAGAACCGGCTTTTGATAACAATGGATGTCTGGAATTGGAAAAGGATTCTGTGCAGAAGTTCATTGAATTGAACGTCACTAATGAACATAGCACATTTGAACATCCATCGAAATTCGCTATGTTCTACCCTAGGAGATTCCAAAGAAGAAGGAGGAGAAGAAGAAACGCGTCGAAGTATCTGAATAATAACCCAAATAACGAACAAAACCCGGATTCTGGAAATAAATTAAGCCCAAGATGAAAATTTTGTGCTTTTTTAATATACCCAATTCGGAAATGCCGAGTTGGATATAAATTTTTTATTTTTTAAAAAAATTTGATAAAAAGACAAATTTTTTTTTAAAAAGATAACTTTTATTTTAAAAAAAAATTTTTATCAGAATTTATAAAAATTTACAAAAAAAATTTTTAAAAACATTATTGTAAATTTAAAAGAAAACATTAAATGGATTTTTACGATAAAAATATTGAATTTTCTCGTTTTTAATATTATAAAATTAAAAATGGATTTTTCTTAATTTTGAGTATTTATTTGTTTTACAAAAACAAAAAAAAAATGAAAAAAAATTCCACTTTGATGAAAAAATTCTACTTTGAAAGGATGATAGTGTATATAGAGAACAAAAAAAAATTGATTCCATTTTTTACCCTTAAATTCATTAAATTTGTTTAAATTTCCTCAAAATTTATTTATGCGTAAATAATCCCCAAGTTCCTTAATGAAATCAACACATTGACGATTGTTCAACCTAGGATCGCAATAGGTAGTATAAGCTTTCGGTAAATCTCCTTCAGCAACCTTCGTTTCCTTTCCACCCAAACATTCAGTCACATCATCTGGAGTGCTTTCCAAATGCACTCCCCCCAATCTTTCCCCTGCTTTTCTTAGTTCTTGTTCCACGAGCACTACTTCCTCAAATAAAGTTGAATACTCCCTTGTTTTGAACCCATTTTTAGTGAAGGTGTTTCCATGCATTGGGTCGGAAACCCAGGTGAAATTGAGCTTATGTTTTTGTTTGATTTCGATCAATTTCAGTAACACTTCAGCCACCTTTTTAACTCCGCATCTTGTAATGATCACCAATTTTCCTGGTTCATTTTTTGGGTTGAGCTTCTTATTTAACTGCACAAATTCCTCCTCACTTTTCACACCTCCAACTTTCACTCCAACTGGATTTTCCAATCCACTGAATAAATTCATATGTCCTTGATCAAGGCTTCTGGTTCTTTCTCCAATCCAGATAAAATGGCCACTTAAGTCATAATATTTGTCATGGAATTTCCGGGTCAAAGCAGATTCATATTCCATAAGCAATCCTTCATGAGAACTATAGATCTTATCTTTATTGGTAATGGCTCTTAAATAGTTCAGAGTCGCAGCAGATCTATGATAAGTCTCTAGAATCTTCTTAGGGTCATGTTGTCTAGCATTTTTCGCAATATCATTGACACTGTCTCCTCTATAACACAACACCTGTTCCCCGTCAATTGTTTCGTAATCAGCACTACGAGGCTTGGAATATTGACCTGCGATTCTGGAGACTTTCAAAACTGGAAGGTTGAATTGACCTTCCAATAACTCAGCACAATTCGTAAGAAGAGCTGCCTTGCTTTCAACTATTTCGCCTGTGCAATCTTGGAATCTCTCAGCACAATCACCCATTATTAGAAGGAATTTCTTACCTTCTTCAACCTTTATTAAAAAATGATAAATATAAATTTTGGGGCAGTTGGAGATACCAATTTCAATTCGGATTTCAAAGAGTCTAATTCAGAAAAGTGGACCAATGGGGGAAAATCTTTCAACTTAAAAAATGGAGCTTTGAGAAGATTCGTTTTACAAAAAGTACTTGAGAAGTTTGCTCTTCTACTTCTTTTTGGTTAAGGTATGTGGGCTGCTGGACACAAGTGAATTTGCGCCAAAGTTCAGGCGTCCATTCCTGTTGCATTTTTCTTGAGGAGAAAAGATTCCAAAAATTAATTTTAAAATTGAGATTATTAAAAAATTTGGAGGGTCTATTTATTATTTTCATTTGCATCACGGATGAACTTAAAATATTTCGCGTGAAAAAACGTTCAAATTTCAAAAACATTTTTCTCAAAATTATTTCATTAAAATTTCATACATACCGTTTTCCTATTTATTTAAATATTATTATATATCATATAATATACCTTTTATTAAATTCCTTAAATGAATGACCATACAATTTTTCCAATCCAGGATGTCCAAGTGCTCAAAGGTGCGACCCCAGACCGTCCATTCGACTTCCAACGCAAAAACTCTCTCTTAGATTTCGAAATCAAGGGCACCTCACAAAAGGGTTCATCTCTCAAAGGTTCTCTCAAAGAGCCTCTCAATATGAATAACGCTAAAGACTATTTGGGTCGGAAACGGATGTTTACTTTGTTTCTTTTTGTGGTGATCTTCACGAATTATGACACAGGGGTGATCCCTGCAGCCTTGATTCAAATCCAACAGGAGTTGAATCTAAATTATATGCAACAGGCGTTGCTAGGATCCCTGCCGAATTTTGGCATAAGCGCCGCCTCTTTCTTTGTATCGACACTTATCAGAAGATTCACTGCGAAATCAGTGCTTTCTATATCCCTGTTTTTTAATATTGGCTTTTGCGCCTTGTTCGCACTCTCAAGCAATCTCTGGGCGATGTATTTTTCGAGGTTTTTCATGGGATTTACACAGGCGTTCTGGGTGATATACGGCCCTGTTTGGACCAACAACTTCAGTCCCAAGGACAGACAAACGACTTGGCTCGGGCTTTTGCAAGGCTTTTCACCTTTGGGGATCATTTTTGGATATGTGATCACGGGGATAGTGATAAATTTTTGGACAGTGTCATATTCTTGGAGATTGTCAATTTTGATACAGGGGGTGTTGGAAATTTTGCCTTTGGTTTATTTCCAATCCTTCACAAATCTGGACATTGATATCATAGAATATAAGCTTTGTATCCAAAACGTAGAGAACCCCGCTGAGCTAGTTGAGGAAGAGCCTAGTCTTTGGCAACAGACCAAGAAATTGATAACAAATGAGGTGTTTCTCCTTTCAAGTTTTTCTGTATGTGTGGCATTTTTCGTAGTGTACGGCATTCAATTCTGGGGGACATATTACATGATCCAAACTATGGATATCACCATTTATGAAGCTATGATCGCATATTTCGTTATTACAATCACAGCTCCGGTGATGGGCGTTTTGTTCGGAGGCAGTCTCCTGGATCATATGGGGGGATATAAGGGGGAAAACAAAATGATTGCTTTAAAAATGTGCTTATTATTTAGTGGTTGTTGCGTGATAATTGCAGTCCCTGCTGGGTTTGTCTATAGCATCTGGATTTTCGGACCATTGCTTTGGCTGGAAATCTTCTTCGGGGCCAGCGTGATACCCCCTGGCACTGGTTTGGTGGTGGATTCAGTGGAAGAGTAAAAAAAAGTGATTTGTTAATATGTTTAATGAGAAAAAATTAGGGAGTTGCAAGCATTTGGATCTAGTGTGTCACAGTTGATTTATAACATGTTCGGATATTTTTTGAGTCCCATATTTTCCGCTACTATCATGGACACATTTGATGACAAACTTAGAGGAATGAAATGGGGGTTCAGAATCAATCAGTTTGTCACCTTGGTGGCTGTGGTGCTGGTGGTGATCCTACTGAAGATGATGAGAAGAAGGAATTATCGAGAGAAAAAAACAGCGAGCAAATATGAGGTAAATTTTTTTAAGGGGAGTAATAGTTTTAAACATGATTATAGATTCTGAATTATCTGATGAATAAAATATGAGAAGAGTTCATTCGGAATAAAAGAAGATATTGTCTTTCATGTTGGTTTTTTTTTTTCTATTTTAAGTTAATTTTTAAGTAACTGCAGAAATTAAAAAAAAACATAATTATTTTAATTTTTTTTTGTAAATGAAAAAAATGTAAAAAATAACCAATTTAAAAAACCCAAAATATTTTTAAAAATAACTTTAATAACATTTTCCTAAATACTTAAAAAATCTACTATTCTTTCAAAGAATGGAAGAACCAACTGCTGAAATATTAACCTATGAAGAGAACCTCCAGAAAATGGAAGGTGAGAAAAGATCCACTTTTAAATACCATTGAATTTTTTAATTTAGAGGCTGAAGCCATGGGACAAGCTGATCCTTTAAAAGTATATAATTATTACTTTCCTCTTTTTTAAAAAAAGCAAAGGCAAAACTCTTCCAAGACAGGCACTCCTTAAGAAGAATTGTGGGGAATGAATACTCATTATATCCCTTATGTTTAGACAATGAGGAATTTGGCAAATATAGTATAGGAGTTCAAATGTATTTCAATTTTTTGAAATCCTCCTCGATGATTTTTTGCATGATGGCTGTAATTTCCACAATTGCCTTAATTTCCAACATATATGGCAATGGCGTACCTTTACTTTTTAACTTTTTTATCAAAAATCACCTTCGCATAGCTCACTTCTAGCCAAATTAATCTAGCAACTGATGTATGCACTTTAGGGAACCAGCCATTATTTGGGCAAGAGCTCCCTCCTGACTATAGTAACATGACCTCCGATGAACAGAAGATCACTCAAATGGACTACATGAGCTCAGCTCAAGCCTATCAAACCAATATGGAGATGAGACTCTTTGCAGTTAGTTTACCTGATTTGTTATATTGTGTGGTTTTTATGATCTTCATATTTTACCTCAAGGTTTCTAATGATCGACAGATAAAAGTTGTTTCTTTGTTTTCTTGGATTAAATTAAATTTCTATTAGGAAGATAGAGAAAACCATAGAAGTGTAACTGATTTTGCAATTGAAGTGAGGGGGTTTCCTGAAACAGTGATCGACGAAGGAGAAATCTTTAGTTTCTTCTCACAATTCGGACAAGTAATTGAGGCGAAACTAGCCAGAAATTACTTTGGGACGTTATTGGATTATACCAATCAGGCTGAATTAGAAGCAAAATATAATATACAAAAAAGAAAAAATCAATTAAATGGAGGCAAATCGACGAAAAAATTGGCAAGGATTGAAAGGAAAATACAGAAACTTAAAAAGTCTTCAGCAAAGAAGCTGCTAAACAAATTTCAAGATGTTCCTAAGGTTTTTTTAAGATTTTTAGTAGAAAAATTGTAAGTTTTTTAAAGAATGAAGATTATCCATCGATTAAAGCTTTTGTGATTTTTGATAGTATTCAGGTGAGAAACAAGGTTTACGCTTTATTTGGTAAGAATTATTTGAAATTATCAGAAATTTTGTGGAAAATTAGAAAATTATAATAAGAAAACCTTATGGAGATCCATTTCTGGGTACAAAGTTAAGTATGCTACACCGGAAATCCATCAATTTCATGGCAAATACATTTTGATGTACTTATATTTTTGTTTTAATTTTAATTCTGATATTTCAATAGTCTTACAATTCCAGATGCCCCCTCAAATATCCTTTGGGAGAACATTGATTGCACCAAATTAGAAAAATACAAAAAAGTGACAATTTCCTCATTGATTGTCATAGCTTTGATCTTCATGACATTTCTGATTGTTATGGGGGCAACCATTGTCCAGGGAATAAACCCTAGTCTTTGTGATTCCATTAACACTGATTTCTCGACCTTGGATCAAAGCAATCAAGTGAGTGTTGATTGTTTTTGCGCTACTCTAGATTGGCAAAGTCTGATAAATAATGGTCAATATCGGTCGTTGTGCTATTCTTATATGGTCAAGGCATCGATAAGATACGGGTTGAGCATAGCCAGTGGTTTTGTAATAGTTTTTGTGAACTTTTTGTTGAAGACGATACTTATTTTCTTGGGAAAGTTCGAGAGATATGAAAGCATCACAGAAGAAACTTTATCCTCATTGACAAAGATTTTCGTTTCGATGTTCATAAACACAGCGATTATCACGCTGATTATGCACGCGAACATCTTTGGGTTCATTCCAGCCGTTTCTTTGTCAAATATTGTTCCTCAATTGCATGGAATGTTATCTGATAGGTAAAAAAATCGATTAAAATTCAAAATCAATTTATTTTTATTAATTAGTATTTTTTTT
>Ga0302186_10002004_pt1 | contig 16121 bp, 20 predicted proteins | sample II_Bog_E1_2_FD_198782 | JGI IMG/M metagenome (GOLD analysis project Ga0302186, IMG submission 198782) | Peat permafrost microbial communities from Stordalen Mire near Abisko, Sweden - II_Bog_E1_1 | ecosystem: Environmental > Terrestrial > Soil > Wetlands > Peat | place: Sweden: Abisko... | reverse complement strand
CACTGATTATCTTTACATAGTTCCTTTTATTTGCATGAATTAGATATATCAGCAGATTCGAAGATGACAAATTTTAAAATTGATAATCAGATCATGAGAAGGGATAATTACCCGGAAAGGGCTAATTATTATGGCCCACCATATACACCTCAACCCAATTCTATCAACTTCGTCTCCTTTCCAAAACCACATCCCCAAGTAAAGTAGCCTTCAAATGTGGCATATCCCTAATCTCTGTATATCAAAAACAATCAGTTAATGGGTCATCGATATTCACTGCAAGGCAGTACATCGGATCCCAACAGTACTTTCGCTCACTTACGTCACGAAATAACTAATCTACGTTCTGATTTCAATCGTCTAGTTCAGCCACCCATATAAAAAGGACAGTAGCCTAATACTAAAGGTATTATTTATCAGCAAAAAGACGAAAAAATTCCTTTTGTATACAGTGGATAGCCAAAAATTGAGGGTAATCGGTAAATTGGATCATTTAATTTTAAAAGCAAGCTCCCCCAGCAAGAGAACATGACCATGGAGTTCGATAACTAAAAAAAGCTAAAAATGATGAAGAAATAATAACCGTTTTCTCGATTACAAAAAAGATTTTCCAGTCAGTATATCGACAAGATGCCAGAAAAATCTATTAATCAATTTGGTGATTCGAATGGAGAGGGCAATGCAGTTGAAGAGCTTTCGAAATAAATTCGTAATTTGAAGTAACTTCATAAACGAGTGGAGGAATAAAAAAATGAGTTCAAGAGGGATTCAGTAAAAAAGGAAAATTAGTTTTCTGAAAAGATTGGTGCTCTAACAGCAATGAATGAGCAACTCAGTATTAGTCTTTCGCTGAAGAAGAGTCTGGTCTAAAAATTATAAAAATAAGCACAAAAATCAAAATAGCAAATCGACTCATTGCAAAGATAAATAGATGGTAATCAACAGCAAGTCGACGGGTTAAAAGAAAAATACGAAAATCAAATAAGCAGTTTGTAAAGCACTCATAAGCAGAATATGGATATGACTATCGAAGAGCGCAAAGTAACTGAATAAAAATTAAAGAAAATGTCAGCAGAGCTAGTCATCAGATAAGAGGAGATTGCGGCAAATATAAAATATATTGAATAGTTGAGGAATCAACAAGTAGGAAATGAGCCATATAATAAAAAGAGAGATAGAGACCATCAAATAGAGCTATTAACAAAGACAAATGAAGACCTAAAAGCATAGAATAAAAGACTATCTTCTAAGACCTACGAGCAATAAGTATAATTATAATTCATTAAAAACAACAAGCACCCTGCTGGCTCACAAAAAATTATTGGCGAACATAAGTAGCATGGCTTCAGATTACAACAGCTATAAGATGAAAATACTTAATTAAAGAAAAGAGTGTAGCTATATAAAAAAACTGTTGAACAGCTCAATCTTTCCAATAACTCGGCGAGAGAGAAGCAAGTGGGTCTGAAAGAGTAGAATAAATTATTAAAAGAGGAGACGAAGAAACTCCGAGATGACGCTAAACTCTTCTGCTAATAAATTCGCATTAAGGAAAATCTGATTACAAGTCTGTATCGGGATATCAATATGCTCAACAACGAAATCCGTTGCGCCCTTCACTTAAAAAGTCAGTTGGCCTGTTTGAGTAGGTACATCGAATAGTTGAACAATCAAATCATAAGTTTGTAGTCCTAAAAGTTAGATAGAAAATACGAGCTGAATGATCATTGATTACAATTTTATTGTTAATTATTAATTTGATATCAGCAATAAAATTAATACTATCATGGAACTAATAATCTCATACCTTTCTCAGAAAATAGGGGCTTTTAATAATCTGGATAATCTTATTAGTCGGAATGGGAGCGTTAATTACTTATTTAGATTTCTCGGTTACAGCTGCTGGTCCTGCTCTTGGAGAATTTAAAGTTGAGTTAACGGCTGGCTCGCCTTTATTTTAGTCCATCTACTGGTTACTTCTAAAAGTGGGCGCATTGATCTTTTTTTCCTCATCTTTTTATTGTATTTTGCTAAGTGCTTCCAGTCGACTCGAAGTCATAAAACCTTGAGGATGGTTGTTGTTAGGAGTTAATTTCTGGACATTCGAGTTAGTGAATCCATTCTGTGTCTTTTAATCTTTATTGGCAACAGTTATATGCAGTTCTTTTTCTGTTTCAAGCTGCTTAACTCTCTTCTTTTGATCCTACAGCTCCAATCTCAACTCAATCAACTGCATGGACTAATTTGTTGATGACAATTTCATCTTCTCCGATCGTAGTTTGAAGTTTTCCTCCTTTAGTTTCTCAATTGAAATTTAATATTTCCGAATTTATTATTTGAGAGCATCGATATCACTTAAAAACATGAAATTATTATTGTATTTCTGCTTTTTAGAGTTAATGTATAGAAATTTTTATTATCCTCTATTACTGTTACTCGCTCCACGTTTTATCATCTTTTCAGAAAGCGTGTACGGGTTCACTCCAAATTTTTTATGACTTTTGGTTTGACTGTTTTACTGTTCAGAGGAAAGTTCATCGCTTTGGTAAAAACTTTACAAAGGTTGTCTTGGACCTGCCTCCAGTAAAGGTTGAGACTCGTTGCTAATACCTTCCTTGTGAAGCTGTTGCTTTTCCTCCGAAGAGATTTCAACTGGATCATGGGAATCCAAATTATCTTCCTTAACCTTATTAGAATTGGCCTCACTTTGTAAGTGGCTGTTGCACATTTCTTTAGTCTATCTGCATACAGTAACAGCTACAGTTCACTGCGAATATTCGAAGTCACTTGAAGGCAATCCTGATTGGTTCCACTGCCTGCCTGTATATGTGATTGTTTCTTCAGGAAGGCTGGAGATGTCAGCTACTGACTTTTTTTCATTAGTTTCGATTATTATTCTATTATTACGATCTTACAAACATTGGCCAGCACCTATTTTAATGAGTTTTCATCTTCGATCGTTTCATTTTCTGAGAAGCTGGGTGATATGATTTTGGGATTATCTATTTATTTAAATTGTTATAAATGTATTATGTCACAATAGAAGAGCGAATTTGATAACAAAAGCAAGGAGTAGATCAAATAAAATCAAAATTTAGTGCATCGTGGTAGGAATTGGCTCTTCAGTCGAAGTTTTGCTCTCATTTCCTCTCTCAAAATATCTTTTCCTCAAGCCATAGTGCTCTTCTTGATTGAGTAAATTCAAAAGTTTGCAATTATCAGTCGTCTATAGAGCAACCCTACTCTTTCGTAAAGTCCAGAAATGGTATACGTTGACGCTATCAACAAATATCTACTATTGGATATCTCGAATGTTAACGATCCGAGTGCAACAGTTGTCTCAGCTTTTCTGCTGATGTGTCAGCTACTCTTGCTATTTTGCTTTATCTTCCCCTTCTCCGTCACTGCCAACGCCATTGTCAGTAAATATATAGTCTGTGTTGTGGAAATGACACTCATAATTCCCTCTATTATCCAAAGCGCTAATGGTATGGTCAATGGAGTTAATTTAGGCTTAAACGGCTTTTTGTATCTATTCACACTAGCAAACAATTTAATCTATGAAAGTATGCAGTTTGAATGCTCTTTTTAGAGGTAATATGACAACGTTCTTGTGAGAGGTACAAGACCCCTCACTGTAAGATTATTTATTCTAGGGATGGCAACTCTGTTTCCCCTTATCACGAAACTCATGTTCCCCATTTCTTTTTTACTGTACATTTTGGTAATGCTTATCGTGGAAATATACAAATGGATCTTTTATCTAAAGAAGTTCATTTATTTTCATGAGTTGTTTATGAGTCTGAAAGGAATAATGCTGTCTTTGGTCATATCGGCTAACCTCTGCTATTTGGCCATCTACACAATGAACAACGCGATAATTGCACAAAATGTACTGCTATTCATTACAACCTTTTGCCTCTTCCTCAGTAACTTCTTCATCGTGTTTCGCAATAACATCATCAAGAACACAATCATAAACCAAACTCTGCGAGGTGAGGATGAAATCAGTCTGTACTGTATCTTCTACTGGCACTGTTATAAAAAAGCCGCCGAGAAGAAGAATTAGCTATACATCTCGTCATTGCTAAAAAAACACATGAATGAATGTGTAAATGTGACTTGCTGCTGCAAAAATAGACAGATACTCTATGATTCCAACCTTAAAATATTCGGCAATCCCAAAATGCAACCGCACTTCGATAAAGTTTTCATTCGCCATTATATTAAAAAACTACTTAATGATGGGTATGAGGAATTCAACAAATCTTCTACTTTGACCTTCCTCATTAGTTACTATAACATAGAGATACTTGAGATGATTACGCAGACTATGGAGTTGATTAGAAAACTCACCAGAATGTAGCAAAAGAAACAGCTCCTATTTTCGTAGCAGTTTTTACTCTACTGGTAAGTACTATGTTAAATAGTTTAAAGAAAAAGACTAGTGATAAGATCCTGCTGATTAATCATAAACGCGGCAACGTTGATCTTTAAAGTGTTAAGGAATTCGACGAACAATTGTTCATCCTCAACGACAACTTGAGGCAATCAATCAAGATGTATTTTAAACTTTGGAAGCATCTCCAAAGCAGTAATTTTGTCAATATTAAGAATTAAACGAAACAACCCTTCTCGATATATGCAAGAAATCTCTAGAATTAATGTTTTCCATATAACAAAATTACAAAGAATTGAAAAGTATAAACACTGAGTCTACTTAATTACGGACGATCATGCTGTTTTACAGTCGATTGGTCCTGCATGATATTCACTTGCTTTCTGAGATAAAAAAGGATATAAAGGTAAGTCACTAACGTAATGTGATGCTATCTACTCTATAAATGACCAGCATTCAACTATTTGGTACAAAAACTATGACTCTAATTGCTTTATAAAACAATAAAATCAAGTGGAGCAGCAAGAATTCGAATGCTATCTTTGAGTATTCCAAGTAGGAGTTTCATGGGTTAACCATCAAACATCTCATGCCTAAATATTTCGCTTAAAATCATGATTTGTATGTTCAAAAGTGGAAGGAAACTGGACATCATGTCAAACTCAACCGTACTTCCTATGTGTGGGGGACAACAAAAAACGGTACTTGTTTTAGTATGCTGCTCTTTGCCAAGGTGATCCCACTGTTACATGAGCAGGATTTTGCTTTTTCGTGTTGTATTGAGAAAGTTGATGACCAGAATGAGATTATTTGTAATACCTATGGATAGATATACGGATCTGGTAAGCTATTTACAAATGTTATTGGAATAAATCCAAAATTTTTACAATAGGTCAAGATCAATATCCAAATCTTTATGCCTTTTACCTTTGAATACTTCCTTTAGTATTTTTATCCTGAGAACTAAAAACTTAAAAATCTAAAGAGGAATTATTAAATTAGAAGGGAGGGGTATTTTCCATAGAATATGGAAATGGTTATGATGAGTTTAGTCAAATAGCGAACTACTCTATAGCGAAAATTTAAGGCAAGTGATAATTACTAAAGATAATATCTTTCTTTTATTAAATAGAAAATGCAGGAACTAACTTGCAATGTGAATGGTCAGTATATCTCTTTCTTGATGATGCCCTATAAGATTCTATCTTTCCAGCGTGACAAAAAATAAATTATAATCCTGAAAATATCCAATCTTAAAAGGGACAATATCTAAAAATTTTATTTATAATTGGAGAAAATGATTAACAAATTACAATCTTTAACGGATTAATAGAAAATTGGAAAGAGCAAAACCCTTACGAAAAAGATAAAAGCAGATGACCCGCGATCTTTTCTTGATCCCAAAGATATTCAATAAATCGCTGTTTAGTATCAAAAATAAATGGAGTCTATAAAATCAATTAGGGAACTTGGCGGTCCAGGAGCAAATTCAAAGATGCCTTTCGACAATAATACGGGCATAGTTCGGCAAAAATGTGCTCGACCGAACACCACTCAAAGCAAAGCAATGATGAACATAACTGCCCATCGCAAAAGATTAGTGAAGGGAAGTCTGTATGCGATAAAGAGTGAAAAAGTGCGTTATAACGTTTGGAAAATTAAGAAAATGCTGCTTAAATAAGGTGTCATTTCAAAATATACATTCAATCTTCTAATTGGGCCGCAGTTGAATCTATAGTCGCTAAATAATAAATAATCCAAAGACGATAAAATAGCTGATGATGTGGAGCGGAGGACGTTGCTCGATATTTATGAAGAAAAAAATGCATCAGATTCGGAGGAAGACAGTATGAAGCACAACTCCGATGGTGAGTTAGCCCCGAACAAAGAAAATGACAACGAAACCTTTAATTCAGCCGCGAGTAGTGCTACTTTTATCTCAATGACTAATCACGTTAAACTCTTTAAACAAAAACTACGTTCTTTAAACACTCCACGTTCTCTTTGGCTTTTAAATCTTGCTTTGATGATAATGGTGATTGGTGGTGTTTCTGGTCTGATCTACAGTGTGGTGACTAACTTAAATAACCTAAGCAACGGATTGATGTAATTCTAAAACAATCAGCAAGCCAACCTAATTGTTGATGGATTGATTATGGGTCAACTCAACATCAATAATATTAACCACAACAGTAATAACTCCTATTATCAATTCCAAAAGACATTTCTATTTGAATCAGTAACTAAGCAGTTTCGTGATTAAATGTATCACAGGGCGGCATAATAAATGATCGATCCTTATATTTTGAGCTATCTCAATCTACTGATAAATGGTCAAAACACAATCTATGTACGCGATTTCATTGAACAAATAATTGACCAAATTGTTACAAATAAATTCACTATAGGACAGATCTATTTCGCAGAGACAATCAACTAAATCATTAGCCATTCCAGCAATAACATATTTTTTAACAAGATCATTGCTTGCATCTTCACAGTTTTCCTAGTATTTTTACTCTGTGCGTTCTTCCTATTTATTGTCACCATACCTATTGTTTACAAGATACAGATCAAAATAAAGGAGATATATGAATTGCTGAGCAAAATCAGTAACACTGAAAAACAGAGATATTTTAGGCATTTTAGTCAGTTGGATGAAGCCTCTAAAAAAAATGAGTAGATGGAGTTTAATTAACTGAGTAACATGATGCAAAATTTTGATAATAAACATAGAAATAGAACAAGAGTTCCATTGTCAGAAGATGAACATCCTCAATCAGAAAATAATCCTAGAGTTAAGAGCGAGATTGTTGAAGATCAAAAATCCAAAATTTCATCCAATAAAGCTATCTATGTCAAACTAGTCGTCACCTATCTCGTAATTATATCGACCATTGTGGCTTACTATATTTTTCTTAACTCTGCCCATAGTAATTTTATAGAAGCCAATAGAGTCTTTACCTAAGTATTTAATCAAAAGACTTTACTCTCCTTCAGAATATCAGAATGCTATTATGAAATGATGGGGTACCCTTCTGGGGCACAAACCTATAGCGCGAATGTTGATTTAGTTTCGTCTATATACGATTCATACCATTTGAAAGGCGTTAGTTCGACATACATTAACTATGTCACGGGATTCACTGTTGCAGAAGCATGTACAATGATTCCTGACTATTTAAATTCCAGTGCGATGGCATTTTGTGAGATTATTAATAATAAAACCTTTTTGGGAGGTGGAATTGATAATTTGTACTATACTCAACGCAAAATATAGGAAAAACTGCAGCAGTATTATCAGAACAGAAATAATGTCTCAAACCCAACCAATCTATCAGCCCTGAATTATCCGTCCTACTTTTCAACAGAAGAATTTTATGAGTTGAATATAGGCTACTTCTTTTCTACTTTGATGATACAGAAGCTCTACGACATGATTTCTTCATAAATGATGAGTTTCTCTTCGCTCTATAAGACTGAGATCCAAATCGCCACCTACATAGCTTTTGTGCTCTTGGGTATCTTCACAGCCATGTGGATCTATATCTACCTGAAGTTGGCAGAAAATGCTTCCTACATTAATGCCTTCCTGCTTCTAATCCCATTTGATGTGCTAAGCTAAAATCCATACATTAAACTTTACATCCGCAACGAATTCGACTACAAATCCGCCAATTACTGAATCATATTGCTTATTATTTGCTAACAATTATAATTTGTTTATAAATCAGCATTATATCAGAAACATAAAGTTGAAGTTATAGTACAATATTGAGCATCATTTATTGATCAATAAAGAAAAAATAGATTATTCAGTATAGTTTCTGAAATTTAGATATCGCCTCGTGAGTTTTCTCGTAGACTACTATTCCAATTCCATCAGCTATCAGCGCTCTCAATAGACAGGGCTTTAATCCAATCAATAATCCTTTCCAGCCTTCAGTTTTAAGAATATTTCTAAAACAGTCTACAACTCCTTCGTCATTAAAGAAGCTTAATCTTTGATAAGTTCCAAGGGGATTTACTTGAATTTTTGTTTTAACAACGTCTAGAGGGTAGGTAAATAACTAGCTACAGAAAGCTGAAAGAGGTCCAACTATGAGAGCCTCTCCTAAATTCAGATGTTACTTGTGTTTACCAATAAATTTTTCTTTAAGAAATTAGTAGGTGCCAAACTGAAATGCATAGGAAGGTATTTCTCGCATAACAGTGGGTATTCTCCCTTTGTATAACCCTCTAATACCCCTTTCTTTAAGGATATTAGTAAAGCAATCTCTAGAACTGTTGTATTTATTGCCACTGTCCATTTGCATGGTGCATTTTATTAATTATACAGGGGTGACAATGAAGGATATAATTAACCCTGCGAAGGCTCCGTTTTAAAGTCCATCTATATAGCTCAGTTCAGTTTTCCCTCTAATGTTTTTGTAAAACTAATAAGAGCTGAAACTGAAAGCGCTGATGAGAGGTGCAGTCATCAATGGATAATAAATTCCATTATAAAGATGCATAAAGCCTTCTTTTCGAATGATGTCCATGATTGTTGCCATCATACCGCTGTGAGGATTGATCTGCATGCGTACTTTAACTGTGTCTAAGAAAAATCCTGAGGTGCAATTCGCTATTCCCGAGCAGCTGCCACAAAAGAAATCTTCAAGAAAGTTCATCATATTTGCGTATAAATGCAATTGTTGAGACTTTAATAAAAGCTAAAATTATTTGTGTTATATTATCATTCATCTCTTTATTTTATTATTTGGGTGAAATAAAAGGTCGCTGCTCTGTTTTTCGTCGGACATCGAAGCCTGATGCGGACGATGATTATTCGACAATAATAAATAGGGTATTAATGACTCGTTGTAAAAATAAAGATCATGAATTAATTTCGCAAGGTTTAGATTTTATTTATTTGCTCGTGACGAATCGCCTAAAAACGGCTAATTTTATCAACGAAATTTGTTTTATTTCTTCAACTAATTTCAGGAACTGAAGCTGGATTTGCTACACTGGCACAAAAAATAACACTCCCTTCATAAACCATTGAGTGTACACGCTCTCCTTTATTCCCAACGGTTCTTCATTGATGATGGCTTTATAAAAATCAGACAGTTTCTTTTAACTGTCATCGCCATCTTATATGTATATAACTTGGTCGGCTGATAAAACACTGCTAATTTCTTCGAGTAATTTAGCCTTCTCCTCTTACGATATGCGCTCATAGAGCCCAGCTTCTTGATGTGCCACCACCACGGCCATGATGGGTATTCTGTAAACATTCAGTCCGCTACTCTGGGAAAAGAGATTCAAATATTACATAATGGCCCGGTCAGTGTTATGAAAACTGACTGCGTTGATAAAAAAAAGAATGCCATCATAGGGATAGGTCAAATACACCTACTGTCCCTATTTTTACTAAATTTCATGCAAGAATATGGTTGTGGACATAGAAAGATGTTTGACAAATATCTTGTAGTGCTCATCAGAAGAGAGGGAGGACGTATAACTCTAGAGGAAGCATGACTTGCCAGCTTGGAGCTAACCGATGCACAACAAATTTAGTTCTATCTCTTTGCCTGCCATTTACAACAAGGTTATAAATTATTTCTAACTCATTATACTCGAAATGGCTGGATCGAACTGCAATTATTAAAAATCAGCTGAAAAGAACATCTTACAAATCACGTTGCTAAAGTAGTTATCGATGCTTAGCACTACCATACTAACTCGGGTCCATGTTTTTCATCATCAGAGTAAGTTACTCAAAGCGTGGGTTTTTTTTGAAGGGGCAACATTTGTCTATGACTGGAGCTTTGTAGGGAGTTTTCTCAAATTTTGCCTCTTCTACCTCATCTTCTTGAATTTATAATTTATATTAAAGGTTATTCTCGACTTTCCACGAGAAATCGACTGCCTTACCAGTTACTTCTGGGCCAATCTCTTCGTTGGTTCTAAATCTCTTGAGAATAGGCAAAAAGTTGCCTTTAAACACACAACCAAAAGAATACTTCTCCTAAATAGGCAAGAAACTTAAAATTCCGTTGACCGTTGTAAATTTTTCCTTGTAATGATTATACCTGACAGTCACATCGCCTATGATATCTTATTTTATTTATTATTGTTTCATAATTTATTCTTTTTGCTCATTCACTTTGGCAATGGGCTTTACTTATATGGGTGATGGCTATTTTTATTGTTTTTATTCTATCTTCTTTATTTCCTATTTTTTTTGCTTTTATTTTACTGGCGGTATTTTCCCGATGGAAGGCTTTTGTGTCCGACTAGCTTGTTGTTTTTATTTTGGCATAGTTGGCTTTGGAGGTACTGTTTTTGGTTGACTATTTATCAATTATGATTGTTTTTTAATTGGAGTTTGAGTGGTCATCTTTTTTCCTGTTACTTGAAAATTCATCATGCTTCTCTATCAAATGATATTATTATGCGATAAAAATAAAAGCAAACTTATTAGATAAATTTAATCAAGAGAGTCATCAATAGTGATGTCTTCTACTATGAATGCTTAATAATCCTATATTCAAAAATATACTATAAATAATACCAAAAGGGAATAAATGCTAAGTCGCTATTTCCAATTAGACATCGTATAAAGATAGGAATAGCTTTGAAGAGAGCTACAGCTGCAAAAACTGCTTATACAAGTTGTGCAAATTCCTGACTGCAAGTAATACCCAACCTTGCATTTTGAGCATGTGATTGAAGAACTACAGGATTGACAGTTTTGTTGGCAGTAAGTGCACTGCAGACCTATATAAATGTAGAAATACCGTTAAAATAAAAACCAATCATACATAGAGAACAAGTATCACTGGATATGCAAGTTACACAATTCGATATACAACTGGAACAGGCTATTCCTGAAAGGTAGTATCCGCTTGAGCAAGCAGTGCAATTGTTAACTGAAGAGCATGATGTGCAGGGTGAAGCACATAATAGACAATTTCCGCCATTTATTGTGTAATTTGATGAACAAACTGTGCAAAATGAGTTGTTAAGACAAGAAATACAGTTTGACGGACAGATTGTACAAATCAAGTTTTGAAGAACAGAGCCAGGATTGCAAGTTTGACAAGCAGTTGAATTGGAGCAGGCTGAACAATTAGATAAGCAACTTAAACAGCTAAGCCCCGTAAAATAGTAACCACTAATGCAAGACAGACATAAACTAGATGAGCTACAGTTGGAACAAGGTGATGTACAGATGATGCAACTGCCATTTGATTGATAATAACCATTCAAGCAACTTGAACAAGTATACTGAGTAGTGAAAGTACAGCTTTGACATCCCGAAGGACATGAATTGCAAGTAGAACTATTGAAAACATAGTATCCAACGGCACATTGTGTACAACTATCAACTGCTGAGCACATTTGACAACCTGCAGGACATCCAAGACAGACTCCGTTGACTGTAAACGTGTTATTAAGACAGGAAAGGCAGTTATAATTTTAATCGCAAGACTGGCAGTTCATGGGACAGAGTAGGCATTGGCCACTACTCAATGATAGCGTATAGCCTCAATGATTGTACATTTACCGTTAAAGCAAGAGATGCATAAATTTTAATCACAGCATGCCGAACATCCAACGGCACAAGTTAAGCACAGTCCCAAATCAGTGTTATAATACTGAGTCGAGGTGCATGTCGTATTGACGTTTGCCAATTAGGCAAATAGGATGATTATTAAGCTAATGCTGAGTTTCATTGTATTTAAAATAATCTCAAAAGAAATTAATTTCAAAAGGTGAAATTGCATGTCACATTTAGATAAAAATAGATGCCAAGGTATTATCTTTAAAAAATAAATTAAATACAAATTAAATGATAAGAGATAAAATTTCTCCCAGCAACTAAGCAAATTAATCTCGTTAAGGAAGATTTTGATTGCATAAAATATATTTTTGGAAATCAAAGATTCTTTTTTAGGAATGGATCATCCTCATCTTGTAGTGCCTCTTCTTGACATGATTCTTCCATAGTTTACGTTTGCTAGATTGTTTACTGTGTTTTGATCGAGAGTTTACCTGCAGCACGATTTTTATTTTATTTTTTTTAAAGTATTTTCCTATATCTATGTAAATGAGTAATATGTACATCAGCTATTATTTTCTTCCTGATACTAAACTATTTATACAATATGATATACTCCTTCGACCCCAATAATCAAAAAAACGCTGTTTTTGGAGATAAATGTGCAGACCCAGCTATAACGCACTCTTTTCAGCATTTTAGAGTTTGAGGTACGCCCGCAGAGCAAGGGGAGCGCTTTTCTTCCATTATTCAAAGAAAAATTCTCCTTAAAAGTCGTGTCGGATGATTTATTAGCGAATGCGATCCATTTCTTTTGCTTTTCTATTATAAATTTAAATACAATGGAGAAATGATTGGCGAATATGCAATAATTAGATTATTAGCCTCATGGTGAGTTTCATTGTATTTATAATAATCTCAAAATGAATTAATTTCAAAAGGCTAACAACTATGAGTTGCAGGAGTAAGAGGTCAATGAGTCACATTCTAGCAAGGAGTTCTGCAGTTGGGGCAGGATGATTTTACTGCAAGCCAAGGATCAATGCAGAAGGCGTGGAAACGATGAAAGCATTGAATTACACGAAGCAATTGACCGATTTCGTAAGATTCAAAGCAGACTGAACACTTTTACCCATGGTTAAACATCTCGTGGCTTTAACTCCAATTCATTGATGGCAAATTGACAATTTCAATCTCTGACATGCCTTATTGCTGAACTAAATTAAAAAATGGACTTTATCTGTTTTCATCCCATCTAATACTTTCCTCGTCTCGCCAGTTAAAAGTTCTGTTATAGATCAATATCTCCTCTTACTCTTCCTACTCAATCACCGAAGCTGGGTTCGAAATTTCTGCACTATCTTCTTAGTTGCTTTAATAACTGAGACTTCTATTATTTCCTCTTTGCTCGAAAGAATTCTATTGATATTAATAGTGATGCTGATAATTGTTCGATTGTATTGTAAAGCCATGCCCACTGGAGATGGAAAGATTAATGGAGATGCGATTACTGATTTGACTTTGGGGATAAAGAACATAAGTTGGTGTTTATTATGAAGATGCTGATGAATTTGAATAATATTACTAAAAAGAGTGATCTAAATCACAGCTTTCATCCATTCTCCTAAAGTTATTAATTATATCATTTAATATCAAAATAAACAGATAAACTCAATCAAATTAAAGGTTAATGATTCTGAAGGAATATTCATAAGTTTAAGATAGAATTATTCTAAAATATCATTATTAATCTTTTTCAAGAAGAGTTATAACTTATTGGGGAGAGATTCTTCGGTTGAAGTCTATGTCCAACATGGCTTTAATGATCTTTTTCATTGTCGGACTCACTGGTATCCGCGAATAGTTATCTCTTTCTAAAATTTACTCCAAATGAGGATTTACACTTCTTTGTTTTTCAATTATTTCAGGGAACAGGCGGCCCTTTACTGCGAATAATCCCTCTTTTTGTAGATAGGAGCCCTGTTTTCCTGGAATCAATAATGGTAAACTCATCCAAAGTGGAACACCTACAATGATTTCGAGTATAACACACCCCAAGGACCATATATCAATAGCCCAAGGATGTCTGTAATCATTCATCACCTGCTGATAGAGTTCCTACTAGTACACTCCTTCATTTTAATGAATTATATAGTTTAGTATTTCCGGTGGCATATATTCTGGAGTTGCCATGGAAAACTGAGCAATGTTTCTAAATTCAAAGGAAGAGCCGTAGTCAATCAGCTTGACTTCTTTAAGTTCACAATCTTTGCCCTCTTTGTCAAACCGAATTAGAATATTTTCTGTTTTGAGATCAGAATGAACCACTTCGCACTCACTGAGCAACGCTAATGCTCGACAAAGTTCGAGGACTAAATGATTTAATAATTTTGGTTTTACTGCCATAGCCTCATACAATGGCTTGTAGTGTATCTAAATATATTTTACAGTACCTTATATAATTTCTGTTGCCCGTATATCTTCTCAGAACGAATATCGTATAGAGCACTGCCAAGGGAATGGCCACATTTTTCATAGAAAATCCAAGTATCTTTTTGATTAATTTCATAGGAAAAGAGACGAACTAAGTTTTTCACTCCTGAAAATCGATTAAATTATGGTTTAGCCACTCCTCCCAAAGTAAAGAACATTGTTCCAAACCAAATTTATTTTATATGAGTTTGATGAGTGTTTTGAGTAATTATTTGCTTGATGGCAAACTCACGCCCACTCTTAGCATGTCTTCCAAGCCAAACCAAGCTGAACCCACCCCTTCCCAGCAGTTTCATTTTTTAAAATCCATAAGGAAAACGATCTCCGAATGTAGTTTCCTCCTCTTCGGTGAGGCCAAAGCTTTAGTTCGACCGTACTGAATTGCAAGCCTCTTATTTTTCTTATTTTTGTCGTTTGATAGCTTTAACTGTCACTTGCTCTTCTGTTTTCCCCTTTGAGTTGCTGGCTTTCCTATCGAATTGAGACTATCTTTATACTTTTTGAGTTTGTTGATCAATCAATTAGTGCTCTTTGCTATCTTTATTTCTCAAGCTGATATTATTCTTGTTGAGAATAATTTCATGCTTCTTCGTTAACGACTGCCGTTGCTTGGAAAGTGAATGTGGATTTTGTGATCCCTGTCTTGGCTGCACTGGTTTCGAATAAGGTGACTCTTTTTTTTAGCAATTGGTCTTCTTCCCTAAAAATTTGAATAAAGGATGATTGGCAGCTCTTTGCTTTTGCGGATATCTCTTGCTTTCTTCTTTCAACTTAAACAATCCCTTCAACTCTATATTTTTATAAACGTTGCTTTTTGTCGATTGCACTACCATATTTTTGTTCAAACTCTCGGAAAAATCACAGTCGAATGTTTCTCTGCGACGGGCAGGGACATGCTTTTTCTGAAATTTGGTGTAATTAGCAATATTGGCAGTATGGGCTTGTTCATAGTCTCCGTAATCAGTGTTGAACCTTAATTATTTCTTTTCATGATGTAGAGAGGAGGAGCGGTTATGTGGATATGGCTTTTTGCCTGAAAGCACGCTTGTTTTGCGATCTCCTTGTTTGGAGTCTGAAAGTTTTTTCTTTCTGTCCCTGCTCAAGTCTTTGGTCACAAACATTAGTAACTGCTTTTCAGTTTATAATTCGAATCAATGAAGTGAATGAATATCATTAAAAAATCTATCTGTGAGTGATTCAAACGTGGATTAAATTGTGTAATAGTAATAGATTCTCTCGATGTTATTTCTAAAATTATTTGGATTTGTAATTCAATTTTTTGTTATTTAATTAGCAGATAGTGGGGGACATATTCGGCTTGCACTTTTACAGTATCTGTGCTAACTTAGACTCGCATAGGATTTTGGCTCGCCTAAAAATTTCATAGTAATTAGAAAATGGCTAATTATTCAATTTAGTGATTACAAATACTTTCAATTATTATTATAGTTCCTTTTCTCATGATTTCTTGTCTTTTTTATCCATTGTTACGATATCATCAGTTCCTTCCAAGTTTTACCGAGTCCCTTTAAGGCTTGCTTTTTCCTTTGCATGCGTTGATAAAGAATTAAAGATTATAACTTTAGTTTTTGCCAGCGAGCAAATAAAATGGAGGAAACCGATGAAAATTAAAATCTAAATAAGTATTTAAATAAATATTACTTAAAATGGCTGTTCACA
>Ga0302186_10002003_pt1 | contig 16122 bp, 3 predicted proteins | sample II_Bog_E1_2_FD_198782 | JGI IMG/M metagenome (GOLD analysis project Ga0302186, IMG submission 198782) | Peat permafrost microbial communities from Stordalen Mire near Abisko, Sweden - II_Bog_E1_1 | ecosystem: Environmental > Terrestrial > Soil > Wetlands > Peat | place: Sweden: Abisko, Stordalen... | reverse complement strand
CAATCAATTAGAAAGAAAAATTGATCAGTTAAGGGCAAAAATTATTGATGAAGATATTGCTCCTCTTTCACCATTGAATAATTTAGCCAATGAAGAAAACCATGTTATTATCAACGAATTGGAGATCACTGAAAAAATGGCAAAAAATGTTAGAATGGAGGTGGAGATAAATCCACATATAGATGAATCTAAAAGTAATCACTTATAGCCAAATCTTATGCAAGAAAAACCTCAATAAATGAATGTACCTTCAAACAACTGCGAATACTATGAAAATCATGATCTGGCATCTTTTTTGTCGAAGCATATTGAAAATTTCAATTGGACAGAGAGTGAAGTTATTTTTAGTTCCAAGAATACTTTAACTTCTTGCTAAAAATTTCATGAAAAACTTAAAAATAAATCTAATATCCTCTTTCTTTTTTTTGGTTAAACTGAAATCATAGGTTCGTTTTATCCCGAATTATACCCTTCTATTTTAGAGAAAAATAAAAAAGATCCCAAGAGCTTTATCTTTATTAAAGATGATACCATTGAAGACAAATTTGCATTGTTTACTGCCGATCCCGAAAGTTAATCTCATATAACTATTTCAGATAAGTTATTGATCTGTCAAGGAAATACTCCCAATAATGGTGACGGCCTGAGAACCTTTCAAAGAAATTTATCGAATTTGTCATATTTTTTGCCAAGCAGATCATTCCGCAGCCCTAAAGTCTAAGCATGCACAATATACAATGGAGAGCTCAAGATTAAGGAGTTTGTTATTGTTCAAATTTACCAGAAATGATTTCTTTGTGAAGAATTATCTATGCAAAAAAATATTATATTTATTTAGCAATAATTGTTATTGAAATGAGGAAAAATAAGGAGAGTAAAATATAGAATGCTCTAGCATAGTTCGTGAGCAAAAGATATATTAAATAAACCCATTCTTCAAAGGATATCAATATTTTTCCCAAAGCAAGCTCAGGAAAAATAAATATTAGTGATAAGAATCCATTAAAAGATTAAAAATTAAGTCGAAAACCATAAAATCTGACGAATTCTTCATCTGATAAAATGATACAATGCTTTGCTAAGATAGTACTATCAGGCGAAGCTAAATTGTCTAAAACATAATCATATAAGAAAAATTAGCATATGAATAAAAAGTCAACAGGGCAAAATTCTTAGCCATTTTTAGCTCGGATGAACTAATTTTAGAAGCAAAAAACTTTAAAAATACAATTAGAGGCAAGGAAAAAGTTATACAATTCAAAAGAAGATGTAATAATTTTACCAAACAAAATCAAAAAACAATAATAACAAAATACGTCCTATTTTAGTTCACGGCCTGCCTTATAAAAAAAATAATCTTCGCAAAGCATTAGTTATAAAGAATTATATAAACAAGAAAGTAATGCTAAAATATAAACTCCAAAATTAAAAGGATATAACGACTTGATAAAATAAAACCTGGCAAAATTGCAGTTAAAAATAAATAAAGAATAAGATAAAAATATGGAAAAGACAGTTAAAAAAACTAAATCATAATATTTAAATTGGATTTTTTAATCACCAAACTCAAATGAATCTACTGTAATTAAAGAAAAATAAAAGGAAGTCATAAAATCGGAACCTGTGTTAATTGTAAAATAAAAATAGAAGTAAGTCCCAAAGCTGGAAGCTAATGACAAATAAATACTAAAGTAATCCTTGGAGCAAAAAACAGTGCTAATTGGTAAATAATAAAAGCACAGTACTACTGAAATTTTATCAAATTAAACAAAGACAATGAGACCATAAACAATCAAATAACAGCTTATTGCTGCTCTAAAAAATGTAAATAATGAATCAATTCTCGGAGACAAAATGGATAACATTAAGAAACTTTTTTTATGTGATATGAAAGAAGAGTTGCAAAAGATTGAAAAAGATTAAAATTTATAGATTAATGCTCATAGCTAAGATTAAAGTGATGAGATAAAATAAAAACAAAGACTGAATTAAATACATAGCTCATAGCTTCATTCTTTTAATGAAATATAGTTTAACTATTAGCAAAAATATAAAGATTAGAATAATGGAGCATAATAAATCATATCTAAAACTTAAGATAAAATTACTCCTTAATTTATATCCAATCAATAATTCTCATCATAAAAAGATCTATAATTATTTGATATAAAAATATAAAAAGAATAACAATTAGTTCATCCTTCAGTACAACAATTTGACTTTTTAAAAATCCATCATGAAAAAATATTATCATTCAATTTAATTTAAGTTGAATCTCCAAAATATCAATAAGCAACATAAAAATAATAATAGATATAAGAATAGTAATCAAATTCAGTGGACCTAAAGTAGATTATTGTGGATGATGATGGAAATGTAATTGAGGTAATGCATGTTTAATTACGAGATATAGGCTATTGCAATTTTTTAATCATTCCTTAATCATTGGAAGAAGAATCAACTGAAATTTATTGATTTATTAATTTATTGACCAATTTATACTTATTGACTACTTTATCGAAATATGATTTGCATCCATAAATCAATTATGAATTTTAATCACCCCTCTTGAATATTTTACAGCGAAGATGATAATATCATCAATTTCAAAATATTCAAGCTCAATTAACAAAATTATGTTCTCTTCTTTGATATCAGGATAAATTTCTTTAACTTGATATTTTTAGACAGCATAGCATTAAAATTATATATAAAATAGTAAAAAATACTAATCGAGAAGACATGCTATATCCACCAATTAATAAAACAGTTAGTCATTCACCTCAGGCTACTCTTCAGAGGATAGCAAAACCAGAAAGATTATTAAAAATTCAATAAACTGTTGCGCTTGAAAATCGAGCCTATACTAATCTATGTGAATTAAGCAAAACTATTTGTGAATAACAGTTCGATTAAACCGAACAAAACTTTGTGTTTAAGAAAGATAAATATAGCTTTTCCCCCTGGAAGTGGAAAAACCAATATAATTCATAAAAAGGCCAATTAGGAAAGGCAAGAAAAATATTAATTTTGGAGCATGAGAAAGAAAATAAAGTTAAAAAATAATAAAATGAATAATCTGAGAACAAAGAAAATATTTTCATTAAAAAATAATCACTAAAAAAATCAGTAGAACTAAAAAAATATCCATCAATTTATTTGAGATTACTAAAAGTTAAGGAGATGAAAAGTGTGTTCAAGATTAAAAAATGCGACCCTTAAATAGAACTGATCACTTGCATGACCAAGAAAAAAAGATAAAATAAAGAAAAGGGTTTTGAACATTTCAATTAAAGTAAATTAACGAGGCATTAAACAGCAAAACAACTACTGAAATGTTCTCCAATAAAAATGGAAATAAACTCTGAAAATAGAAAGAGATAATTAACTAGATTTACTCTTCATTAATCTTCTTCAGGAAGTATGCTTTAACCTGCAAATAAATAGGTATTCTTAACTCAGAAAAAATAAGTTTAGCTTCAAAAATAACACTGGAAAGTAAAAATTCATCCCAACAAATCAAGAAAGCAAAGACTATTGCCAAAAAGCGAATTATAAAATCGAAATACTCGGAGTAAAGACAGCAAAGAAAATATTTCACTTTCTAAGAAAGGATCTGTTTCATTCTCAAGATAGAAAAAATAGGATTATCATATCAATCATCCTCTCACAAGAGTACTTTATGAAAAATATCTCAATACTATAAGCGTCAGTCATCCCAATAAAGGATCTAAATTAAAATTTTGATGAAGAAGAAAATTATTATTCTCAATAACTCATCATTTTAAAATTGTGATATCAATTTCGGAGATGGTGTTTCTTTGATCCAAACTACTGCCTTGCGTACAAGGCTCGACTAAATTATATTTTGGTGACTCTCCAAGAAATTAAAATGATAGTTATTTAATTTATATCTTTTAGCGTTAAAAATTAAAGATTAAGATTTTCTATCCAAAACTGATTTTTTTTTTAATATATTCAATTTCGAATAAGTTTGCGTTTAATGGAGAGTTGCTCTGGCTCAATTTGTTATTTTTGCTTATCTCAATAGATTATTTTGATTTTGCAATTTGATTTTTAAGTTATATTGAGAACTGTTGTTTATTTTATTTAGATTGATTTCAATTTTATTGGTTTGTTAGTTTGAGAAATTTTTTAATGCTTTAAATTGGATAAACTACATAAAGTAGATCAGGAGTAACTCCAGCATTTTAGACTAAAAAATCATTTCCTTGAGAATCTTTAATACAAATATAAAATGCAGTTAATTTTCATACTGAATTTGATGAAGACAGTTGTCTTTATATATAAAAAATTAGAATATGATCAAGCACATTAAAAGAATATGAATTCGACTAATTTTTACTTGCCATTAAAAAATAGATTTAGTAATATTTTTGATCTTTTATTTTTTAAAAAGAGCTATATGGAACCATTCCAGCAGCAACGGAAACATGCCATTATTTCCCATGAGGTAAAATTATCAAAATGCAGAAAAGACTAAGACTGATATAAATGTCGGAGAAGGAAAAAATAAAGATCTCAAAGATAGCTAAAATGCTTTCTATCAAAGTACCGACAGCAAAGTCTATACTTTATCACTACAGAAAAACTGGCAAAATTTTAAAAGTTAAATAAGCTGCAAAGAAAGAAAAGAAACCAAAGAGGCAGAAAAAGAAGTAATTGTAGAACGAGTAGAAAGCAGATACGTTTGAAATCAAAATATAAGAAAAAAAAGAATCGAATTATAAAATTGAGTCCAGTGAAAGAACCAAGCCACATTCATACTATTATATATACTTTCCTCCTGGTACGATCCAGCAAAGCTTAAAGCAGAATCCCTAAAAGCAATTATCTACACCTTCCCTATATAAAATTTTCTGATTAAGCTAACTTAAATTATTTCTGGCATGACGATTTATCCTTTTGACATTTTTAAGAATTGTTTTTTATAAACCATAAATCTGAATTTCTCATAATGGAGCAAAAAAGTAAAACTCCATATAAAATAGGATAGGATAGGATAGGATAGGATATAATCATCTGCTAACGTAGAGTCAATTGGTGTCGGGGGGCCAAAACCAGGATTCTGGGAAAAGGGACTTCCGAGGTGAGCGTTCAAATCACCATATAAAATATTGTAAACAAATATAAATTACTTTTTATCATGATTTTCTATTTTTTTTAAAATGATTTTATACTTTTCAAAAAAATGGCCCATATTATTGTGCCTTATGCTCTACTTAATAAAGTTCAATACTGATCGATTGAATAAATTTAGCAATTATTGTCTACAAATTAAGTATCATGACCTTTTATTAAGCATATGTAGGAATAAATAATTCTATACTATATTTAAATGGATTTTGCCCAACCTTAAGATTCAAAATAATCAATAGAAGGGATGATGGTCTCTTGATTTTTCGTAAGATTGTCCAAAATACAAGTTTTTCGAACTATTGTTGCAACAATTAATAAATTATATTCGTAGATTCAGTTTAGACTTGGTTGAAGTGAATAGGCTGCACGTAAGCTGATTGATTATGTATGTATATTTCAGCAATTTACGTTATTATATCAACAAGGAGACTAGTCTCCATGATTTTGGACTGTCATCTTCTTTGAGAAGAGCTAGTGTAAATATTGATGAATCAGTTGTTTTGTTTTACCACTCTGATTTGATCAAATAATTATGTAAATAGTTGTCTTTCTTTCTAAAAAATTAAATATGTGATAGAGAACATCGGAAAAATTAATTTTACTCGATCTTTATAAGGCATTAATTAAATAAGTTAAGGATACATAACCAACATTTATTTCTTAAAAGAGATTTTATGATCTAATCTCAGGAGAAATCGAAATATACCAGGATTCCTATTGAGGTAACACTATCAAGATGCAGAAAAAGTTAAGACTGATATAAATGATATAAAAGGAAAAAATAAAGTTGATAAAAGCCTCCAAAATCCTTTCTATCAGATATTCAACAACAAAGGCTATAATCTATGGCTATAGAGCTACTGGCAAAATTATGAAAAATTAAACATCTAAGATCAAAAAGTAGATAGCTGAGATAGAGAAAACATTGAAGAAAGAGTAGAGAACAGATATAACTGAAATTAAAATAGAAAATACAGGAGAGTTAATTTGTAGCATTGAGGCAGTGAAATAACCAAAACCCCGTCAATACTATTACATGTATTTTTCTCCTGGTACGATTCAACAGTGCTTAAAACTGAATTCATAAAAGTAATTATCTGCGACTCCATGATGATAAAATCCTTTGATGAAATCAACTTAAATTATTCCTTCATAACGATTTATGCTTTTGGCAGTTTTGAAAATAATTTAATTAAGAGATATAATTGATCCTATTGAATAAAGTAAATAATAAAATACTTTTAAAAATTTAAAATATTAAATATTGTGAAAACAGGATTTTTTTTTCAGATTTACTATTTGTTTAAAAATAATGATAAACTTATTACTACCTAATATTTTACTTATAAAAACTTCAAATACTGGATGAATGTAGTGCATAATAAGTCTAATTTCAAAGTGAATATCATAATTTTTTATTTTTTATTAATCCCAAACTCAAAGACAGCAATCAACAAGTTCGTATTAAATTAACTTGATTAAAACATTTTTAAACTTGAAAAGATTTGATAAAGGACTGATTCCACCATTGAGTATTTTGATCGGATTATTTAATTGAACAATAAATATTAAATGTTAGATATCTATAAATCATAAATAAATGAGTAAAATTTTGATGGTTCATTCATAAATATATAAAATTTACTTAATAGTACAAAGAAAGCAATTGATGAATATATAATTCAAGAAAATGATCCTCTTATCTGTGGAATATGTCTATTTATTTATTGTTGCATGAAACGGTAGCTTTCTCTCATTATAACTTATTGAAACCAATATTAACTGTTTAACATGGAAGAGTTCAACTTTTGTTTTAGTTTCAATAAAATATGCCTCCTCAACAATATCGAGTCCTCTTTCTTTTCTCCATCAGGTTTTAGATTCTAGCTAAGGCGACGTACCTTTTAACTCACTCAGACAATGATATGTTAGGATCAACAGGATGCATTCCCTATACAATTAATGATGAAGACGAAATTATCATTTCAAATTAAATGATTTAACTACGAATCCAAGAGAAAGACAGAAGAGTAAAGGAGGCCTACGAATTGCGTTTAATTGAAATGGGATAGTAATCGGAAGAAATGTTAATTGGTAGCTATTAGTTTGTGCTATATAACTACATCACTGCATATAAGGAGTTACGCCGCAGCTGCGTGGAGCTCAGTATATAGATTAGCGAAAACTACGCTATTGATTATGAAGTTTACATCGAACGAACAACACAAGCTCTAAAAAGAATAATAAATGAACATGTAGCTGGAAGGAGACTCTCCTTCACAGAAACTCTGGGAGAAGATGAATTCTTTTATTTTAGGGAGGAAAACGCTAATGATATTCATAATGACGAAATTAAGTAAATAAAAATGGGTGATCAAAGCCCAATTTTTCTCAAGCAAAGGTTTTGGTCTCCAGTTCCAAAAAAACCAGTAAAAAATGCGAGACTAAAAACAATGGCAATGCCTGAAAGTTCAAAATTATATGGGAACCAGTAAACCATTGAAAGTTATTCAAATAGAAAAAGTTTTACCAAAGTTTAAGAAAAGGATGCGAAGGAAATTGAAGCTGATCCTGAAGATAAATTGAGTGCTAGTCTAACTGGTCAAAACATAAAAAATTTGCTATAAATGTCAATTGATTGCGAAAGCGAAAATGATGGGGAAGAATAAAAACTAGAGTAACTCTATGATGTAATTCAAATGGGGTCGAAGATATTGACTCCTGGAGACGAAAACAACGTAATAATTCAACCCAAGCGACATATATAGTAGAGATAGAAGGCAAAGTTATAATCTAGTACCTTTAGTTAATAATCTAATAATGCAACAAGCAAAAATGTAAACAATTCTAAATTTTTCAAATACTATATTATTGTCTTTATCTTTCTCTTAGTCTCTGCAGGTATTCTTTATTAAATGATGCGTCCAACTCTAAAAATTAGCTCCAAAAAATATAAAAAAGCACACAATAAAAAAAACTGAGAACTAATCTATCTTGGCATTATGAATGATTTATTTATACAAACTTTACCAAAGTAATCTATATTGATTTATATTGTTTTAGCAAATTACTATTTTGTTCTAGAATTTATCATTCCATAAATTATGATTATTAATTAATATTCTCTTTTTATTTATTTTTAAGCCCAAGTAGTACGTATGTGTATTTGTCAAGCCAAGGAAAAAAACAACAACAATAAAGACAAACTAAAAATTGTCAAAAAACCAAGGAATATTACAAACAATGTTAAGCTTGTTTTATGTGGCAATTCAGCAGTTGGTAAAACATCAATTACAATGCGATATAAGGAGGAAAAAATCAAATTTATTCATGAACCAACACTGGCTGGTGCTTATCAAGAGAAAATAGTAAAAACTAAGACGGGAGAGGAAATTCAACTAAATATTTGGGATACTGTTGGAGATGAAAGGTATCGATCCATCATGCCTCTATATTACCGAGATGCACAAATAGCCTTACTAGTTTTTGATATTACTGATCCTTAAAGTTTTTCTGGTATTGACTATTGGTTTGGTCAACTAGAAGAGAAAGTAAAAATTGATGGAATGATGATTTGTAATTCTGAGATAATTTAGGGATGGTTGGTAATAAAAAGGATTTAGAGTAATAAAGAAGAGTGTCAAAATAATAAGCAATTATAAAAGCCAGTTAAAAGAGTAACTGCTTCTACCATGAAACATCTGCTCTAACTGGCGAGGGTATTCAAGAATTGTTTGATCAAGTCATTGAACAATATTTGAAAAATATAATAAAATGATGATCTTTTAATCTACTGCCTGCTAATTGAATTGAATTATTTATAATATTCTTCATAGGTATGCAGCATACTTGTATTAAGATAAAATTAGAAAACTGATTATCTCAGATAAAAAATCAATTAAACTCAAAAAATTAGATAATATATCACAATTCAATTGCTATCAGAAAAAAACAATAAATTTAATTTGATTTCGGCAGTGATTTAATAATTAGTATTAATTTCAATTTTATTATCAAAAGTTAATAATACAATGATATCGAGTGGGTAGTATAAATCTTCTTAGAAGAATCGATATCTATCGAGCTCAAAAGACAGAATGAGTAAGGTAGAATTAATTTATAAAAAAATTAAAATGATAGAGATTAAGAAATATGAAAGAAAACCTTATTTTAATCCAATAACCAACCTTATAAAAAACACTGAAAAAATGCTTAACGTATCTCGAAAGGATCAACTTCCATCAGTCAGCCCCAAAAAATCTAGTAATTTGATGGTAAATTTCTATGCGGAAGATAAAAGTGCAGATCTTAAAAACAAATAGGATAAAAATAAAGCCATTAATTCGGCTGTGCAAAGTCATAGAAAAATAATATTTCATAATCAAAATTTGAGCACTATTGAAAAAAGCAGTGAAGATAAACTTCCTCATTTCAATCAGCCTAGCCTGAATTAGATTAGCAAAATAAATTGCTTTAAATAAATAATGTATAAAACATAATAGTTTTCAAACTAAAAAGACAAAAAGCCATAAAAAATAAAAAAACATTTTCCCAAGAAATATTTGCTCAACAAATCATCTGCCAATAGAAAATTGAAAGATAAGAGATATGAGTCAGAAATGATGGAGTATACAAATTAATCTATTAATTTTGATAGGTCAAGTCAATCCTGTTTGAAATCATCTCAAATCAGGATAAACAAATCTCAAATGTAGTTAAAAAGAAATTATAACTCTGCATGCAGTCAAAAACCTATCTAAATCGAGAGTCAATTAAAAGAGGTGAAATATATCGGTATTCATGATGATTGTATCTCTCCCTGGTGATCCTTGGTAAACTACCTTGATAATTAATTTATTAATTTTAAACTGCAAATCGTGATCAATGATGCCTATATATATTTTCTCAATATTTAATTATAGTTAAAATATCCTTGAAAACAATTTAATTCCTTTTCTTTAAATTGAGTGCCAAAGAAGATGATTTGATTTGTAGAAAAATAAGCTTTTTTAAATATTTACAGCAACAACATCAAGAATAGATTAATTATCTTATTTATAGAAGAGTACAGTATGCCTGATAAGTATATATTAGTCCTGATCAGTTTTAATCATAGAGGTTCATAATATCATATTAATTTAAATGGATCAATTCTTTAGAGGTTTTGGTGGACCAAACGTCGCTTTTCAGAGGCCTGTACAACCTCGCAGCATTACATACTTTAAAGAGTAATCATATTTTTATTTAGGCTCAGAGTTTATCCAGCTTCCTTCGCTTTCCGTGAGGATATTGAAAAAGGTGATAAAATTTTGTTGCCTTCTTCTGCTCTCAACGAACTATACCCTCTCATTAGTCACAAAAATAAAGATCCTATGATATTTTGTCTCAAAAACGGAGCAAAAATAACTTACTGTGGAGTTCTTTAATTTGTGGCAGAATAGGGGCTCTGCTATATCCCGAACTGGATGTTTAAAATGCTTAAATTTTTGGAGCCAGGCTCGCCTGCAACGGTAGCCCTTGTTCCAGATTTAAAGCGTAAATATGGTAATGTGAGACACATGATTAAGCTGCAACCCCATCAAACCAAATTCATCGATTTGTAAAACCCTAAAGCAGTTTTAGAGTATCAGCTAAGAAACTTCACCTGCCTGCATGAGGGCGATACTATAACCATCTAAGTCTTCAAAGATAAGTTTCAAATCGATATTCTTTAAATCAAACCAGCTAATGAATACAGTGCCATTTGCATTATTGATGCTGATGTGGACGTCGATTTTGCTCCTCCCCTGGATTACGTAGAGCCAGAAAAGCCCAGCAATCAGGGCAATATCAAGACAGAGGAGAATGGTCAAAAAGGTTCCAATGTTTTTGCTGGAAATGGACTACGTATCGATGAAAAGGCGAACAATCCCAACGCAAGAAAGGGATCTCAAGTTGTTCAATAAACTGGAGAGTAGGAGTATGATCCTAGAAAGCATAGAATTTATAGAGGAGTTCGAAAAACATCGGTTGAATGGACTGGAAATGGAGTGAAGATTGGACAGCCTGTCGGAACCCGTGCAAAAAAATGATCATTATGGCACGCCTATATTCATTATTATTATTATTATTATTTGATTTTAGAAATGAATATTTATTTTTGTTTTTCATACTATTTTTCATAATTATGTCATTTAGAATTACTGAGTCTTAAATTGTTAATGATGCTCTGAGAGCAAGAAATGAGTTGAGGAGGATGAGCTAATATCATTATATAATAATCATATATATTTAATAAATTTGATAGCATTGCAAAATTGATAGGATATGGTAGTCATGAAATTTGATATTTATAATTATACTATTAGTGGATGGGAAATTGCTATACTCCTCTAAGCAGAGACTAGTATAAAAAATATTATTAAGAAAACAGAAGTTGAGATGTTTCTACCAATCTGAACATAGTAACATTACAAACGATTGTCCACAGTATTTAAGAGATCCCGACCAATTAGTACAGAGTAACACTACAAGCGATTGCCCGCAGAAGCTAAGAGATCTCTACCGATAGACGCAGGATAACGTTACAGGCAACTTCGATAAAGTCACCTTGGAGCGTATGAAAAAAATTTACACTTATGCTTGCAAAGCGTACGATAACCATAGTTTGGCCAATCAATAGGAAGTCATATTTTATCGAGACAAGTTCAAGCAGCTTGTTGACCTTTTCAATACGTCTATAAAAAAGAAGTAAGCGCAAACTGAAGCTCAAACTATACTCCAAGAAAACTATCCACTTAATCTAAGAGGTCTCTATCAATCGGCACATAGTAACATTACAAACGATTGTCCACAGTATTTAAGAGATCCCTGCCAATCAGTACAGAGTAACATTACAAGCGATTGCCCGCAGAAGCTAAGAGATCTCTACCGATAGACGCAGGATAACGTTACAGGCAACTTCGATAAAGTCACCTTGGAGCGTATGAAAAAAATTTACACTTATGCTTGCAAAGCGTACGATAACCATAGTTTGGCCAATCAATAGGAAGTCATATTTTATCGAGACAAGTTCAAGCAGCTTGTTGACCTTTTCAATACGTCTATAAAAAAGAAGTAAGCGCAAACTGAAGCTCAAACTATACTCCAAGATAATTTTGCACCATGATGATCAATATTTTTGAATGCGATAATGTTAATACAGATTAATTTATAAATGTTATTAACAACATAAACGATAATTCATATTATATATTCAAATGATTGTGACAGGCTCCTTTAGAATTAACTTTTAAAATCTTTAAAGCATAATAAAATTTAATAAAGCAATTATAACTATCCTTACATGATCAAAGACTGAATCCCTCATTATTCTTTTTCTTTTCAACACTAGAATTTTCATAAATTATTTATTTGAAATCTGCCTCATGACTAATTCATTGAAACATATATTTTTATTTCATAGAATTTGAACAAAAATAAAATTCAATCAACAAATGATTTCCCAATCTGCTCTAAACTAAACTTAGCCTTTTGTATGGATCTTAAGTCATACAATGTGAAAATTATATTGAAACCTTTATAATTTTTTGATGATAAATAGTTATTTAAAATCGCCACTCTGTCGGCCAGTGAACTCCAATATATACAGTAATACTCGTATCGTAGTCGAAAGATATAACCTGGCCCAAAAGCATCGCAAGTATAAACTGATTATTCTTGTTATCTGTCGCATTACATACCGGCAGATGAAGTAATCCTTCGAATATATACAATAAAATCAGCAGAGATTACAATAAAAACTAAAGAAAATATCCGCTCTCTCCTAAAAAAACTTAAATTTCAGTCTATATTTAGCATTGAAAAATATAAAGAGAGCATCCGATGAGAGTCAAATCGACGAAAGAATATTTAAAAGTGCAATAAATTTACTGCAAAGAATGTAAAAATATAAACTTAAACAGTGCTTCAATAAATTAGTACTTGAGGCTGCAAGAAAGGATCGAAATTTTATCAATAATATTTATTCCCGAAGAAGCATCAATTTTCATAGGAAGTTGTCTAAAGTTATTAAATGCCGAAAGAAAGACATTTTTGCATTAATTGCTGCGTGGTCACGCTCTATGCATTCTCTTAACAAGGTCAGGATTATATCTGTTATTCATAATCGGTTTTAGAAACAGTTAAAACAACAATTTTTCTCTAGATTATCTCGCTTTTTGATTGGCAAATACAGTAAAAACAATGTAGACCAGGAGGTTGGAGAATTGAAGACTCAATTATAGGACATGACGGTACAACTCTAAAATAAAAAATAAAACATTAGTCGCCTCGAAAAAGAACTTGCTCAAGTTAAGATATAGCAATCTAATATCATTTCTTAACAAAATATTTCCTATGGTTAATGCAACAACAGTTCGAAAGGTAACAAAAGTTCTAGCCTAAAAAAATTTAGCTTCAATGACCATTCTTTGGGTAATAAATCGTTCAATAGTAATGAAGGCATAAATATGAATGATATAAGTATTGGTTCCATTTTAGGCAGTCTTAATAAGTCAAGAAATGGGTCTATCAGTAAGTATGACCCTAATACTGATTGTTCTTGCGGATATAAAACACGCTGCAAAAAATATAAAACTTTAAACTAATCACTTAAAAATCAGTTGTAAATAGTGAAAGAGGAATTGGAAGTGGCTAAAGACCTCAATGAACATTTTACCAATGAGATCAATAACTATTTAAACTAAGGGAACGCAAACAGTGATTATCAAAGATTGAAAAAATAGCACAAAGCCATTCAAGAGGAACGAGATCAGCTCCGATAAAAAGTATTTAAATATCAAAAACACATTGCAAATCTAAAGTCATAGTTTAAAATAAAAATGTAGGAACTGTATAGGAAAGTTCGGAAAGATATGTGATATCTAATTTTAAGATTATCAACCATTCATCTTATCAACATCATCAAATATTTACTTGCAACTGTATTTATAATCAGCGACAACCATTGAATTTAGTTCGCTGAAAAGTGATTTATTTTCAAATAAATTTTTTAGAAGAGTTTTTTAATATTTGTTTGATAATTTATTAAAGTATGAATTTTAATTTGGAATTAGTGTTAGATAGTATCAATAAAATATAAGAATCATCTTGTTATGAGCATCAAGGATACATTTGCATTTTGGAAGAATAAGGATAGCGAAGTCAATACAAAAAAAGTTCCCTCTCCTACTGCTCCCAAAGCTGCCTTTACATTTAAACAAACAACTTCTGAGACTGAAAAACTTGTTACTCAAACTTTCAATAAAGTTCCAGCAGTTACTACTCCAAATAAATGGGTGATTGAGTCTTCACCAATATCAAAACCAAGCGAAGTAAAAAAGGAGCTACCATCCGTAAAGCCTCCAGTTATTACCAGTTCAGTTCCTGTCGTTATATCATCTTCAACTTTTAATAAATGGGGGATTGAGTCTTCACCAATAGCAAAACCAAGCGAAGCAAAAAAGGAGCTACCAATCATAAAGCCTCCAGTTATTACCAGTTCAGTTCCTGTAGTTATATCATCTTCAACTTTTTAATAAGAAATTTTCCTTAAGCCTAGCGAAGTCAGAAAACGAATGGCAGCCGGGCAGAGTCTATATTCTACAGCGCCAGTAATAACAAGTGCTCAGCGATTCTCAACTACGAAACCTATAACTTAGGTTATTTACTAAACTAATGTGAGTTCTGATACTAATACTAATTCTGGGACTAAAGGCAGCTTTGATATCGTTAAAGATGTGCCTATGGGTAGTGTAAAATAAAATGCAAGAAAGTTGAATTAATTCTATATGAACCAAGCTTTGATGCAGGCTAAAAAAGCTGAAGAATTAAAAAATGCCGGAAATGAACCTACCTAGACTAATTAAACTCATCAAGAGTCAACAGAATAAGCCTAAGGTCATCAATAGCCTAAATAAGAGTTGCATCAGTAAAAAAATATAAAGACTGTTCATGAACCTTAACAAAACTAAGGTGCAATAAAATTTGAACAATCAGGAAATATTACTGTAAATTACCAACCAACTTTTACTCCACAAGTATCTGAAAATAAAGAAAAGCCCTAATAAATTCAGCATAATACTAACTACGATTTGGGAGCCCTCCTGCGCTCTAAGAAAAAGATGACTAAGCCTAAATTCGATAGTGATGAAGATTGATAATCTATAGACAATTATAAATCTATCAATAAACATTTTTGATTATTGTAAGTGGCAAAATTCAGCATGCGAAATAAAACCAAGGAATAATAATTCAGCCAAGATCTTATTTATTAAGAAATACATACATCAAATTTAATAAAAAAACTAATCATTTAGTAATTTAATTTAATTTTTTGTAAATAAGATTGCCTTGGAGAAATGCTACTTATTTCTCGTATGCTAATATTAAGCAGATGCAGCTACAAAAATATCGCTTTCACACACAGTTCATAATGAAATATACAATAGAAAGGATATTTTATAAACATTTTGATTGTTTTCCAATTTAAAATATTTATATTTACTCGATGACAATCACTCATTTGTTTTGTTTTACTATTCATTTTGTTCTTCGATATGCTCTTCTTTGACTTCGTATAATGCTTTTGCTGCCACTTATAACTTAGAGTAAAATAGTTTTCCTTACTCGGCAGTTTCAAACTAAATATGAAATTAAATACCTGAATTTTAAGCTGATCTTTTCCTGCTATTTTTCCTTATTTAATTACAAAAGCAGAAACTCCGATGTTTTACTATTTGCCATTCAGAATACGCACTTAACTCTTACCAGGGATGATAAGACCAGTGAAGATATTGTGTTTGGTGGCTGCCAGTCTCACAATCAAAATATAGATTTTCTTCTTTTAATCAAATTGAAGAATGACTTCGACAGATTCGATGAGGTCTCCATTATTCTTTTTGTATTTTTTAGCTGGAGATGAAGCAATGACTAAGAGCTATT
>Ga0302186_10002002_pt1 | contig 16138 bp, 12 predicted proteins | sample II_Bog_E1_2_FD_198782 | JGI IMG/M metagenome (GOLD analysis project Ga0302186, IMG submission 198782) | Peat permafrost microbial communities from Stordalen Mire near Abisko, Sweden - II_Bog_E1_1 | ecosystem: Environmental > Terrestrial > Soil > Wetlands > Peat | place: Sweden: Abisko... | reverse complement strand
CTCCCACCCCTCAAATTTTTTTTTTCATACACATTATTATGTTGAGCGTGTGTGTATACCAATGAGTTAGCAAGAGAATTTCCCTCATTCACCATCCATGGTCCTCAATTTTATTCGATTCCAAGAATTTCATTCATTCAAATATTATTCATGCTAACAATTTTAAAATTTATTTTAAAAAAAATAATATTTTTTTTTAAAAGCTCCCATCTTGGCCCAATTAAAATTTCCTCAATTGCCCTAAAAAACCCATGATAATATTCTAGTATTACATTTTTTAAAAAACCCAAAATTTAAAATCCAATCCTATCAATGATGATGCAGCTTCAAGACTTCCGTTTCCTTCCTGATGAAGCTTGTTACCTGAGTCCCGAGGCATCGCAAGCCCTTTCTACTTTGTTGGAAACTCGGAAATCTTCTCAAAACCTGTTCGAGTTCAAACTCTTAGAAAAAGAAAAGGTATTCCCTGAGTTTATATTAAGGACAGAAAAAATCAATTCAGCATTAAATTCAATAGACATTCAGCAAAAGGATGAGACCATGCATCAGGAGCTGACTACTGGGTTAGAAGGTTTGACATTACAAGAGAATCTAATAGAGAAGAGAGATGGTTTTAATGAGGAAATCAATAGAAAGTTCGAGATTGAGGAGGAGAAGGAGATTAGTGAAGAGTCTAATGGCATTAAGGGAGTTTTATATAGTTTAGAGAAGACAGACTTTGATGAGGAAAAGACTTTATTAGAAGGCATAAACTTCCTTGAGGAGTTGAAGGGAGAAAAGCTGGAGCATGAGCAGGAAAAGGTAGAAAAGGCAGTTTTCAATAAGGAAGTTATGAAGAAAAGAATGATCAATGAAGATGAGAAGATAGACAAGAGCAAGATCCAACAGAAACTCTCAATGCTATCATTTTATAACGAGATGGAGTGATTAATTAATTATATTTAAATTCTCTAAAAACCAAAAAGAAGTTGGAGTTTTCTCTCATTAAAACAAATATTCATATATATAGAAAACTTTATTTATTTTTTCCTTTGGGTTTCGGCGAATTCCAATGCTTTCTTGTAATATTCATCCCTATTCGTTCTATAGAGTACACAGGGCTCATATTGTGCAGGGCTTTGTATATTAGGCTCCTCTTTCATAAGCTTCTGAATTCCAAGCAATATCTGTTTAATCGAAATACTCGATTTCCAATCTTCCTCCTCATTCAAAATGCTCAAACACACTGTTCCTGAGGGATAGATATTCGGATGAGGGATCACAGGCTTAAACTGGCATTTAGGTGGTCTTAATGGATAATCTGTGGGGAAATCCATCAAAAGCTTGTAATTGCCAACTTCCCAAGGGGACTCAAAAAAAAGTAAAAATTTGAAAAATAAAGGGTTAAATTATACATCTTTCGGACCTGGGATCTCACAAGCCCAACGTAGAAGATTGGTGGTTCCATCTTCGAGAGTGAGAGGACGGGCCACAAAACCATGCGGGTGGTCTTGACGCCACGCCTTGCGTTCTTGGTTGAGACGAGTGATCACGAGCTCATTGGATTGCGGGGTCAAGGCAAGACCTTTCCTGTTAGGATCTACCATTTGAAAAGGGAGAGGAGGGAAAATTATGGGGAATTTTATGATTGAATGGAAAATATGAATTAAATGAAAAATTTGGGGGGACCTTAAAAGTTCACCGGCCAATTTTTACGGGGTGGGTGACTATATTTTGGCGTTTTTTTATTTTTGGAAAGTATTTTTTAGGTGGTTAGAAATTCGATTCTAATAAATGCACATTTGAATTTTAATAATTTAAGAAATTTAAGAAGATTTAATGATTTTTTTCATTTCCAATATAAATTTATTTTTTTTTAAAAAAAAAAAAAAAAAAAAAAAATATAAAAAAAATAAGAGTTTTCATAATTTTTTTTTTTGATTTGCTCTAAAAAACCATAATTTTATTTTATTTTAAGCATATTATTCCATGAAAATTTTATAATTTTCTCATTTTTAAATTCATTAAATTAAAATTTAACTCATTATTCTTTTAACTCTCCTCTCTTCTATTTGCAAAGAGTCATTAAATAGTCCATTATTTCCTTGTTTTCTCTCTTATGTCCATCACTATACCCGATCGCAGGGCAAGCCAAAGCTCTCCTACCGCAATACTTTATTCCATTCTTCAAGCCCACATTCTTCAAAACTCTAAACAACCTTGGCTCAGCAAACAAAAACCCTCCACTATTCAAAGGTTCATCCTGGACCCATATTGCTTGAGCGTCTTTATCAACCCCATTCAAAGTTTGTGTTATTAAAGTTTCTGGGAACGGGAACAGCTCCTCAATTGCAAATAAGGCACATTTTTCCTTAATTTCTTTGTTTTTTTCTAAAAATTCTGTAATATCATAATGAACTTTCCCCGAGCAGAAAATCAGGTTCTTTTTTTTATTTAAGTCCTGATTGAAAAACGACAATAAAGGCTTAAATTCAGTGCCTTCCTTCATTTCCTCGAGACTTGATTTGGCCATCGGGTGTCTAAGCACTAAAACCCTGGAAATAAAATATTACAAAAAATAAAAATTTTACATGTTTTCGCAGAAGCCACAATCAAAGGCTTCCTGAAATTCCTCTTCATTTGTCTTCTTAACACATGGAAAAAATTCGCTGGGGTAGTAGGCACTACCAGGCTGAAATTCGCGTCATTATGATTCTCATAAAATGCTTTTTCTTCGACTTTGAGTTCTTTCCGATCCTTTATAAATTCCTTATGTTCAAACTCTCGATTACTGCCATCACTATTAGCCAATTGTAAGAATCTCTCCATTCGACAGGTACTATGTTCAGGTCCAGCCCCATCAAAGCCATGAGGCAACAAAAGAACTAATCCATTCTGTTTAAGCCATTTTTCCTCTGATCCTGTAATGAAGGTGTCTATGATGATTTGAGCTCCATTGAAGAAATCTCCGAATTGCGCCTCCCAAATCACAAAATTATGAGGATTTTCTATTGAGTAGCCATATTCATAACCCATAACACCATATTCACTCAAAGGACTGTTGAATGCTTGAAAACGGCCTTTGTTCATGCGTTCGGCCCAATCTTTAATGGGACACCATTCCTTCTCTGTTTTTTGGTCGATTAGCACACAATGTCTTTGGGAGAACGTGCCTCTTTCCACATCCTGACCACTGATCCTGACATTATATCCCTCATCTAATAGACTTGCGAAACTCATGGCTTCTGCTGTGGGCCAATCCACAGATCCTTGATCTATTTGAGATAATCTTTCTTGAATATGGTATTTTCCTATTCTTGGATGAACTGTGAAGTCTTCTGGTAGAAAGACTGAAGTTTTACCATATTCCTTCAACAAATTTGGGTTTAGACCTGTTTTCTGTTGAGTGCCATAGATTGATAAGACCATATCTCTCCATTTATCAGTAAATGCCTTTGCTCCTTTGTTATTGTTATCTTTATACGCTTCCATACTTCGTTTGAGAGATTGACTTTCTTTATGTTCTTTCTCAAGGAAATCCCATACTCTTTTTCGAATTTTCTCATAGTCTTCAGCTTTAGTTAATTTCTCATTGACCAATTTGTCATGATAAAGCTTAGGTCCAGTTATTTGTGCCTTTCTGATCTTATTATACATCAAAGGTTGAGTGAATTCAGGCTCATCAACCTCATTATGTCCATATCTCCTATATCCAATCAAATCTATCATGATGTCCTTATGAAACTCCTTTCTATATTCAGCAGAAAGCAAACAGATCTTATGAACTGTCTCAACATCATCACTATTTACATGAATCACCGGAATCTCGAAAGCTTTGGCGACCTCTGTGCAATATTTCGAAGTTCTTCCATCAATGGGGGTCGTAGTATAACCAATTTGGTTATTAACCACCATATGAATTGTCCCTTGAATGTCATATTTTGGCACTTTGCCAATTGTAAGAGACTCATATACCACACCTTGACCTGAATGGGCTGCATCTCCATGCAATTGCACATTAAGCACTCGATCGAAGGAGTTGTAATCTTCTTGTTTGGCTCGAGTTTTGCCCAAAGAAACTGAGTTCGCTGCTTCTAAATGAGAAGGGTTATTCAACAAGGTGACAATGATCTCCTTTTCTTTGGTGCTACTTCCAGCTAAAGAAAAAATAAACGAATTTATATAAAAATTTAGAAACTTTTGAAGATTTTCTTGTTGGAACAGGCTATATGAGAGACCACATCATCGACTTTATTATGGTATTCTTCAGGAATATCGCATTTGCCCTGCATCTTATAGAATAGATCTCTTGACGGATAATCCATGATGTTCACCAATGTATTGAGTCTTCCTCTATGTGGCATTCCTAACACAACATCTGTGACTCCAAGTTCAGAACTCTTTGCGAACATAGTCCTCAAAGCTATTATCATTGATTCATTGCCTTCCAAAGCATATCTCTTAAAGGTTGGAAATTTCTTCATCAAGAAATGGTCGAACGCCTCCGTTGAAATCAAGAGATTGTGAATATTGAGTTTTTCTGAAGGTGTCAACTTCGTTGTCAGATTCTTCTCATAATTATAATACAACCAATTCTTTTCTTTCAGATCTGACAAATGCTCGAATTCAACTCCACAAGAACCTGTATAGAGCCTCTTTAAATCTGCTTCTAAATCCTCAACATTGGTGACCCCCATTGATTTTAAGAAGCTTGAAGGGTCCTGACTCAGAGTATCAGTTACAGAATCTTGATAATTGAGCTTGAAGTCTATTGCCAAAGGAAAGGCGTTTTTGTTTTGAGTGAGAAAGAGGGGGTCAAATGCCAAGAAATGATGACCATGGAGTCGATAATAATCGATGAATGAGAGGATATTATCCTGATGACGCAACTGATCCACGTTGAGTTGGTAGTGGACACGGTTACCATAATAACGTGAGAAGGTAAAAAAGGACTTGACGGATAAGGTGCGGAGGATTGGGGCGCAATATTGTTTAAGCATTTCAGAAAAAAGATTTTTTTATAAAGATTTGAAAACTAGGATTAAAACCTTTTAATACAACAAAACTACTTTGCAAAATCCAATTTTTTTGCAAAGTAGCTTTGTAATTTTTTTTTTTTTTTTTAATATTTTTATTTCAAAAAATAACAATTTCAAAAAAAATAAAATTAAAAAAAATTCAATACAATTGACAATTTTTATTATCATATATTTAACGAGTATATTTGATTATCAAAATCATCAGGAAAACGAAAATCAGAACAGAAAGCAGAACTATGCAATAGGCGCCTCTATTGCTTTTCTGATATTCATTCGCCTTCGTTAGTTGTTCATTCCCCTTCTTCGTTTGCACCAATGTGTCCTCAATATTATAATCAATCCTATCCAAAATCGTCCCCTGATCAATCACCAATTGGTTCATTTGCTTGAAAATCTTTGTTAATTCATTGATTGTCTCAACCAATTTATTGATTTCTTCATCCCTATTTATTTTTTCTTAAAATTTCTGAAATTTTTTTAATTATTTACCTATCTTGAGCTAATTCCTCCATTAATTCCAATTCATTCTTGTTGTCTTCGATCTCACTATCCTTCATTTCCAACATTTTCTCCTCGCTGAGTCTCAGAAATTCCCCACCTTCAAGACTATTATACTTTTTTACATAATCAAACAATTTCTTCTGATTCATTCTGAGACTATTGGTCACATCTTGAATCTGAGTGGCCAAAGACATCTGAATATTCAGCCGAACTGCATATTATTAAATTTTTTATGAAGGATCTCTTTTTTTTTTATTTAATTACTTTTTTTATCGTTTGAGCTTTCCGCCTTCGCATTCGATCTTTCATCTATTTTGTTTAGATCCGTCTCACAATGTTTGATCATCTAACATTTCTCAATGTCCCACCATTTTTAGTTAATTTATTTTACTTCTGTCGCCTGCACAGTCAATTCATGGATCCTTCTATCCAGTTTTTGTGGATTTCCAAACTGCATTTTTATCCTTTCGCTGCTCACTTGGATGATTTCTTTTTCTTTATAATTTAATCATTCAGAAACATTTTAAGACCCTAAAAAAAAACCAGCAGTTTTGATTTCTTTGAGGTTCTTAAGGATGCTTTCGTAAAAAGAAATCCATGGAGGCTGGTCCTTTCCATTTCTGATCATTTCAATACCATCAGAAGAAGTGTTGGTTCCATTCAAAAGGGATTTCTGTGGTGAAAATTCTAAGAGTTTTATTATAAGATGTGTTTTTTTAGTACAAAGAGGTTACGCTCCTCATTTTGGAAGGAAGAATTCAAGGGTTTTTTGAATCTTAGCGAAGGAGTTGTTAGATTGGGTGATTTAGTTTTATTAAGACCTGTTAATTTTGTGCTTGATTTCCTGCTTACAGTCGTTTAGATGGTAAATGCGGTTCTTGGTCATGCCGAGAGATTTTTTGGTGAGGGGTTTGGGTGTGGACATTTGAATCTTTGAAAAGAGTTATTTATTAGAGTTTTCGATAAATATATATTAAAATATTTTTTCTTTCAATTCGTTTGATCTAGTATTATTATTCGTTCTTAATAGTAAAAAATGCTTAAAATATCCAAAGAAATTAAACTATTGAAAAGTTTTGATAAATTCCAATATTTTTACTCTTTTTTTTTGAAATTTGTAGTTATTTTACCATTTTTTAGTCTTTTTCATCCTTGACTTTTTCCTTCGCTTCGGTCCATTCCTTATTTTGTTCCAACCGTTGTCTCAAATTCAATTTCTTAGGCCCACTTTCGGTATTAACTCCAGGGTCTATGGGAACAACTGTCTTCTTTCCAGTCCAAATCAACTTCCTTTGTTTCAATAACTTAATTTCCAACATTTGGCCAATTGACTTCTGTACATTCTTGATGTTTTTATTCAAATCCTGAACTTTATCCGTCAAGGCGCGAATATCATTCTCATCGTTATCTTATAATGTTTTACAAAAAAAAAAATTATGTTAAAAAAACCTTCTTTGGCAAATGGGATCCATGACAAATCTCCACTCTTGATCTTCTTGAAGATCTTCGATTCGATTCCGTTGCAATCTTTTTCAGTTTTATTCTTCATATAAATGATGAAATTAGCATAATTCCAGATATTATGTTCCTTTTGCACATGTTTCTCGAATATTTCCCCAGATTTCTCATATTCATATTTATTCAATTGGCAGATGAAACAGAAATTCCTATTATCCTCATCTTAAATTCCTTAGTTCAAAAAAAAAAACGCAATTTTAATAATGTTATACCATATTTCTCGTTTTGTTCTCTTAGTTCTCCAAAGGTGTCCACTATGATACCAAATACCAAATTCAAAGAAATACAATTAACAGTGATAAAGAACATGAGATCAATAAAAACATATCCGAAATATTTCCCCAAATCCTCATTCATATTTTCTGCTTCAATCATTCCTCCTATGCCCTGTCCATTCGTGAAGCCGCTGTTCAAAAGGGCGAAATAACATTGTATCATACCATTACAAACGAAATTCTGTTCACTGAAATTCTGACGGAAATACATATTAGAAAACACGCTGTAGATATAAATAAAGATCAACACCATAAATAAAGTAAAGAGGAGTTGATGCCAATGCAAACTGATGGATTTTGCTAGGTATTTGAAGGTGGCGAAAAGATTTACGATAGTTAGAATCTGCACTGCATAAAACCCACGACTGATTGTCAATCCAAAAATCGCGCAAATGAAATGAACCAATAATACTCGTACCAAATTGTCATTAAATACTGTTTCACAAATTATTTCGAAATTCTTATAATGTGAAATGTTGTTCATTTTGCATCCTCTTCGTTCGCAATATTGCAATAATTCGAGCCGTTTCTCGATTGGGAATCTCAAATTCATCCATATCATAAGCACGATGCCTGAAAACGCACAAACCATGCTTCCCAAAACTTGTATTAAAATAGTGTAGTTCATCTGACTCTCCTGATATCCTTCTTCTTGAGTCGTATTAAAATCTAAAACAATGAACAAATTGATCACACAACAACATAGAAACAGCCCAATCTCATAATCATGATAGGTGTTAAACCAAATGCTTAAACGTGGATATGTCTGTCTGATCTTTTCAGCTATGCTGATCTCCTCTTCGAAATAAGTGCATGAAGTTATAAGACCATGCAATTTAGCCTCATGACTTGAACGATCCACATCAGAAATGAAATGTTCTTTAGTTTCTTCTGATAGGAAACTGAATTTAGGATTCGGCTCGAAAAAAAGAAACTCCTTCTGTTCCTGTTCATTATCTGGATCACCTGTCATAACTTCTAATCTTTTTGAAAATGATCCCAGAAATTTTAGGCATAAACCATCTTCAAAATCCTTTTCATCACGTTCATCTTCCTCATCTTCATCTTTCTTTTTCTGCTCAATGCGCTTCGAACAACGGAATCTGTTAACTTTGATCTCGGATTTCATTTCTTTGATCGTCAATGTGGCGATTTCCTCTTTGTTTTCAAGCAAATGTTTCAAAGTATAGCTGCATTCTTCTAGGACTTTAAGGTAAATGAACAACTTCAATGCCATATATAACACCATGGTTTGTTCCTCATTAAACCCAGAAGATTTATAAACTTTCTTCATATTTTTATATTCAGGATAATTCATTTGTTTGTTCTGCGAAAATTTGAATATCAATGCCTTGATGAGTTTCACCACCGTTTCCAAAATCTCATTATAATTGATTTTTTTCAATTGATTCTCCAGGATTTTTTCATTGTTCCCCTCACAACAAGTTAATAGAAAGTCACAGATACTTAGTTTAAGCTCATTCATTCTGGTCACATCTATCACATATACATTCTTTATCTTATCAAGATCATAAACCACTTCAGATTGACTGCCTTTGCCTATAATCTGATGGACAGTGGGTTCGAAAGTGTCTAAGAAACTACTCAATGGTTTCAATGCCACCATATTCGTAATGAGCTGTTGGTTTTCAATAAAAGGACCACACATACTTTCATTAAGGAAATCAATGAATGCCTGGGCTACTGGGAACATGAATCCTTTTTTGATCAAGATGAAGTTTTTCTTGCTCCAATCGCATCCCGTCCAGAAATGGTTTAAAATGTTATTGATATGAGCGTATCTCGTGTCTTCTTTCATGGTGTGGCCCTTATCAGAGAAAAGCAGAGTGTTGACTTTACATACATTAAAGACTTTCTTGAATTTGGCATTATTTTCCTCGCATAAATATTGATGGAACTTGATTAGTAGAATCGTACGCATAAATACCTCCTTCCATAGTTTATCTTGTCTCGTCCTATGGAAAGAAAATGAGAAATTCAACAATAACTCATGCCAGATGATGTCCAACATCTTGGTGTCCATTTGTATAGTCTCAGGCTGCTTATGACTCATCCTATCTGGAGATCGAGATTCCTCTTCATTTTCGGAATCTTTATCAGGATCGGGAATATTCAACATCTCATAGACATATTCCTGGAAAACGTCAGTCGCATGAAACAACACATTAGAAAAGATCTCTAATAGGGAATATTTACTGTTTCGTTTCCCTGGGTTGAAATCCGCAAAATCTTCATCTTCTTTAGCCACAAAACACCCTTCCACCTTTAAAATCGACTGTTCTCTATTTCTCATAGTTTGACTGGAAGTCATTTGGGTTTGTTGTCTGAGCAAATGAGGCGCGAAACGAGCAGAATATAATCCCCCGCCTAATTCCAACAGGAGGTATTCACAGAGATTATGTGCTAAGGAATCCTTCTTTTTTGCAGAATCCTTCAAAATACGGAGATATATATTATCAAATGATTGCATTTCATAATTCTTCTTCATTGAAGAATATGTTGAGAGTTTCTGCAGCTTAAAAGATTCATATAAGGCACCCATGATCATCCCAAAGCTCTCGAATTGAGCGTTTTCTTTTAATGCCAAAAACAATGTCTTTAAAATTTCTAAAGGCAAATTCACACTTTCCTGACGATCCTCAAGTTTATTGGAATATCTTTTAACCAGATCAGTCGATGTGCCCAAATTATATATCTTATAAACATCTTTCGCCTTGCCGGAACTATAGATGTTACAAGTATGGATTAATTCATCGAATTTCTTTATTTCTAGTCTGATATTTTCCGACAAAGGCTCCAATTCAATATCTTCGAATAAATTCACTTTCGGAATATTTTTATCACTATCTGTCAATTCAAACACCTTAGTTAATGTTTTTTCATTATCTTTCCTTTGTAATTCATCTAATATGAAAAACATTAGACTTTTGGCATCTATCCCTTCCTTCTCATTTTCTTCTAACACCCTTCTATGCTCACATCCTGATCTCATTGATGTGATTCGACTCTGCAATTCGGCTTTTGCGAGAAAATTCACTGTGCTTAATAACATCGTCACTCCAAACGAAGTGATCACTTTCTTTTGTCTTTGGTCCTTTAATGCTGAACCTCGAATATCTATAATAAACCGTTCGAATTGTTCTTTAACTATCCCCACGATAGCATCATATTCTTCAATTGCCTTGAGTTCATTAATAGTCAGAATTGGTTGTTTTTGTTCATGTAATGAATTGCTCTTGAGTTCTTTTTCTTCAGCTTTAGATTCTCTCTTCCACAGAGTGGCTCTGCTAACCTTGCTTGTGGTCGGAGCATGTTCTATTAACGGCCGAACGAAATCATAGATCTTTTCCTCATCATCAAAAATGTTATCATTTTCGAAAATATAGATGTTTCTGAACAATCGGAAGACATCCGTCTTGATCTCATAATCATCATCCACCTTCTTCAACATTTCTCGCATGTCTTCCAAAGGAAACAAATTCTTTAAAATCTTGTTATTTTCCTTAGTGCAACGTTTACTTGATGATTTTGCTATGATTCCTATTATATGTCGAGCAAAATTCACCTTATATATCATCTCTGGATCATTTCTGCTCCCCAAGATTTCTATTAGATTCTTGCTTTTAAGATATTCCTTTTCAGTGTTTTCTGTGCTTAAAATATTATCCAAACATATCAGATCATATTCAGGAATCTGGGTTGTCCAACTTTGGTATTTCTCATCGAGATAATTCGCCAAAACACTATAACATTTCGACCTGGCGTTATAATATTCAGCTTCCGAAGAAAAAGATTTCTTGATTGCCTCGTTTTCTCGGCAATATTTAACGAAGAAATTCAGATAACTTTGTGTTGAAACCATCAAAATCGGGTTTTTTTTAAAAGCTAAAACCACCATTTCAATTCCCAAAGTTCCCAATTTGTCTTTTTTGAGATCGAGCAATCTAAGGAATTTGCCTTGTAACATCATATTTTGGAAATATATGTTCTTATCGAGACAAAAATCGAAGAGATTGATAATTTTCTTGACCAGATCCTTGCATCCGTGGATCTGGGAGCTAAATTTCACCACCAAATGGATCATTATCCATAGGAAATTGCATTGAAATAACATATCTTGTAACGCGAATTTATCAACATCATTGAAATGCACCATCAAAACTTTATAAAGTTCCTCGAATTTCTCTTGGAAATCACTGAGAAAATATTCAATGTTGACTTCTCGACGTTCTGTGAGATAATGTACATCACAATAATTCACGAATTCGCACATCGCCTTATTTTCTGGACTATCCACTTCAGTATCAGTGAGAAACAAAGGTCTATTCATGATATTTTTCATATCTTTATTCATCACTTTCAAAGCCCCGAGGTTGATATCTTCGACATTGGCGAAAAAACTGAGGAAAATTCGAGCCATCGCTTGGATTTTCGGAGTTAATTTATTAGGAGGGTTCAAAGGATTCGCTAAGATGTAACCCAGGAAAATCCTTATGAGAGAAGCTCCTTGTTCTTGTTCGAAAATTCCCAATTCTTCGAAATTCACTTGTTTTCCCAGATCTTCCAAAGCCTTCTGGTCCTTCTTCGTGAACTTTTCATCCTCATCTTCTGGGAATCCATCGAATTCTATCATAATTTCCCTGTTACGTTTCATGATTTCGAACATCCGATCGTCCATATTATAAACAAGGATTAAAATCAGCATTTCAGCATACATCTGACGGAATTTTATTAATACTTTGCTCCAACGTTTTAGATCAATCGGACTCAATTGAGGACCCTCTAATGGACTACCCATAGTATCTTTTCTCTTGGTGGTGATGCTACGAATGGAAGAAGGAGTTTGTGAAGTGAGTTCATCAGCAAGAGTATTATAATATAATTGTTCTAAGTTCTTTAAAATCACTGCCTTATCTAATAGAAGATCCATTAATTTGACTAAATGCTTCCTTTTGAGCAAAGAATAACGGAACAAAAGCTTGATTATCTTTAGAATCATGATGGCTGTGGGTTTGGTATCGTTTAAATGCCAAAGGAATGATAAATGAGGCAGGAATTTATCCAAAGAACATTTGAGAAATTCCATCATTTGATTCGATTCGTTCTGGATCTTCTTTTGTTCTTCCAAATCTTTATTTCTACCTCGAGAACTCATTGATCTCGCCATGAACCCCTTCATGTTATCTTTTTGAAAGGCATGATGGGATTTGTTTTCTGATTCATTGGTGAAACAAAAGAGCCCTTTAGTGAAATCCTTGTTTTTATAGGCGACTTTATGATGGAAAATGGGATGGGTGCATTCCAAATCCACACTATCTATTTGATCCAGAAGATAGAGTCTTTGTTTCAAATGATATTGATAATAATATTGGAAAAGATTCGAATATAAGGCCGCCCATTCATCATCAAAGTTGAAATCTGGGGTGTTGGCGTTTTTATATCCGACTGTGTTATGGTTCACCAATATGGAAATCCTATGGAGGGTTATCTGTTTTGACACTGGATCCATATTCAATAATAAGAGATTCAAAGGGTCTTGGATCTTCGCCTGGGTGAATAGGTTCAAAAATCTGTTCAGATTCGAGATCTCATGACGATTGAAATAAGTCGAGGATTTTATCTTGTTCTTAGAAAGATTTTGAAAGGTTGTGGATTCGAAAATAGCCAATAAATTAGCTAGAGAACCCTCCATTATAGTTTTACCATTTATATTGTTGGAAACAAACGCGTTGAAACGCTTGATTTCTTCATTGGAAGCTTCGTTGATGTTTTTGAAGAAGCTATCGACTGGAAGAAATTAAAAGAGTCATTAAAAATCATTTTACCTTCAGATTCACAAATACAAATCTCACCCAAGATCGACTTTTGAACACGGATCTCATCACAATATGCACAGGGTTCTATAAAACTCGAATCTAAATCGAAGAGAGAATGATTTTTTAGGTTGAAAAAGAAGAATTATGAAGAAACTTTGGGGAGTTTTATGCATGACTAGCTCCAGTTCAGGGCTGGGATTCATAGAAAAGAGTGGAGAGGATCTTTCTTAAAAGGATTTTGAAAATTTTTTATTTATATTTTGAAATTTTAAGACTGGGCATTGTTTTTTCTTGCGTATTTCAAGAAAATGCCTACTTTTTTATTTATTAGTTCATTTTTCTTTCGAAATTATTTAGTTTTTTATTAATATTGATGTCCTCAAAATTAAAATTTTTTTTTATTTAAAATCTCTTCTTAATTTTACTTCATTAATACTTTTCTATCTCCTAATGGAAGATGAGGTGGTGGTGTAGCTATAGCTGCCTCCTCCTCCTCCTCCTGATTGAAATCCTCCTCCCAATCCAGATCCAGGTCCTCCAAATCCTCCAATGGGTCCTCCCATAGGTCCTCCCATAGGTCCTCCCAGAGGTCCCCCCATAGGTCCCCCCATAGGTCCCCCCAGAGATCCTCCCAAAGGTGGTCCTCCCATGGGTCCTCCTAGCGGCTCTCTAAATGGTCCTCCAATCGGACCTCCGAATTGTCCTCCAATGGGTCCTCCAGGAGGACCTCCGAATTGTCTTTCCATGGGTCCTCCAGGAGGAGGTCCCCCAAAAGGTCCACCAGGTAATCCAGATCTTTTGACTCCTTCTTCTCTGATAATGCTTCCAGTTAAGCTTCTTTTTCCATCATTTTCTAAGATTTCCTTTGGCGGTCCTTCCCAAATAATGCCTTCTCTTCCAAAGGATCGCACCTTGTCTTTGAAACCCAACTTGAACTCATCCCAATTTTTCTTCATGATGTCCAATTCGAAGACGTCTCGAACTCTGCTTATTTGATCTGGTGGCAAATTGCTGCATTCTGGCTTCTGATTGGCCCCTTCGAAGAAACAATCAGTCTGTCCATTTGCCATCAGAAAATTATGCAGGAAGACACTCCCGACCACATTATCTCCAAAACGGATGTCTCTAGCTTTGCTAGCTCCGCAACTTGATTGCACAAAAATGTCAAGAGACTTATTGGCAAATACCCAATTTCCAGAGAAACATGCATCAACAATGATCAACAGTTCTTTGTTTCTGATTTTTGAGGTTCTGTTGTCCCAGATCTGAGCAATGGACACAAAATCAATGGCCACATCACCTTCTGGAGTCCATAATATCACCTCTCCTTTGGGAGTACCATGGCCTGTGATATATAAGACCGAACAATCAGCATCTTCTCTGTTGAAATAGAGCTGCAAAATGGCCTTGATCTCAGATACGGAATATTGCAATTCTCTGTCTGGAGCCAGGTCCAATCGGCCACAATTCCGATAATTTGGCTTCTTGTTGATGAGATGGATGAATTTGGAGACCAGAAGATTATAAACGAAGTTTGGAACATTGGCAGAATTGTTGGCGAAGTAGAAATCACCGACCTTAGGAGGAAGTAGCTCGAATTCTCGTGATTCGAACTCGCGGCCTTTGAAGCCGGAAAAGATTGCGAAGAAATTCTTGCGCATGTGGGTTTGAGATAATTTCTTGGGAAAATGTTTTATGATTTCAAAATAAATTTTATCACAGTATATATAGGAATGACGGTTTTTTTCACAATTTTTAATAAATTTTATTATTAATCAAAGTTTTATTTCGGATTTTTCGTTAAATCATTCCTTTGTCTGAAAAAAACAATATAATTTATTTTGATTTTGCCAAAAATCTTAATAAATTTTTTATTTTCTTCTTATTCTTAGTTTTCTTGGACTTTTTAATAAATTAGCATCTTTTTAATAAATTCTTTATCAATTTAAATTTTCTTAGGTTTCTCTTTAATTTTTGAGTTATTATCTAAAATCGGTTCTTGAATGTCTTCTTCTTTATTTAAAATCGGTTCTTCTTTGATTTCTTCCTTCATGAGTATTAAATCGCATTTCTCTAGTGGTATGATATTCAAAAATCTGGCTTTGAACCGATCCAACACTTTGCCTCGGTCCAATTCCTGATCGATTCTATATTTAGACCAGACGATCGGCTATATATTTAAACAGAAAATTTCTTAAATTTCTAATAAATTTTACTTGGAATCCCTTAGAAACTCCAGCGAAAACTTTGATATCCGTCCCAAATATCACTTTATTATAAACTTCTGGCCTATTGAACTTCTCAGGGAACCATATCATTGAAGGGAATTGTGAAGCGTTATAAAACTCACGAATGTCAGGGTCATAATTCTCCTCATAGACCTCCTCTTCATAATCATCAATGTTTATCACGAAACAACCACCTTTGGCCATAGTTTCACTCAAATTCCTTTTGGTCTGCTCCATATAAGGCCTTAGTTGCTCCCTTTTCCGCAACATATAGGCATATCTCAAATTGAATTCATTTTTTTCTTCAGAATACGACTTTTTTGTTATGGAAGAAACATTGGTAAAAGTCTCATTTTTGGAAATCGCAAGTTGCTTTGAACTGAGAATTAATGGGATTCGCTTGTTTTTAAGAGAATTCGAGATGTTCTCTTGAACTTCCTCGAAGGTCGAGACCATCGCGTAGTTGAAGAGCTTTTTGTTAAAGTTGCGCTCTTTTATAATATCGGATTTCTTCCAGATATCGATAAATGTGTTGAGCTCTTCTTGGGACATCATCGGATTTATGAAGAGAGCACTTTCTTTCTGGTAGTAGTTGTTTTTAAAGAGACCTTGAACAGTATGACCCTAATATCAAGTTTTCAAATAAGATGTTAAAATATTGATACAACAAATAAAAAAAGTTCAAATTTCTAAAAAAACTACTCCCCCTCCCCCAAAAAAAATTTAAGTCCAAAAAATTTAGAATTTAATTTTAAATGTTT
>Ga0302186_10001999_pt1 | contig 16160 bp, 15 predicted proteins | sample II_Bog_E1_2_FD_198782 | JGI IMG/M metagenome (GOLD analysis project Ga0302186, IMG submission 198782) | Peat permafrost microbial communities from Stordalen Mire near Abisko, Sweden - II_Bog_E1_1 | ecosystem: Environmental > Terrestrial > Soil > Wetlands > Peat | place: Sweden: Abisko... | reverse complement strand
AAAACTAAAGGCAAGATATAGATCTAAAACAATAAAGGGTATAACATCATTTTCTTTTATTTAGGTTCAGATAATGAGAAAAGGAAGCAGACTTTTTAATGATACCAATTCTTTTTGCCTTTGGTTCCTTTCATTTTATACTTTTCTTTAAAACAAATACTGATTTTTTCAAAAATTAAAGGAAAGAAAAATTAAATAAAGTTACTTAAAAAATTTGAAAACTGAAATAAAAAATTCATAATTGGTAAAAGTTCAAAATGCAATTTAAATAATGATACCATAATCTCAATTTTATATATTGAATAAAATATTATTAGGGAGAAAAAAAAAAAATCAATATGAAAAAAGTATCAAGTTTTTAGAATTTCTTCAATAATTTATTTAAATCATAAAAAATATATTAATTCCTTAAATTTTTTTTAATTTTAGTGAGTATCTATTTACTTTCTTTGATTATTTGGGTTCTATAACCATAATGGCATTGAGTGCATTACATATAACATAATTGTCTATTATCTGTGCTCTTCTATAATCCGTTTCTCCCCACGAATTTTGAATTAAAATATTGTATTCATCTGTTTCTTGAATATGTTCCACACCAGTGAGAGCGACATAATGATATGTTTCCATACTGTCTTTATTTTGATCAAGTACAACACATTCAAAAAAGCTTCCTGAATCGTAATACAAAGAGATGAAAACAAATCCATATTTCAAAACTAATCTCATTAATCTTTCTGCGATTTCTTTCTTCGTCTGATTTTGGAATAATTCTTTGGGAACATATTTTATGTTGAAATCAGGGAAAGGGATTAGAGGGTCATCAATTTTTTTAACTTTTTGAGTTATTTCATCACAATAACCTCCAAGCCTGATTTCATAATTGTACACTGAAGTATTAAAATTTGGAATTTTATCCAAAATATCATCGAAAATTCCAATTTTTTCTTTGTTATGTTGAGCCCAAAAAAGCATTTCAGGGCTCATATTTCCATAGCAGCCATGACCTTCGTAAAATCCATTTGATTTCGGGAATAAAATTTGATGATCAAGTTTATCCTTTTCTGGGACAGGTCTTTCATAATTTGCACAAGCTAATAGTTGATATGCATCAACGAAAAAAGGATTTTGAGTGAAATTGTATTGGGATGAAAAGTTATCAACTTCCTCTGCACTTATATTAAAATGATGGAAATATTGTCTCACATAGAAATTTGACAAAACAGCAGCTGAGGCAAAAGCCATGCAAGATCCACACACTTTTGGAGTCAATGGAACAAATCGGGCAAAAGGCTCTAAATTAGTTCCTGGCTGAAAACCATTAAAGTTAACGGATTGCAGGTTCTCTAAGGATACTTGGTTCAATTTTGAGAAATCTGTGTAATAAGCTTGATCTACACCAAAAGGAATAAAAAGGAGAAAATTAGGGAGGTTTCCATTAAAATCCCAAACCATTTCACTACCATTTGGCCTCAAACTCAATATGAAGTTCTTTAACCCAGTGTCATCTTGTGGAACTAATTGAATGAGTCGTTTTAAGAAGAAGACCTTCATATTAAGAAGCAAAGCTTTGTCCATATCACCAGTTCCGTGCTTGATATTAAAGAATCTGTAAACTGATTTTCTGATGACATCCTCCCGAAAATCCATTAGATCAAGTACTGTAGCTATGGATGTTTTGGTTTGGTTATCATTCTCGGGATTGATGGTCAAATTTTGAAGATAATCATTATAGGAATCAATAGAAAATCTACCGAAAATAAGGTTTCTTAAGAAAATTTGAGTATTTGTTTTAGTTGGCAGTCCTGAAAATTGAAGTGAGCTTGGTTGACATTCACATAAAACAATAAGAGAGAATGCCAAGCATATGTTCAATATAATTATTTTCATTAAAATTATTTGCTGAGTCCAATATTATTTTATGAATTTTGAATTTAGTCAATATTTATAAAGAATTATTATAGAAATTTTTCATATATAAATTTTTATAGAAATGAATTTTACATATTTATTTCTCATAAATAATTTCTATAGAAATTTTTATGAAATTTACTTTTTATCTAATTAAATTTCTTCAAAAATTTATGTAAATTCCATCAGATTATCTGAGCATCATAGAAAAAAGATTTAAATACAAGTTCCTCTGAAAAAAAAATTATTTCATTATAAAATTATATAAAGACTTCAAAAAATATGGTTGAATCAACCAACAAAGCCGAATCAAAGCTCGTTGGAGTTGAAAAAAAACTTGTAGGAAAATATATTTTTAATCTCAATGATAAATTGGGTTCCGGTGCCTTCGGGGTAGTTTATCGAGGTTATCATAAAGATGATTCCTCTACAGAAGTAGCTATAAAGCAGGTTCCGATCTCAATTTCCACCGATGATGAATTTGACTACCTGAAGACTTTACTCGAGAGAGAAGTGAATGTCATGCAAACTCTGTCCCACGAAAACATCCTTAAATTGATAGACATTTCTATGACCAAAAACAATATCTATCTCATCATGGAATTCTGCAACGAAGGTGACATCGAAATAGAAAAAAAGACATGACCATTGAAGAAATCTTGATTGTCATCAAGCAAATTGTCAAGGCCATGGTTTATGCCAATAATGAGAAAAAAATCATCCACAGAGACCTGAAACCTGCGAACATTTTACTTCATAATGGGGTCATTAAAGTCGCTGACTTTGGATTCGCAAGAACTGTGGATGATCCTAAAATCCAGAGCAAATTGACTAAAAGGATAGGCACTCCATTATATATGGCTCCTCAAATATTCAGTGGGGAAAAATATGGACCAAAATGCGATGTATGGTCATTGGGGGTATTATTTTATGAACTGATCTTCAAAAAACCTCCCTGGTATGGAACAGATGCACACAATCTGTTTAAAAACATCAAGCATTCGCCATTGGATCTAGATGGTGATCCAGATTTGGATGAAAATGTTAAAGATTTATTGAAAAAAATGCTCAAGAAAACGGAAGAAAATAGGGTAGGTTTTGAGGACATTTTGAATCATGATGTATTTAAGAAAAATTTGCCAGACAAAATACCTCCCAAGAAAAGATAAAAAATAAATAAATTAACAAAAATTGTTTAAACATTTTTAAATTTTAGTTTTTCTTTTTTTTTTTGTTTGTAATAAATTTCTTGAAAAATTTATGTAAATTCCATCAGAATATCTGAGCATCATAGAAATAAAAGATTTTAATGCAAGTTCCTGCAAAAAAAAATTATTATAAAATAAAATTATACAAAAAATATGGTTGAACCAGCCCACAAAACCGATTCAAAGCTTATTAACGTTGAAAAAAAACTTGTAGGAAAATATATTTTTAATCTCGCTGATAAGTTGGGTTCCGGTGCCTTCGGGGTAGTTTATCGGGGTTCTCATAGAGATGATTCCTCTATAGAAGTAGCTATAAAGCAGGTTCCGATCTCAGTTTCCGATGATGAATTTGACTACCTGAAGACTTTACTCGAGAGAGAAGTGAATGTCATGCAAACTCTGTCCCACGAAAACATCCTTAAATTGATAGACATTTCTATGACCAAAAACAATATCTATCTCATCATGGAATTCTGCAACGAAGGTGACCTCGAAACTAGAAAAAAAGACATGACCATTGAAGAAATCTTGATTGTCATCAAGCAAATCGTCAAGGCCATGGTTTATGCCAATAATGAGAAAAAAATCATCCACAGAGACCTGAAACCTGCGAACATTTTACTTCATAATGGGGCCATTAAAGTCGCTGACTTTGGATTCGCAAGAACTGTGGATGATCCTAAAATCCAGAGCAAATTAACTAAAAGAATCGGAACTCCATTATATATGGCTCCTCAGATATTCAGAGGGGAGAAATATGGACCAAAATGCGATGTATGGTCATTGGGGGTATTATTTTATGAACTTATCTTCAAAAAACCTCCCTGGTATGGAACAGATGCACAAAATCTGTTTAAAAACATCAAGGATTCGCCATTGGATCTAGATGGTGATCTAGATCTGGATGAAAATGTGAAAGATTTATTGACCAAAATGCTCAATCAAACTGAACTAAATAGGTTAGATTTTGATGGCGTTTTGAAACATGAGGTGTTTGAGAATGATTTACCAGACAAATTGCCGAAGAAAAAGAAAAAAAAGAAATAAATTAAAGAAATTTAACCAAAACTGTTTTGAACATTTTAATTTTTAGGTTTCTTTTTTTTTTTTTTGTCAATGTATTTTGAAAAACTTAAAAATCCAAAACAAAAAAAATTCAAAAATGTTTTTTTTAAACACAGGACCACTCGAGTTTTGAAATTTTTAGCATATATAATTTAATTAATTTCGCCAAAATCAAAATTTTTGTAAATAATTTTCTAAAATCATAAAAAAACAATAATAGCTATGTCATTATAATTTCATTCATTTATCTTTTTGTTCCATCACGTTTTTCTCTTTATATTATTCATCATCAAATTTCATTATTTATTTTTGAAAATATCATTTTTATCATTTAATAATTAACAAAAAAACATGTATTTTAAGCTTTTTCATAATATAGACATTAAAACTATGAGAAATTCCTTTTTTTCTTTTTTCATCGATGACTTCTTTTTTTTTCAAAGCTTAAAAAAAAAAGTCTTTAGCATAAATGGCTTTTAAGCTTAAAAAATTGGGGTTTAATAATTAATTAAGGAAATTAAAAGAGAAATGCGGATTTAAAAACAAATATCAAATAAAAAAAGCCTAGGAATTTTCCTTAAATTAAAACTGGGAAAAAACAAGCGAAAAAAAAGCCTAAAATTAAAAAGAAAATCAGGCTTTTTATCAAACGCGATTTTCCAAGGATATATATAAAGTCTTATTATCTCGGATGATTTTTAATCAATATTTGTTTTTTTATTGCTTTTTCTTTTTTCTTTATTCGTCCCTACAAAACAAATTTTCAAATAAATAAAAAACTCCACCCCCTTCAAAAAACCAACTTCCTATGCAAAAAGACGACAAAAAGGCTGAACCACCGAAAAACCTGCTAGAAAAGCTGATTCGCCTCGACAAGAAAAACTCCAATTTCAACATCCAGGACTTAGAACTAAAGTACTTCTTTTTCCATCTGATAAAAAAGCCAATAGATTTCTTTTTTCGCGTTAGAAAAAAACTCAAAATCCGAAACAACCCGAATTATAAGACGCCTTTCTTCTCCACGCAGCTTCATGATCATGCCCTGAAGCATTTCTGGAAACATGTCTGCAATTATTACTTCCGCAAGATCGAACAGAATGAAATAGAAAGACTTGAGTATTTGGAGCTGATGTTAAGCAAGCCATTGAAAGGTCAGTCGTCATATTATTTAAATATTATAGATAAATGTTTTTTTCCTCTATATTTATTAAAAGGATAGTAATTTATAAGGGTAAGGGGGAGGGGGGGGACTGGTTTTTCATGGGGAATAAGAGATTTTTTCTCTAATAAGACCTGGGGAAACGAGGGGGGGGGGGGTTCGAATCCACGGGAGGGAGGTTTTTTTTAAATGGTTAGAAGGGGTAGGAAATAATAAATTCTGTTATTTTTTTCGAAAAATGCTTAACTTTTTAAACGGGTGGGGGTCCTAATTAATATTTATGAATATTTTTATCAAAAGCTGAGATTTTTGATTTATTAATAAAATCCAGAAATTTAATAAAATTTTATTAAGAATTTGTGAAATTTTTTGCCTGTGCAAAACCCACGTTTTTTTTTTTCTTTAGATCAAAACCGCAAATTCGCACATTGGAGAAGCTATCTTTTTATCAAAAGCCTCTTTTCCTTTTCTGTCAAACATTCAATTCCTTCAGATACCTCATTATCTAAGCTAAATTATAGAAATCTCTTGAAACAATGGTATTTATCAGAGAAACTCTCAATTCTCACAAATCCAGATATCAAGGATTATCTAAAGGATTCTGAATATATCATTAAACATAAGATCCTGAAACCTGAGAAAAACGCCTCTTTAAAGGAATATCTCTTAGCAGAAGAAGAGAAATTGGATCAATTATTAGAAGTCGTAGAGAAAGATGAAGAATCTTTGAATGAAAAAGATGAAATCAGCCAGGAAATAGAAAGTCTGAGCTCAGAAATGGCTGAAATCAATAGGGCAAACCTGAAAAAGCTGAGGAAATTGAAAGAAATAGTTAAAATTGAGAATTCCTCAGCTTCGATTTGTTATATAAGAACTGAAGAAAGGCCGAAATTCAGAAAACAGGAAATGATCATTTTCCAACAAAAACAAACCCTTGAAAACGCGAATCAAAAAGACCTACTTTTGAAATATCTCAAGCTTTTGATCATCAAATTAGAACAGAAACAATTGGCTGAATCCATTGAACAAATTGTATCTTGTAGGAAACAGAAAAGTATTCAAAAAGCTATGATTTTTTCATTAATATTTCATCATTTTTAGATTCACAAAACTTTGAGGTCTTCTTTGAACAAAACCTCAGTCCGAAACCGTCACTTCTCACTGAAGAAAATATGTGTTCTCTTGATAAACTCAGAGAAAACTCGCTGTTTATCTATTATAATATACCACAAAAGGGGCTCTTTTCATTCACTTCTCAAAACGTTAGTTCTTCCTAATAAATTTCTTCTTTGTCTAATATTTCTTTATAATTTCTTTATAATTTTCTCTATTTCTTTATACTTTCTCTATATAATAATATTTCTCTAATAATATTTCTCTATATTCTAATATTTCTCTAACATTCTAATATTTCTCTAATATTCTGATCTAATAATATTATTTCTCAAATAATATATCTCTAATATTATTTCTTAATAATTTCCTTAGTTCGTGGGTCTTGAGAACGTTCTTGAGAAGAACTCGAAACATATCCTCCTAAATAAGAATAAATCCCTTTTCTCATCAATGAAAAAGAGGGTGACTGAAGGATCTGAGGACAATTTCAAAGAAACCCAAGACAAAAATCCCGATTTCGCCATGTGTCATCATTGCAAATGCTTCCTTTATCATAAAAATCTCATCAGATGCAATTATAGGAGTTCTCTTATGGGAACTCCTATAGTAAATCGAAATCATTCTGATCCTATGTTATATAATGAGAGTATTTATCTAGATTTTATTAGTTTTTTAATTATTCTTTCGAATAGATCTTCTCAAAGGAAAGGATTATAAGAAACGTGGGTTATCGAATTCGAGAAAAAGAAACAATTATTGCAATTATTATAAGAAAAGTCAGAAAAAATTGTTATGTTTTAGTCAAAAATTAATGTTTTTTTGCTTTTTTTTAAGATGGCGAATTCTTTTGTGTGAGACAATATTGTCGATTATGTCTTAAACAAAATTATGATTTTAACATTCAGGAAATCTCTTCAAAAACTGATTGGATATGTCCTTTTTGTCAGGTCTTTTAAGCCAAAAAAAGGTCTTTTTTCTTAATATTTCATTAGGGTATGTGCTTTTGTACCCGTTGTCTTCGAAATAACTTGATCACGAAATTAAAAGGCTTCTTTATCTTCTATGGAGGCTCTTTATTGGACATTTCCAAGGATTCGCCCTTTGAAAAATATATCAAAATCTCAGAAGATGCGCCTTTCCTCAAAGAAAAAACACATGTTTTTTTATCTAAAAGTTCTAATTTTCTAATCATTTTCATTAGATTTCTTCTAATAAATCGACTCCCAATGAGAAAACTGCTCAAAAGACCAATTTCAATAAAGAGGCTTTGGCTCAAATCAAGCTGAAAATGAGGGATTATAAGCGAAAATTCAAAGAATTCATGAAAATCAAAGCTTTGAGGACGAATATGGAGAAACTAAGGCTTATTTCCTCTCAAATTATCAGACGCGAAAAACTGAAATTGAGACTTCAGGTTATAGAACAGGACTTCTTCATAAAATCCACTGAAAAGTCATTAGTTCTCATGAAAAACCATCCAAATAACCAAAATAACCAGACTTTTCAAAGCCCAGCAACTGGAATTGCGAAAAGCCTCAATTTACTAAGGAAATCCATAAGAAAACGCAAATTTACTAGAAAACCTAAGAAAATACCCATAAAAACAGAAATAAAACCGGAAGTCTCGATTCCTGCGAGAAAAAGGGGAAGACCTCCTTCTGTTGATAAGAAGCCAATTTTTGCTTTAAACACAGAAATAGTGAAAAAAACCACGAATTTCAAGGAAAAAAGCCCGAAAAACCTGAAAATCAAAGAGAAAATCAAAGCCAGAAAAAACAAGCTTTTGAAATTGATTAGAAAAACGACGAATTCGATCCTTCCGGCTTTAAATCAAAGGAAAAACCTGGAAAACCCTAATGAGCCTTTAGATACTTTCGAGGATTTGGCCAAAAAGCCTCATAAATTCCTGAAATGTGAATTAAAAGGTCTGGTTCGGACTCAAAATAGCAAAGAATTAGCACTTTTTATGGAAATCACTAAGAAATCCTTGATTAATAAGAAGCTTTTGAGGTCCAGAAATGTGAAAAGGAAGCTTAGAAGCAATAAGATGTATAGATTTCAGGCATAAAAAAGATTGGCTTAATAATATAAATTTTCAAGGATTTTATTAGTAAATTTATGTTTTTTAACAGAAAATTCATGAATAATCCATTAATTCAGATATAAAGGCCTGTATATTGGGTCTTTTCGGGCAATTGGGTTCTTGGGTTTTCTTCATTATTTTCGAGTTTATCGGCCAAAATCGATTTATTTCCTTTGATTTTATTAAGGCTTTTCAGGTCTTTTTTCAATGGGTTATTAGGACTTTTATTAGATTTCATCATGACTTTAAAGCCTTTAGTTTCTTCGGGTTTTTTCGACTTGAAAAATCGCGTTTTTTCCTTATTTTCATTAGAAAAAGACCGTTTTTCAGGTGATTTTCTATTGGAAAGCTGCGAGTTCTTTATGATCTTATCGAAGAAGGATTTGAAGTCAGAATTCAGGACTTTTTCTTCAGAAGGAGGGTTCTTATAGAAAGAGAAAACCTCAGAAAAGGTCCTATTTAAATCATTGATTTTCAGCTTAACTTCCTTCATCATTTTCTCATTGTTTTTGGCTAATTTCTCTATATTAGAGAGTCTTTTCTCATAAATTTCATCTAATTTATCGAAAAACCTGTTAATTATCTCTTCTTGTCCATTTGTCCTCATATTTTGAATATATTTTAAAGAAAAAGTCTTGAATTTTCTTATTAATTCCTCATATTAAATTCTTTGAATATTTTTTAAAAAAAAAGTCTTGAATTTTCTTATTAATTTCCAAGATTTCTTTTAAATGAAAGTTTTAACAAATCCTTCAATGTCTTCTATTCAAGACGTTTATCATAATGATTCCTTGCGGTTGGCTCGAAAAGGCTATGGTCTTTTCTTCGCCTTATTAACGATTTATCTATATTTCTTCCAATTCCCAAGCTTTTGTAAACGATATCTTTGGCAATATGTGCTTTTGATCCAAAACATTAATCTCATGTATTTCATTACCTCCTATTCAATTCATGAGTTCATCTTCATCGTAGGAAACATTATTTGGTATTTCATTTATATTAACAAATTCGCTTTTCTCGAGAAATATCGTATTTCCCCACAAAAGGCCTGGCCTTGGGAGGAAAATCCCCTTAAATGGCGAGAAACTTTCATTAAAACTATGAAATCTCTTTTGATGATTCATTTCATATTGATTCCGATAGCCACAGGAATTGAGGCTTATTTAGGAGTTGCTTTTAAGGTTTCTCTGGAAGAATGGCCTCATGTTAGTGAAATCGTGACCCAAATAGCTTTTTTTATGATTTGTGAAGATTTCACGTTTTATTGGGGACATCGCGCACTTCATAGCAAGACTATTTACCCTAGAATCCATAAGATCCATCATGAATATTATAACCCGATAGCTTTGTGTTCGGAATATGCCCATCCTGTAGAGTTTTTATTAGTAAATATGCTGCCTAATGCTGTGGGGTCGAAAATATTAGGAGCCAAGGTCCATTTAGCCACTTATATCCTTTGGCTCATTATTAGAGTATGTGAAACCTTGGATGGACATTCTGGATATGAATTTTCCTGGAGCCCGTTTAGACTTTTGCCTTTGAGCGGATCCGCACAATATCATAATTATCATCATACCAATAATGATGGAAATTATGGATCTTTCTTCATGTTATGGGACACGATTATGGGGACGAATCGGAACTATTTCAAGTTTTTGAACGAACAAGAAAAGGAAGAAGACAAGAAGAAAAAATAAGGCGTTATTTATATAAGAAGAATATTATATAAATGGGACTAATTTGCGGTTTAAGTATTGGGGTTTAATTAATATGAAGAAAAATCATAAAAAAAAAATTAAAAAAAAAAAATTCAATTTTTCATCATCAAAACGTTCATAATAACAAAAAAAATTTGTTTTTTAAAAAAAAATTCTTTTTTTAAAAATAAATATATTTTTTTTATTTTTTTAAGTTGAATTTTTTTTCTTCTAAAAATATTTATTATTTTACATTAGCTCAAATTCAATATTGTTTTTAATTAAATTGCAAACAATTGAAAATCCATATTTTTTAATATTGTTTTTAAAAAATCCATATTTTATAAAATGTTCGTCTCCTCGGATATTTTCTTTTACCTCGGCTTCCTAATAGTTTTCTATTATTTTATGAAATGTCTCAAATTCCTTTTCCATCTTCTCTTTTGGCGCGGCCCCAACCTCAAATCCCGTTATTTTGATCTAAATTCCTGGGCTGTTATAACAGGAGCTTCTGATGGCATAGGAAAGGAATTCGCAATAAAATTGGCATCATTAGGTTTCAACATAGTTTTGATGGCTCGAAACAAAGACAAAACTTCAAGAGTGGCCCAAGAAATCCGAGACTTATATCCGTCTATATCTGTGGATTGCATAATTTGTGATTTTTGTCAATGCGGATCTGACAATTTTTCTAAACATATCATCTCTGAGCTCCAAAAATATCAAGATATAGCGATTTTAATCAATAATGTGGGGACAGGCCTGAATGGTTTCTTCATGGATTCCCCTTTAGAGGAATTGCGAGATCTCATCAATGTGAATTGTATGTCCATAACTATTATGACCAAATTATTGATCCCTCGCTTTTTAATTAGACCTAAACATTCATTAATCATCAACCTTTCTTCATTTACCAGAGTCAACCCTTTACCCTTGGTTTCGATCTATGGAGCTTCAAAAGCTTTCGATGATTATTTTTCCCGTGTTTTGGATCTAGAATTTTCTCCAAAACTTGATATAATTTCCTTCAGCCCATTATTCGTCTCGACACTTATGATTGGTTTTAGGCAGAATTTAGGTGCCATTTCAACGAAAGAAGCAGTAGAAGGCGTTTTGAATGAAATTGGATATGGAAATCATACTTATGGACATTGGAAACATCAAATTCTGGGGAATATTCTAGGGGTACTTTTGAGTTTCCAAGGAGTCGTTAAATGGGGAATTAGACAGGAATGGCTTCAGAAAAAGCTCAAAAAGGAATTTTCGAAGATTAAATTGATTGAAAAGGCTCAAAAACAAAATTAATGAGAAAAAAACTATATATTTTAATTAAAATTAACTTATATTTTAATTAAAATTATTCATTTTATGAGGCTTTTTTTCCTGGCTTTTTCCTTTTCTACACTTATCGCTGAGGACTTCTTGAAGCCTTTAGTGATGCTAGGGAAAGTGAATGGTTTTTTGAATTTCTTATTGATTTTCTCATCAAAATCGACTTCTATATGAGAATTTTCCTTTTTCGCAATAAGGATCATATCATAAAATCTATTGATTTTATCAGTCATGATTTCTAATCTAAGTGTGATTTCTGAGGCAATTTTCTCGACTTCATTTTTAATGATTTCTTTGAGGCTTTCAAAGGAAAAAACATATCGGGTTTTTTTCACGAAAATTGATTGTTTTTTCTTTAATTCCTCAGAAATGTTCACAAGCTTCTTATTGACCAAATATTCATAAAACTTCAATTTCTTTAGCCAAAACCTGGCTATTAAATGGCAAAAAATACATATGGCTAGACAAATCCCTAATAAAATCAACATTTCATCTATATAATTCATCGGAATAAGACTTTTCTTATATTTCCTGTTAAATATAGCTGGTTCTAAGGCTTCATAGGTGACTTTTTCCTCAGAAAGGCTCATAATGGCTTCATTTATCTGATTATTAAGAGAAATATCGCTATTTTCTGGGAAAAACAAATAAAAGTTCATTGGTTCGAATAATGCATCGACTCTCCAGAAATTTTTATCTAGACTTTCTATATAAGCCGCTAAAGGGTCTTCTAAAACAAGCGCTCCATTGGAAAAATTGGCTAATAAGGCTTTATAATAAGATAAAGAAAAAGCCTCTTTAGTATAATTCATGGGCTTTCCACCATATAATCTAATAGTCTCATAATACGTCTTTTGAGTTAAAATTAGCTTATCTTTTAAGTCAAAAGCTGATTTTATATGAAAAAGAGGGTTTTTTAGATAAAAAGCTGAGAAAATTCCAGCGAAACAAAAAGTCCAAATAATAAAACCGACTATCCATAAGCCGAAAAGCATGATTCGGCTTGAACTTCTACATAATTTCAAATTATTCATTAGAAATAAGGCTGAATATGAGCTCCAGAGATAATCTTCTAAGGCGAATTTCCTCTCCTCAAAGAGAAATTGCAAAAACCCGATTATCAAAGGAAAAAGAATCATTAGAAATATCGTTTCCCAGCTAAATTGTCGAAAAAAGACCCAATTTTCTTGTTCTTGATATAGAAGAATCGATAATCCTGAGGTTTGTATAGGGATCGAAAGTTTCATTTTCTGTGTTTTCTCTAAGGGAAATAACCCAAAATCCATATCAAAGATCCCACCTATAAAGAAAAGGATCTCATTGGCTTCAGGTAAAATATTAGGATCAGATAAATTCAGACAAAGGAATTGCCAATCAATAGAAAAATTGAGTTTTTGCATGAGAAGTTGTGAATATTCTATATCAAGACCTATAAAGGAGCCATTTTGAGGGCAATCTGAATAAGGCGGATTAGGCCAGGTGACAATATATTGGTTTTGAAGGGTTGGATGGAAAAAGAAAGAATAAAGAAATATTTGGAAAAGAAAATGAAGCATTTTAATTAAGAATTTCTGAATAAAAGGCTAGTAAATTTGGAAAATTCTGTATTTATCTCAAGAATTTTTCACACATTTTATTTCAAATTTTAAAGAAATTGCAATCCGAATGGAAATCGAAACCTGTCCTATTCAAGAAAGACTCATTAAATTCCGCCAACTCCTTAAAAGCCTAGGTGTAGATGGTTATATTGTGACCCATAACGACGCCCATGATGTCTTTTCTAATATTTGAAGCTTTTATATTTCTTTTTCTTCATATCATAGAGCGAATACATAGCTTCCTGTGATGAGAGAATTTGCTTTATTTCAGGCTTTTCAGGCTCAAATGGAGTAGCCTTCATTTCCCAGACCCAAGCTATATTATGGACTGATTCTCGTTATTATCTTCAGGTTCCTTTATTTCTCTTCATTAAATGAGAGAAATGGGTTTTTTAGGCTGAAAAAGAGCTCTTTCCTGATTGGACCATGAAGAAATTAGAAAGAGGTGAAGTTTCATGGTTTGCTTATGTCGCCTCTATTTTCTCTGATCATAGTAAAGAGATAAAGTTCGGATTTGATCCAAAATTGGTCAGTGCAGGTAAATTCCTTTTAAATGGAAAAAGTCTAATTCGATTTTATAAGAACTCTTGGAAACCAGATTAGCCTTTTTCGAGAAAAACCAAATTCAATTGATTCCGATTATCAAGAATCTAGTCGATGAAATCTGGATCAATAAGCCTCCAATGCCTAAGAACCCTGTTACCTCTTTAATAATTAAGAATATCTTCATATTTTTTTTCTTATTAGATCTTCATTCATGAAGTAGAGTATTGTGGAGAAGCCGCCTCAGCCAAAATTTCAAGACTTCATGCCCTGCTTCTTGAAAATGATAAATCCCTTAAGCAATTCAGTTTTCTCACATCGAAATTAGATGAAATCGCATGTTTTTTTTATATAAATTATCAAATAAAATCAATTCTTTCCTAATAAAGATCTACTGAATTTAAGAGGCTCTGATATTGATTATAACCCTGTTTTCCTGTCATATTTGCTCATGGAATTCCAAGAAAGTGTCTCAGGGCATTTATTCACCAATATGGATCGTTTGGAACCTCCAGTCCATCAATATTTATCAGATCTGAAGATAAAGTTGCATGATTATTCCGATATTTCTTCATTTCTCCAGACTTATAAGTCTCATATCTTTGTCGAAAAGGCGGCTTGTAATTATAGTCTGATCCATTCAATTAGCTCTAAGGATCTTATCATTAATAAGATATCGCCTATTTCTCTTATGAAAGCAGTGAAAAACACTAGGGAATTAAGAGGATTGAGAGAATGCCATGTACGAGATGGAGCTGCAGTTGTGGCTTATTTAGCCTGGTTGAAACATGAACTTGTCGAGAAGAAAAGAACCGATCTCACAGAATTCACAGCGCCTTTGAAATTGGATGAATATAGACAAATGCAGAAATTCAATAAAGGCCTTTCCTTCGACACCATTTCAGCAATAGGAGGCAATGGAGCCATTGTTCATTATAAACCTGAGGAAAAAACTGCTCAGGTTTTAAATGCTAATGAAGTCTATTTGCTCGATTCTGGCGGACAATACTTGTTTTTTTCTAATAATTCTAATAAAATCATTAGAAAAAGAACTGTTTTTTAGGGATGGAACCACTGATATCACCAGAACAGTCCATTACACCCATCCGAAGCCTGAAGAAAAAAGCGCATATACTCGAGTTTTATTAGGAAATCTAGATCTAGAAAGGGTCCAATGGCCTCAGAAAAACAAAATCCATGGAGGTGATCTCGATGTTTTAGCGAGAAGAAGACTTTGGGAAGTAAAAAAAGACATAAAAAACATTTATATAATACATTTTTAAGATCGGATTGGATTATGGCCATGGAACTGGACATGGGGTGGGTTATTTCCTCAATGTCCATGAAGGACCTCATGGCATCGGTAAACATAGAGATGAGCCTTTACAAGAAGGTATGATTGTCACTGATGAGCCAGGATATTATGAAAGTGGGAAATTCGGGATTAGGATTGAAAATTGTCTGTTGGTTGTGAAGAAAATGGAGACTTTCTTAGGATTTGAAAATATCACTATGACTCCTTATGATAGAAATTTGATTGATGTGAATTTGCTGTCAAAATGGGATAAGGAATATATTGATCAATATCATCAGATTGTGTTTAAGAATGTGTTGCCTGTGTTGAAGGAAATGAAGGTGGAGAAATATGTGGAAGATTGGCTCAAAGAAGCCACGAAGCCTCTTTAAATAGAGGGAAATGAAAGAAATTATTTGAAAATTAAAGAAATTATTAGAAAATTAGAAAGGGAATTATTAGAAAATTATTAGAAAATTATTAAAACTCACCTCAGAAAAGAAAGTTGGCTCATTTGTTTGAACAGACTAAATAAATGAATTAAAATTATATTTCCTAAATATAAATAATAAAGTAAAAATTAATTTCTTCGCAAAAATATGAATTTTTTGAAAGCGTAAGTTAAAAATTAAAGGTTTTTCCTAAAATAAAAAACAAAAAAAATATTTTCAAATTCAAACCAAAAAATGAATAGATACTTTTTTATTTTTTTAATTTCTTGCCTTTTCCTTTGCAAATCACAGACAACCTTTCAGATTTTTAATTCTTCTGTTCTTATCAATTTTCAAGTGGCAAATTTATCAACAAGAGAAACCATTTGGGTGTGTGCAGATGATAATTGAAATTATTATTTGAGGAAAATCAATGCAAATACAACAGTCAATGTTGATATGAAGCAATTTAATCTTAATATTAATGCAACAAACTATCCTCCTTCTGCTTACGAATTTAATGTTGTTGGTCTTCCAAATGGGAAATTCGTTATATACTGGGAAAATGTATTGTATTATCAAGTATTTAATAATGATTTGACAAAATATGGTCCATTAGCATTGATCAATGGTTCAGGAAATGCTTTAATCTACTTAGATTATCTTGCGTTTTGTTGGAGCACTAATAATACCATATATTTCAATATTTATATTGACAATGGA
>Ga0302186_10001997_pt1 | contig 16173 bp, 16 predicted proteins | sample II_Bog_E1_2_FD_198782 | JGI IMG/M metagenome (GOLD analysis project Ga0302186, IMG submission 198782) | Peat permafrost microbial communities from Stordalen Mire near Abisko, Sweden - II_Bog_E1_1 | ecosystem: Environmental > Terrestrial > Soil > Wetlands > Peat | place: Sweden: Abisko... | reverse complement strand
ACATTTTGAAGATTTTGGAAAAATGAATTTTTTGAAAAATCATCAAAATTTTAAAATATTTTTTTCAGAATTTCTTTCTTCATTTTCTTATATATGAATGTTCTTTTCTTTATAATTGGTTAACAGATAAATATTTTAGTTGTTTACTCCTCTTCGTTTTTATATTTTTATGGAAACGAGAGATAAGTTATCGGGGTAAACCCTGCATCATATGCTTGCCATTCTTCTCTTGAATCACCAGTGGGAGTTGCCCAAAGAATATTACCACTCCAATCTGCTTGAAGGGTCTTTTTATTAGCTGTGAATACATAATTAATCAAATCGACTTTGCTGCTGGCAAACTGAATAACGATATTCGCAGGTGGAACACCACCAAAAATCAATGCGCTGCTTGTCCCTATGGTCTGGAGCACCAATATAGGACCTGTCGCACTTATAAGGTCACCATCTGGCAAGAAACACAAATTTGGCTGAGGAGGAAGAGCAATGCTCAAAGTAGGGGCGCCTCCACTATTGGGGTAAACCAGATATTCGCCTAACGCTCGATTGAAGAGATAAAACAGATTATATGCTTGTTGGCCATTGCCAGTTACTAATGCTATGGGTGTATATGAGATTGGTAGAAAGTTTTGGTAATAGAGCTGCCAATCTTGTCTGAGGTCACTTGCAAGATCGATAAACACTTGAGCTAAAGAATTATAAGTGCTCGTTTGAAGATAAAGGTTATTTGTCTCAAAAAAATAGTTCAATTGATCTGCTTGTTGCTCTACATTAAATACGATATCATGTGCAGCTCCTGGATTAAGGAAAATCGCCAAACGACCGTTGGAATCAGTAGTCTCTTGAAGTGTCAAAGTTCCATCGCTAGTTTGAATCAAGGTCCCTCCAGTTCCTGGGTTGATGAGGCAAAATAATGAATGAATTGTTGGAGATGAGGATAAAGTGGCTAAACCACCACCTGACATGGCTGTTAAATAGGCCCCTGTACCCGTGCTGTAAATATAAATTGGTTGGGCACATTGTGTGCTGGCCCGATGGAACAAAGATAAAAAAAAGATTGTTAGGAAAATAAGAGTTCTCATGTTATTTTTTTGTTTTGGTTGAAGAACACCTCACTTTATTTTCATATATATAGGAAAATGCGTATCAGTGCAGTTAGATTTTCCGTAGTTCATCCAAAAAAAAATATTGACAGTTTAAAGTAAAAATATCTGTTAGTCGTGTCTGTTTAGATTAGTAATTTTTTTTAAGTCTAATATTACGAAATGAGTCAGTCCGTAAAAAAAAATTCCAGCTCAAATTTAATATTTATGTAAAAAATAGGTTTTGAGCCGAATTTTACTTTTTTTGGTCAAAAGTGATTCCAAAAAATCTAAAAAAAAAATTGATTTAAACAAAAATGGGGATATTAGAAAGAAACAAAGATATCGAATTAAAAATAGTGAAGAATTTTTGCATAAATATGAAAACAAAAACATAATTCAAACAAGTTTTTAATTAAATTAATTTCTCATAAATCAAGTTTTTTATCAAAACAAAAAAATGCTTTTAGGAATTAATAAATTCTTTTCAAAAAAACCATTTTTTTTCAAAAAAAACAAATCCTTAATTTTTGTAAAAAACTTCATGACCAAGATTTTTAGGCAATATTTCTTTTCCTAATAAACTCTTCCTCGACCCCCCCGAACTCAAAATTGCAAGTTTCTTTGTTATTCTTTTGATATTCCTTCAAAAGCCCTTTTAGCCAATCGAAATCCTGCGTCACATTCTTAATTTTTGGGAAATTCAGCAACAATCTAATTGGGAAATCTACGAAAAAAAAGCCCATAAAATTTCTAATTAAAGTCTTTAAATAAAAACTAACATTTTTCCTCATTTTTCTTCACATGTGCCTGAATAAACTCATCCTTCATATAATTCTTCTCACTGAAGTAATAATTGACCTGTCTCGCTATGAATTCCTCCTTTGAATATTCCTTATTATTATTTTTCTTCACGATTTTCTCATTTTCCTTCACAATTTTCTCATTTTCCTTCGTTATTTTCTCATTTTCCTTTGTTTTTTTCTCATTTTCCTTTATTTCTCCTAATAACTTCTGCCTTTCCTCATCAAGATTTGAACTTCCGATATTCAAATCCAACATTTCCTTCCTTTCCAATTCAAGATTTTCCCCTGATTTCAATAAGATATTCAAAATATTCGGATTTTCCTCATTTATCTTCTTTATAGTTCCTATGCGGAATTGCGAAAGAATTGGAGAAAAAGTATCAGGACATAATTCGAAAACTTTGAATTTCACATAATCTTCCAATTGGAAAAAAGACTTGTTTTCATGAGTTTCCTGATATTTCGTGAGGAATTCTTGAGAAATTGGTATAAAATAGGGTTTTTCTTGATTAGGAAGAGGATTTCCTTGGTTTTTCATTGGGGCTTTGATATTATTAGCTTTTGATTGAGGAAAAGGGATTTTGACTTGATTTTGTATGGAGTTCCATTGGGACTTTTTCCTTTGGAATTCTTCTTCTGGAGTCTATTAAATATTGAAAATGAGGGTTTTTTAAAAAAGTACAGGAATGTTGAGATTTAAAGAATTTTCATTTGCTTTTTTCTGGATTAATAAAGGCTTTTGTGAAGAAATTTTAGGGTTTTTTTGAACAAATTCTTCAGAGGAAGATTCTTCTGAGCTGGTATCAGAATTTTCCATTGGCTTTTTAAATATCTCTTTATTCAAGGGCTTTTTCAATGAATTATCATTTTTCTCAATATTTTTCTCTTTCAAAGGGTTTTTCTCGATTTTTTTCTCATTAATAAGGATTTTCTCGTTTTTTTTCTCATTAATGGGGATTTTCTCGATTTTTTTCTCTTTCAAAAGTATTTTTTCGATAGGAAAAGAGTCTTTTTCCTCAAAATGGCCTATTGAATGATCCAATTGGACCTCAGAAAAGGGATTTTGATTATTAAGAATATCTTTGATTTTCGAGCATTTTTCTATAAATTCGCAAAATTCGCAAATCTTGATTTTTTTCGACGTTTCTCGATCTGAAAAGTCTGAAAAAAAGCCTTGATTTTCAATTGTCCGTTTCTTCGATTCCCAAACTTCGATAGTCAAAATATCAGAATCTTCATTTAAAATAATGTCTTTGATTTTCTCTGATAAATTGATTGTGAATTGGTCTTGTAATTTAAAACGCAGCGTTTTCGCCTTGAGAACATTGATTTTTTCCAATAAAAATTGATGGAAATCGTAAAAAGTGACGATTTTCGCTGGTATCGCAAAAACCAAGTTTTCTTTAGCTATGGAATTATCTAAAGGTTTGATTTGGATCTTTATCCTCATATTATTTAATCTATTTTAAATAAAAAAACCTAGATTTTAATCATTTTTCCAAATTTTTATATATATATATATATTATTATTAGCATTTTTTAAATAAATGAAATGATAAAAAAAAAATTTCTTTATTTATAGTTTTTTAGGGTTCTTTTCTCTTTATTTTCCTCATATCTCATTCTATCGTATTCTTATGTGGAGAAAAAGCCACGTTTTTTCTGCCTATAATTTCCTTTTTCCAATATATTCCTTTAAGCGGAGTGACTGGCGAACGTTCTTTTCCATAGTTTTCTTCGATATCATAACTTGCGCTTTCCTTGATATTTAAATATTTTTTAAATTCAAGGCGATCATCTAAGAAATTGCTGATTTTATGTCTTGTTTTCCTTTCATAAAAGCATATTTTCGGGTTAGTTTGTGAATTGATGGCTTTTTTAAGTCCAGGACTTTCTTTATCAAGCCAACTCCCATAACCACCACTATTGCTAATACTAGAGGAGAACTTCTTGAATATCGGATCTTCTGTGAGAAATTCACAGGTTTCATCGAAACCATTCATACAAGGCTTATTCGAATAAAGGAAATTCGAAGATTCACCCTCATTGGGCGAAAGAGTATTATGATCTGGAAGATCTATTGGAATATAAAGAGTCTCATTGAGTTCGGTGATATGTTTGATTTCGAATTTACGTTCATTAAAACTTTTCAATATGGTTTCGACGGTGTTTGAATCTTCATTGATGTCGAGCGATTTACGTTGCAAACCAGTGAAATATTCATGTTCTAAGGCTTCTTTAGCTGTTATGCGACGTTTTGGGTCAGTTTCCAACAATTGCATTAATAGATCCTTAGCTTATTTATAATAACAAAGAGTTTTTATTGAGGTTTATAGTTTTAGAGTTTATAATAAAAACCTTCATTTGAAATTGTTTGATATTGTGGCTTCTTGTAATCGAATTCACAGGCTTTATTTTGTTTAACTACTGTATTATAGCTTCTCCCATCGAAAACCGAAGATCCGAATAACCTAAAATCTTGATATAAAATCTCTTCATAAAAATTAGATAATGAATTTCACATGATATGGAAAATCACTCCTATGCTAAATTCATCACAAATCTCTCCATATTTCTTATTTCCGCTTTCATAATTAAAGATCTCAGGAGCCACGAATCCTGGGGTCCCGCATCTCGAAAACATGAATTTCTCCACATTGACAAAACTTGATAATCCGAAATCGGCTATGCAGATATTGGATTCTATGATATCTTTATTGCGGAGAAGAATGTTTTCAGGCTTTAAATCACGATGCATGATCCCATGTTCATGCATATGAGCCACAGCTTGAAGAATCGCCTGCAGAAATATATGGATCTCTTGATCCGAAAAACGCTTCTTCGAAGATAGATAGGAAATCATGTTGCCACCCTTCAATAACTCCATCACGAGATATAAAGAATTATCGGTTTCATAAACCTCACGAAGCTCTAAATTGTTTAGATGGGAAAGAGATCGCATTATTTGGATCTCGTTTTTTATGGAATCCTTGAAAATTCATTAAAAATCATTGAAAAATCATAAAAATCATTAAAAATCATAAAAAATAATAAAAAATCATTGAAATTTTTTTTTTTTGAAAATCCATTGTTAAAAAACCGTTTAAAATCATAGAAAAATCATGAAAAAATCAATGAAAAAATGTATGAAAAAATAGGAATTTAAATTTTATTAAAAGTAACTTAAAAAAATTTTCTTACTTTTCCTTTTTTTTGCGAATATAATGTGTCTTTTAGAAAGGCCTTGACTGCATATTGGAATCCTGTTTCCTTGCTTTCGACGAGATAAACTGTTGCGAAATTCCCCTTTCCGATTTTTTTTATAGCTTTATACCAAAAATGGAAATTCATAATATTCAGTTTTTTCCTGAGAAAAGGGGAAAGTAGATGAAAATCCTCAGGATCTTTGAAGAAAAGCTCTGTATAATCGCTTCCTCTGGTCAATTTAAAGCCATAAGCTAGATTATCCGGACTATAATCTTCCTTAGGGTTATGAAATAACCATTCGATTTTTAGATCGAAATCATAAAAAGCCATTCCTTTGATTTTGATGGAATCTTTATTCTAGAAAAGGCTTTAAAATTGCTTAAAATGCTATTTATAGATAAAGACCTTATAATAAATGATGCGATCATTGAAAAAAGTGAAAAATCGCTTGTTTTTGGTTAGTTTGCCTTTTTTTATGAGTTCTAAGGATAAAAGCGGTGATTCTTCTGGCAAATGAATGAATTGAGTCTGGGCTTTGAGGAAGACTTTATTAGGTAAAGTTGAAAAGGTTTGAGCTTTGATGGAAGAAGACTTCAATGGGTTCATTAGATGCGAATTTTTCTGGAGAAATTTATTAAAATTATAAAAAAAAGACAATCTTTGGAGCTATTATTAATATTTTTATTATTATTTATAATATAACTACTACTCAAAAGATTTCATTGACTTAAACCTGAAAATATTAGAAAATCTCTTTGATTTCTAGCTTTCTCAGGTTATTTTACTATAAAATTCCAATAAATAGTCAGTTTTTTTCATTTTAAAGCCCTCAATTTTAATATTGAAAACAATACACTGAAGTTCTAGATTTCTTAATAAAATATAATAAAAAATTCAATAATATGAAGAATATTAAGAATATTAAGAATATTAAGAATATTAAGAATATTAAGAATATTAAGAAATTACAGAATAAACTAAAAACCTATTTCCTTCTCGATAAAATAATTAATTAATTTCCTAATAAAAAGGCCTTTTAAAAAAATTCAAAAAACCCATGGCAAACTCTATTCGTAATCTTCCAGAATTCATCGAAAATGAAATCCTCTATGAAAACGCTTTGAAATTACGTCGTAAATCCCTTTCATCGTTTTCTCTTCTCGGTCCTCCAGATCTTTGTTATCTAACGAAGGATTTCCAACGATCGTTGAATATTTCCTTTAATAAGGCTTCTTCTTTCGGGTTTTATCATTATAATTATGGATTATGTCCATCCAGTCCAGCGGCAGTTTCTGCCTATATAACCAAGCTTTTGAAAGATCAAGAGATTGAAAATAATTGGTTTTCCAATGGGAAATGGATGATATCGAAAGCCTGTTATTGTATGTTTGATATTTTTACAAGGACAGATATCTATTTAGAAATCATGTTTCCAGGAGGCATGCGATTATATGGGATAATGATCAATGAGGAAATCACACAAATTGATGAGAAATCATGGGAAACTGGATATATCTCTTCAGTTTTAAGAGCCATGCAACCTGAGAAATTGCCTATGATAAAGTTATATCGTGAATTCCTCAGGTTCTTATTTTATAAATGCTGCGATATTCGATTTTTATTTTTTTTCCTTTATAAATAAAGACTTGAAGACATGGAAAATTTCTTCCAAATCGTGTTAAATTCCTTCGAAAGATTAGATTTGCCTATAGAACCGAATGAACTTTTAGCAGTGAAAGGCAATAAAATGTTGAATATCGTCTGTGATTATTTGAATCGGAAACGAAGATATCAATTAGGCATTAAATTCTTCAATATTCTCGTCGATTTTGATTTCCATAACGTGGTTTTCCTCTCTTCAATCTTCAATTCAATAGGCAATAGTCTCGATACTATAAAATTGATGGCCCCACTTCTCCAGAAAAACCCTCATGTTTTCACTTTGATTTATCAAGAAGCTTTTTCTTTATTACAATTGAAAAGATATGATTTGGCTGGGAAATTGACTACAGCCTTAATTCAGATGATTCCTGAGTCTTTTGAGGCCTGGTTGCTTTTAATAGAAGTTTATTTTTCTAGTAAAAATTATGAAGCGATGTTATTAACATTGAATATCGCTCCTTTGAATCCCAAAAGGACCTATAATAATGGATATTGTTTTCCTAATGAGGAAAAAATCTTAGAAGGAGGTCTTTTAACAGAACCTAAGGAAAAAGGCGATTCTGATTATTTCCCTTTTAACATAGAGGTCGAAAACCCTGATTTCCGATATACGAAGCTTAATGATGAATTCAAATATATTCAACAGGATTATATCGATCAAAATAAGAAAAAAGAGGCAGAATTAAGCAATTTGCTAGCTTCGAAGCTCCAAGATCAGGAATTGCAGCTTTATAAGATATTAGTTCGAATAGAAAGAGAAATTTCATGGGAAAAGCTCTTATTATTAAGAGCAAAATTATTCCTAATGGATGAAAATGTCAATAATAATGGGAATTTGACTAATTCGCTTATTAGCAATAGTTCTTTGAATAATAAGAAGAAAGAGTCTTTTTCTACAACTGCTTCATTGAAATCACAGATTCTCAAGCCTTTATTGAGTAATTTTCATAGGAAAATCGAAGATTATGAGATTTCTGATGAAAAAGGCCAAGAAGAAGCTTTAGCCAATAGTAATAATGATCTTAATAATAATAAGTCTTCAAATGCCAATAACCCAGATTTCATGTCTTCGAAAACCCATCAAAAAACCTTCGAAATCCTTAATAAAAAGAGGCCTTTAGATTCGAATAATGAGGTTCTTAATGAAACTGATGAAGATGATTCCGATAAAGAACATGAATTGCCTAGTTTCTTAAAGCCTGAAGAAGATCTAAAACCTCTAAATAAGCCTAAAATGAATAAAGACCTTTTATTATCGAAAAAGGATGAGTTTTCTGAGGAAATGAGCCAAAGCCAACCTGTGAATATCCAGATTCCAGCCAGTTTAGAAGATCGTTTAATGATACCAGTGAAGCCTTTGAAATTATGCGAAAATATAGAGAATTTCTCTAATATTAATAAGAAAAAGGCTGAATTTGAGGAAAATGATAAGGAATTGAGATCGCATGAGTTATCTATTAGGAATATAACGAAAAAACAAGGAATTGAAGGTGTGGCTTTTGAAAACCCGCTTTTGGACTTTTCGAAGAAAAGACTTTGTTCGAAAATCACGGATTCTTTATTCGAGGCTTTATATGGAGATCTTAATGCGTTATATGAATGGAGTCAAGAGGAATATATGAAACAAACGAAGAATCGAAGGAAAAAGCCTGAATCTAATGATGATGAGGAAGAAGAAGAGAATAAAGATGAAGAAGAAGAAGAGGAATATATCGATGATTTGAAAATATCAGGGAAATTATGGGTTTTCAGAGGAATTTTGGCTCAAAGACTCATGAGAAATCGCTTTGCGGAAACTGCATATCGAAAAGCTGTGGAAAGAGGCTTCTCATTATTTGCCTGGAGACAATTATTAGGGATTTATCTGGAAATCGAGAATTTTAAGGCTTCTTTGGTTTGTATAGCCGAAATATTGGATGAATTGGAAAATGAAGGAGTTGAGAATTTCGTGTTTTTGCCCAAATGGATCGAAGAAGCCATTTTACAGATCATATCGAAGGCAGGATATAAAGGCTTGACGAATCTATTGAGCGAATTGAATTTAGATGATCCCAGTATCAATGAATTGATCAAAGAAGCTGCTTATTGGAAAGTCGAAGGGTCTGGAAATGTCTAGAAAGTATTTTTATTGAGAAATTATTAGAAATTATAAAGAATCGAAGAAAAAAGCTTAAAAAATACTTAAAAAATACTTAAAGAATTGATAAAAAAATAGATAAAAATAGAAAAAAATAAACAAAAATAGCTAAAAATAGATAAAAATAGATAAAAATACTTAAAAAATATATATAAAAAAAGATATTTCTATTATGAAAAGGATTTCCAAGTCGAAATCGCGATTTCTAAAGAAAGTCCAAGGCAAAACCCATGGGAAATGTGAATATTCCTCTGAATCTGAAGATTCTGATAACGAAAACATCTCATCTTTTCCTGAGAAATCGTTGCTTCTTCAATTAAAAAGCTCGAATCTCCAGGAAAAAGAAACCGCGACTTCGATTCTCATGAACCTTTCTAATGAAATTTCTCAAAAACAGCTGAATTTCCTATTTTCAGATTCAATTTTGAGCCTTTTATTAGAAAACCTCGAAAAGGCCTTGAATCCTCAACTTGTGATAAACACAATATCAGCGATTTTGAGTTTAGGCCAAGCGGAATCTCCTTTTTCCAATCAAAATGCTTTAAATAGGACGATTTTCCTTATAAATTCAGGGCTTTTTAAGATTCTCGAAGTCCTATTGGAAGGCACGATCCAGAGATTAATGGAAAAATCTCTTTTGATAGTGGATATATCGAATTTTAAGGAAATATTGAGGAAAATCGTGAATTTGTTAGGTTTTTATAGCGAAACTCTAGAAAAAGAGCTTCTTGAGAAATATGTCTTGAAATTGGCTATGAAACTCATTGATATTTCGCTAATTCTAGAAGATGAAGCTATTTTCCTCGATATTCTCGACCTTTTTCATATATTAACTGAATTTTCAGGCGAATTTCGAAGGATTTTATGCGAAAACCAAGCCTTTCTCCTTAGAATCAATCAGATTTTCAAGACGAAAAGCGAAAATCCTAAGATTTTCATCGCAAAAGGCTATATAATGGGTCTTTTCCTGAACCTTTCATTAGAAAACCCTAATCTTTTTGTTGGTTTTTATGAGGAAATCTCAGTTTTCCTCGATTTCCTCTTGAATAAGCCCTTTCTCAAGGAAATAATCAAATTTCTAACACCTTTAATTTCTTTGAAAGGCTCAAAATCCTCAGGAAATGAAGAAAATGAAGAGATTATAGAGGAAAAAAACGAAAAAACAGAAGATCTTGAGAAAAATCGCGATTTCTTTATAGAAATCGCGAAATCATTAGAACTTTCTCTTCTTTTCCTACATAATCTCTTTGAAAATGACCTTTTCGAAGACCTTAGTTCAGAAGAAATAGAAGAAGAGCTTGATTTTCAAGGGCCAAAGGAAGAAAACATAGAAAATGTTGATATTTTCAAAGAAAATATGCAGAAAATCATCTTAAATTATAACAAAAGAGGCTATTTCCTCAGCCTTTTATCAGAAAATCTGTTGATTTCAAAGTCGGAAATGAGTCTTTTCGCCAATATAGAGACTTTAGGCTTAGAAAGTCTGATAAACGCGGTTTCTGAGGTCAATTATCTCTCGATTTCAGTGCTTTCGGCTATTTTTTCTCAAAGAGATCTTTGCGAAAACCATGAAAAACGCGATTTTCTATTATTTCTTTGGACTAAAATCCAGGATTTTTCAATAATCCTCAAAGAAATGATGTTTTTCCCTGAATTTCGAGACTTTTTCCTTCTAATTCTAAGGTCTTTCCTCGATTTTCTAGAACAAAATAGAGATTTTCAGACAATAATCCCTACAAATGATCTATTTTTATTAGGGAAATCGATCCTTTCGTTAGAAAATGAAGAGCTTTCCTCTATTTTCTTCGAAATCTTGGCTTTGCGGTTTCCAATAAGTCTCACGAATAAAGAAATCCTCTCAGAAATCGATTTATCGCAGATATTGGACCTTTTGATTCAAGGATTTCAATCGAAAGACCATTTTCTAATAATAGCCGAGGCTTTGAATGCCTTATTTGATATATTCGCTGATGAAACTTATAATATTCAATTGAAAAATAAGGCGATTTTAACAATTATTGAGAAAATCAGCTTCGAAAAGGCTGGAATTATTAAGAAAAACAGGAAATTCATTAAAGAAACACAACAAAACCTCAAGGAATTCATTAAATATAAGCGAAATCTCGGAGTTTAATTAAAGAATTTAAGCGAAAAAAAATCCAGATTTTTTTTTAAATAAAAACCTCAGAAAATCTACAAAATGTCACAAAAACCTAATAAAAACCCTTCTTTCAAGTCTCCATATCCATTTCCTTCCTCAATGCAACAACAGCCTATGAAGGATTCCTATCAGCCTCAATTCATGCAATTTAAGAAGGAATATGATGAATTCAGGCAATTTGTTCGCAATTCTTTGCTTTCTCTTCGTAAAGAACTCGAAAACGTGCTTTTCGCTTGTTTCCTTCAGCTTTTGCGAATTGGACTTGATAGAAAGGATGAACTTCAAGAAAGATTCAAGCTTTTTCGCAATATCCTCGATTCCAATAAAAGCCTTTTCCTGAGTCCTCGGCTTTTAAAAGAGGTTCAAATAATTTCCTCAAGCGCAGTGACATTTGAAAATTTCGTGAGTAGTTTTCCAGAATTGATAGAGAAAATCGGAATAAACGGGAAAAACGTGGTTTTTCTAAGCGAATTCGCATATGAATGTTTATTCTCATATTTCGAGATCGAGAAAAAATCCGCTATAATGAATTCCCTTTCCTCGTTTCTTTTGATCCGGATTTTAAAAGATCCGGTTTCTGAAGCGAATTTCAAGAACGAATTCCTGAAGCTTTCAGGAATCGAAGATATCGAGAAAATGTCAGCAGGAAACGTCCAAACCTTGCCCACAAAGGCGGATTTCGATTTTTATATGGCATTAGATTCGATGTCTCGAAAGCGGTTTTCTAATGATCGAACACGGAAAATGAAGGTGAATTTACAAGATGTGAGTTTCATTACGGATGCTTTAAAAGGAATAGTCAATTATCAAGGCGAAGGTAATAGTGTATTGCCGATTCCAGAAGTGAAATTGGGCAATAGAGTGTTATTTGCTCAGAATTATCTAGAAAGAGTGCCTTTAGGAGATAATATACAACCTAATATATTACAGGTCACAATAAGCGATTCACAGGAAAATTTGACTTGTGTGGAAATAGGCTTGAATTGTAATGTTTTATTAAGCGGAAATCTCGATAGCTCGATAAGTCTTTATCTATTGAATCCGGAGTTTTTAGAAGATGTGAAGATAATGAAGGAAATGGATCTGAATAAAGATTCCAATGCTTTTAAAGACCTTAATGATAATAATTCTAATTATAAAGACAATAAAGACAATAAAGACAATAAAGATAATAAAGACAATAATAAGGACAATAAAGACAATAAAGACAATAAAGACAATAATAAGGACAATAATAAAGACAATAATAAGGACAATAATAAGGACAATAATAAGGACAATAAGGATAATATCAATAATAATGGGATTTCTATAGAAAAAGCGCAATCTCCAATCTTTTATTATAAGTTCATAGGTCATTCCTCAGCCATAACTTCTTTATCTTTACTTTATGATGAGCTTTTTTTTCTATCTTCTTCTGTGGATTCAACTATCAGACTTTGGTGCATCCGTTCCAGAACCTGTCTCATTCAATATCAAGCCCATATTTCCACCGTTTGGAAAGTCAAATTCAGTCCCAAAGGTTATTATTTCGCCTCAGGTTCTTCTGATAACACGGCGAAGCTTTGGACTTTAGATCGATTATCACCAATTCGTCTATTTTTAGGCCATAATTCTGATGTTATTCTAGTGGATTTTCTTCAAAACCTTCAATTTCTAGTGACTTCTTCTTTAGATAACCGTATGATTTTCTGGGAAATCGCTTCAGGCACTAAAGTGCGAGTTCTTTTCCATTATCAAGAAACTGTGACTAGTCTTTCAATAAGTCCTAGTGGTCTTTATATGATAACAGGTTCTGAGGAAGGAACTGTGATTTTCTGGGATTTAGCGAAATTCCTTAGAGTTAATTGTTGGGAATTCGAGACTAATAATGCGATCAAGACCAGGAATGAAATCAAGAATAAGATCTTATTCACAGGATTCGCGATAGATGAAAGTTATATGATGGTGGGTAATAGAAAGAAAATGGCTCTTTATCTAATGAAAATCATGAAGGAAAGAAGAAATGAGGATATTTATAAGGATTTAAAGGAAGAAGAGGAAGAAAAGGAAAAAAGCGAGAATTTCAAAGGATTAGAAAAGAATTCCTTTGATAATCAAGGAAATGACTTCTTTTTAGCAGCGAGATTCCATGAAAAGAACCATATTTTAATGGTTTCTAAGAATTTAATATAAAAACCCATGAATTTTAAAGACTTTTTCTAATTTTTAAGCGTTTTTTCGCATATAATAGAAAATATAAGGCGTCTCATCTATAGCGAAATCATATTCCAAATCCCGCTTTTCGATTTGTGCGCATCGATCATCAATACAAAACCAGGCATTATCTCTGAAATCCTTGACAAAAGTGAAATAATGGCCTTCTTTCACGGTTTGTCCCTTATGAATGATGATACAATATAACGAATATATCGAATTGAAGCTATCAGAAAGTTTTTCTTTGATTTCCTTAGGTTTTTCATTGTTTTCCTCTTCTATATATTCTAAAGGCTTTTCCTCTTTGATTTCCTCTTCTTTGATTTCTTCTTCTTTGATTTCCTCTTCTTTGATTTCCTCTTCTTTGATTTCTTCTTCTTTGATTTCCTCTTCTTTGATTTCCTCTTCGATTCTTTGATTTTCTAAGTCCTTTTTCAGCATTTCTTCATTGAGATTTTGTGGGAAAACAAAGCATTCAGGTGGAAAAACCTCTGAGGGCATGAATTCCTCAACTATCGAAATTTTATTCAACATTTTATTGAGATTGTTGCTATTTTTGAACCGATTGGCCCGAATTATCAAGATTTGTGGTAATCTATGCCATTTACTGCGTTTTATCGTGAGTTCTGTTTTTTTCCCGCATTTCGCACAATCGTATTTGTTTTCTCCAGTGAGTTCTTCATTTTTCATATAATTTCTCATCATTTCCTTGAAATCATGTTCTCTGGTTTCGCTGATCATTGATTCTTGTGCTTTTTTAAAAAAAAGATCGATTTTTCTAGATTTTTATGAGAAAATCTAAATTAAAAATACAGAAACTCAAAGGGAAATCCACTGCTTTATCGATGTTTTCAGAGGCATTTCCGCATTCTTGACATTCATATCGATGTGCGATTTCGCAAGTGAATAATTTCTCAATCAAGCCTTCTAAAGCGCTTCCTTTGGTTTTTTTCTCGATATCATCTAATAAAGCTCTACCGAAATCAATAGTATCCTGTTGATCTTTCGATGAATTGAAAGGTTCAGGCATGAGTTTCTTGAATTCTGAGAGTTTTATTTGTTCTAATGAGCCGAGTTCTGCGCTTTTCTTCATAGTTTCGAATAATTGATGGAGATTTATCAATAAATTCGAAGGATCTGAGGGGAAATTCGCATTCAAAGCCCCTGCATAAAGGAAGATCTGCTCTTTGAAGGGAAGAGTCGCATATAAAGATTGCAGAAAGGCGTTCATATAACAGACTTTATAGGAAATCAAGGGAATTTTAACATAAAATCGAAATTTTACTAAATCCTGTGTTGAATAATTGAGCGAAATCTCTTTGAATCGGCTCCTTTTGAATGTTATTCAGATGATTTCCCTCGAAAACCTTTAAATTATTCTCTGAAAACATCAATTTCTCATAATTATATTCTAATAAATATTGGGAAGGCTCTGATATCGCATAGATTCTTCGGATTCGACCTAGAAAAGTCTCGATTTGGCTTTTTTTCTCGAAATTCTGAACTTTCGCGTCTTTTTCAAAGAAAAGAGTATAACATCTCGATAATGCGAATAATAACTCATGAAATTCCTTGATTTTGTTATTATTATCCTTGTTTTTGAGCATTTCCTGAGCCAAAAATGAGAAATTACTCAATAATTTCTCCCATTCCTCTTTTTTCAACATATAAACTCTAATAAAACCTAAAAAACGTTTAAAAAGCTCGGAATATTTAAATTTTTACTAAAGAGAAATTGCTTCAAAATCTCAAGAACCTCATCAAAAAAGGCTCCTTTCAGCTTATCCAATAACATTTCCAACACTATTTCCTGATAAACCTTCATCATAAGTTTAACTTCTTCATTTTTCTTCAAATTCCTTTCGATTTCCAATAGAAATCTCAAGGTTTTCTTCGTAAAGGCCACCTGCAATATCCGTTTCAAGCCTTGGATTATAATAGTTTCTTCTTTGGTCATAAATCCTCTCATATTATCCCACACATCCCTTACAATCTTCTTAATATCCTCTTCTGCGATCACCTCAAAGAAAACCTGCAAATTATCCACGAATTCAGGTCTTTTCCCTGCCACTTTCAACATTGTCTTAAAAACACTCCAAAGCTTCTCATAATCCATATACCACCAACTGCTGTTTTGATAGATTTTCGGGTTCATGGAAAGCTTCATCACATCGATCACTAATAAAATGTCTTCTTTTTCAAAGGAAGCCTCAAGAATCAAACCCCATTCCAGGAAAACCTTGCCTAGAAACGAGAAATTCACAGTAGAGGATTCATTGTCTGGAAACATTGGGATAATTAGATCTTGATAGAGGATTTTGATGTTTTTTCTTGCTAGTTCAAGCTTTTCTAAGGAAAAATCCTTGATCACATCTGTGAAAAAGGCCTTTTTGAGCAGTTTCTTTTCTTTTAGAACTTTGAATCGATCTCGAAGCTTCATGTTTAAATGATATTTCTCATTATCTGTGGTATATAAGTAGGAATTTGAGGTTTTTTTGCTTTGGAAAGAACTCAAGGTCCTATAGAGAAGAGAAAAGAGGGTCAAATCCTCTATGGAATCGATTTTTTTCTCGAGATAATGGATATCGAGAGATTTCTGAAGGTCTTGAGGAGTTGTTTGGAAAGTGCTTTCTAGGAAGGATTTCAGAGAAGAATAACGGGAGGACTCAGGAGCCAAAAGAAGGAGGGTGTCAATAGTTTCGAGGATACTCATAGAATATATGAGGGTTTTTTTATTTGGGAATTTGAAATGGTATTGATTTGGAAATTTAATAAATTCTGAGTTTCTCAAGAATTTGAAATATTGGGATATCTGAATTTGGAAAAAATAAACAAATTCAAAAATTTCATTTTTTTCAAGGAAAAAAATGAATTTTTTTTTTCTTAAAAAAATAATAAAAATGACATTTTTTGATCGAACAA
>Ga0302186_10001996_pt1 | contig 16175 bp, 16 predicted proteins | sample II_Bog_E1_2_FD_198782 | JGI IMG/M metagenome (GOLD analysis project Ga0302186, IMG submission 198782) | Peat permafrost microbial communities from Stordalen Mire near Abisko, Sweden - II_Bog_E1_1 | ecosystem: Environmental > Terrestrial > Soil > Wetlands > Peat | place: Sweden: Abisko... | reverse complement strand
AAAAAATATAATTTTTCCAAAAATTTTATTTTTTAATTTATTTTAGAATGAAAAAAAAAATCACATGACTTATTCGATAAATGGATCATTATTCTTCAATGTTCTATCCTACAACTGCGACTGCAATCCCTTGGGTGGCGATTATATATAGCAGGAAAACACAAAACACAGTGCAAATTACCGAACAAATCACTTTCCACATTTTTGAATAAAGATCTGGTCCTATTAGTTCTTTGCACATTCCCAACGGGTTTAAAAAATCCTTTTGGAATAAAGTATTAGAATTAAAAAAATGTTAGAAAAATATGCACAAATTTGAATCTTCCGACTGGTTCGGGCAAAACTGGGTAAATGTTAGGAGCATCTCTTCCAAATCCATTTTTCCTTTTTTCAGAATCTTTTTCAGGAACCAATTCAAAGGAGATTTGAATTTTCCCCTATTTATTAAATGAATTAATATTTCAAAAATAAATCAAACTTGAGTTAATTTTTTGCCATTGAAATCCAAAGCTTCTGGATGATATACATCATACCATAATCTATCAGTGATTTCGCCTGCTCTTTCCAATACTCTTTTTAACATTTTCACTGGTTTTTGTCTTTTGCATGCTTTTTCAATCATTTTATGCGATGTTAAATCAATTTCCTGTTCCCCAATCAATTCATCAGCAGTAACAATATCCTTATCCCATAAAGACACCTAATTAATAAATTTAATTTTTGAATGAAATTTCTCTTAAAACCTTGAATTTATCAGCTCCATAATCATCTTCGCTTCTTAATGGATAGGTGACTGGGAATTTCCATCTCCAATTGAAACTTCCTTTGGTTCTGCATCTCCAATGAACATCAGTTTCGTGTTGTTCTTGATTCGCAGGTCCTCCTCTCACATATAAATCATTGCATTTCTCCAATTCATCCTTGAAGATGCAATCCTGTGTCCCCCATACTATGGCTCTCAATTCGAACTTATATTTCGGTGGGGGAAAGATATCTAATTTCGGGAATTTGGTCTTCAATTTCTGGGGAATCAGTTCCGCCCATAATTCCAATCTTCCTTGAGAGCCTTGCAGGATTTCTGATTTTAAATTCCGCATTTCGATAGGTTTTTTGGGTATTTCTCTCCATTTCCCAGTGAAATGTCTATCTTCTAAATCAATTTCTGTATATCCAATCATTTCATCTTCATCACCAACTCCATCTCTTCCATCCCAAACTTCTATTCTTAAAAAGGCACTGCCAGGTATTTTACAAGGACATTCGAAACATTTGTAGAATTCAGGTTGATATGTTTCTTTATTAAGTGTTTCATTTCTGAGATTAGCTTTATGAATTCCCATTTCAATCTTCAAATAAGGATTCGGCTTCCCATCCCCTAAAGGCTGGATGTCTTTACCAGTGAGAATGTAGACTCTTGCAATATAATCCATTGGTCGCATGAGTTCCTTTAATTTAATGATTTTCTTGTTCATCTTCTCAACATTTGCAGGGGTGTCATCCATTTTCCCCTCCAAAAATATACATTTCATCAAGGCGATTTTTTCCATTTCCTCACCTTGATCTGTATTAAATTGTCTAGATTTACCTCGGGTTTGCCCTCTCATCACTGAAAATCTCTTGATATATTTATCCATCGGGATCTTATCCTCTAAATCATCCGGAACTTTCTCTCTATCTCGTAACCATTCTGGAGTTATATTCAAATCCTCTCCATCTTCAGTATCATATTCTTCGTAATGTTCCTCATTTTTCTTGATTTTATTCAAGAGTTTTTTGCTCAAATTCTTCGAAAAAAGCTTTAATTTTGTCCCCAAATCGTCTTCTTTTTTTTCAATTTTCGGTGCCTTTGTTGTCAACTTCAAATTGTCACCAGGAATATCTTTAAGGGAAAGAGCTCCTGAACTCAACTTGGTGGCATCAGATATTGACATTTTCGAAGTCACTTTTAATGTTTCGATTAGCTTTTATAAATTTGAAGATTATTGAAAAGAAAATCAGGAAATAAATAAAATTTAATACTTGTCGGTTTGGAGTTTTGAATTCTTTAGGATCTTCAAGAATAGGGGATAAAGAGAGATGCATTGAGTTTTTTTGGGAAACATGAACGCTGATATTATTCACATTATTGCCATTTTGACTATTTGAATCTACTAGAGGTTTTTGAGACTTATTGCTTCCTCTTCTTGAACCATTTATATTGTTTATTTTATTATTGTTTCCATTGGATTTTCTTGAAGCCAAAACCTCATGATCGTTGTTATTATTAATGATGTTGATATTTTCTTGGGGTGTTTTATGATCTTCATCGTTATTATTCTCCTTATTAAGTTCGACCTCATCTTCAAGCATCGGTCTGAACACTTTCAAGCTCTTCTTGCTGGGATTTAATTCTGAAACAGGTAAATGTTCCTGACTGATGTTTTTCTCAGTAAAATCTTTGCTTTTTTTGCTTTTATTCTTCAAACTTCCCTCATTCAATGAATTTTCTTGTTCTTGCTCAACGTCTTCATCATCAAGGAACTTCTTGGGATTCATTTTCTGAGAAATTTGGAAGCCAGGGGCCATTTGATTAAAGAGCTCTTTCTTTTTCAAGATTTCTTCTTTTTCCTTCTCTAAAAAATTCTTCTGAGAGGTTTGACTTTCGATTTCTTCTTCTTCCTCACCTAATAATTCTATTCTCTTCGGTTCGTTTGGCAGTATCATTTCTTTTGGAGCATATATATCTTTTGGATGATATACATCTTGTGGAAGATCTTTATGAACAGATGAATTGATCATCTTTAATTGGCCCTTGTTCTGACTAAGTAAAAGAGTTGTATTGATTTTGGATTTCTGGATCTCTTCCTTCTTGATCTTATATTCTTCATCAGGCAAAATTTTATTTTTTTTCGGCAGTTCCCAAGCTATATGTCTAAAGAGGTCCTCATCTTTGACATCAGGATAATAAATTTCTTCTGTTTGGGTTACAACCGCTCCACCGATCTCAACTTTCGTCTCTTTGTCAAGATTTTCGACGATCTAAGAATTGTTTTCATAAAAAATTTCAAAATTATTTTTAAAAACATCTTCTTGTTCTTCAATTTCTTCCTGTCGATCTCTTTCGCTTTTGGACATGTAATATTTACTTAAAATGTTCGCTAGATCGATAGTTGTCAATCCCAACATTCTCTTATCAGCGATATCATTCGAACTATTACTATGATCATATATAAAACAATCCAACACTGGACATAAGGCCCTATTTCTTGGCACATCCACAGTTATCGGCAAATATGTATTGATATTTACCCCTGAATTTACGATTTTTTCAGGAACTGTCACCACAGGATCATATTCATCACCACTAATATCAAATGATGTTGATAAGGCTTTTAATTTCGTTTTGCTTAAAGAACTATGGGTTTCCTCAACATCTCTTAATCCAACCACGAAAATATGAACTTTTTGTGGGGTGCATTCAGGATAGAGAGGCTCCATCGGCACTTTATAAGCATCCTCTTTCTTTATTAAAACATAACCAAAAAGCAACTTCCCTTGAACTTCATCCACTCCATCATAAACCACATTCCACCATTTGGGCTTTTTATAGATCATTTCGACCATTTCATCTGCGTTATCTCCTTTAGTTACTAATATATTTAAATTAAATTTCTGATAAAATCTTTATGAAAAAGTATAAATTACTTTTGTAGTTGATGAAATTGTCTTGAAAGGTTACCCATGTTCGTCCCAAAAGATCCCTCTTTTTGCCCTCATCATCATCAGCGTCATATAATGCGACCATCATTCCCGAAGGCACATGCTTTCGAAATTTGATTAAAAAAACTATCGTTTTAATTTATTATTACATCTTTCTCAAACACAGGAAGTGTCACATCTAAAGTCAAGGTTTCATACCAACCAGGATTCAAAGTCTGTTTTTTCACGCTGCTTTGCTTTATTTGTCCAGCACAACGAACTATCACGAAAGGATCAGAAACTCCCCCTTCATCTGCTGGGGGGACTGCACGACCAATATAGAGATGAATCCGTAATTCATAGCTTTTTGATAAAATTTTAAAATGGAAATTATAAGATTTATTAGAAAAACTCTTGAGTTTTGATGGTTCTTTCCAAAGGAAGTCGAATGGGAGGATTGACGCAGAAAAGGCTCACTTTAACGAATAAGAAACCAGGAAATTCATCATCTGAAAGCAAATTCAAAGCTCTATCTTCTTTTAATTTGATGATTCTTGGCTTATTAATTCCTTCTTGATCTTCCTTTTCCACTAAGATATCTTGTGCCCTAAATAAATTTACCATTTAAAATTAATATTAATCTTAACAAATCCTCACTTTAATCTAAAAAAACAATGTCGTCGATTTTCCTCATCCGCATCAGCGAAATAAAATATACAATCCGGAATTTCATCCCTTTCGCATGGAAAAACCACCTTTTTATCAGGCAAGGGCTCATACCACAAGGCTCTTCCCCCATCAATTTTTACAGGTGGCGATTTTATCATATAAGGTCCAATGGCAACATGCACTATGGCTGTTTCTTTTTCAGGAAGTTCATGTCCCTCTAAAATATCTACTCTTAGTAAATAAGTCCTTTGTGGTGATTGGGGAATAGGATTCAATGGGAACTTGAAATTTAAGTCCTTGCGTTCGCTTTTAGGGTCTCCCACATTTTCGCTTGTCAATCCATAAAATATCCTGCCTCTATATGTTGACCCTAGATCTTGCCCATAAAGAGTCATAAGTTCAGCATCTTTATTTTCCAAAGCCGAAAGAGGAGCGCCATATAGATTACCCCATCGAGGCTTGATTGGTTTTTCTCGAATCGATGCGAACCCCACCTTAAAGTTCCCAATGAGATCATCAGAACCTACCAAATCACTATCCCAAACTTCGATTTGAATGAATTTTGATTGATTGGGCAACATACAACCCAAGCTGACTCGTTGGTTCCATTCTGGGTTTTTTGAGGTGACTTCTGAGGATTTGTTTTTTATTCCTGAATATTTGCACATGACATATCCATCAACCCTATAATAAATGACAGTTTTGATAATATATATTTAAATTAAGAAAGAATCTCTCACTCTGGCTTGTACATATCCATTGGGGCTAACGCTTCAGCTCTATATATTTCCATAGCCACAACATGACCTTCTTGTTTGACTTTGCTTGAGAAAAAGCTTTTTTCCTTTGTTAGGTTCGGATCCTTATCAGTGGTGACATCATGAATGTTAGGCTCATCGTTCGGACCCAAAACCTCTAAGCTAACTTTCAAATAACCCATAATCCCTTCTCTCTCATCCGTGGGGTCAGTCAAAGTCAACCAGATTTGATACAATTCATGGTTTAATGAGAAATAGACGCTCGTCAAATCCAATTCATAAGCACCCATGATTGAATCTTTCGCTATAAATGAATTCTTATCAAGAACTGTGAATTTGATAGTCATGGTCTCGAGTTGCTCTTTGTCCATATTCTTCAGACGGAGGAAAAACACCTCATTGAATAAGGGACTCAATGTCTTTTTCTTGGGTTTCGTATATTTTTTCTGATTCAGAATCTCCACTCGAACCATGGGATCCGCTGCTGATTTCGAGAAAGCGCTGATCACGCCTCCAAGACCACCTCCTCTATGTCATTTTTAATAAAATAAATCATAAGTATTAGGGTAATTACTTCGCTGGAATCAGATCATTAGCCTCATAAATTCTAACTTTTACTCGGTAATCTCCCTTTACCATCTTATAGCTCTAAAATCATCCAAATTTAATGAGATATGAGAATTATAATAGAAGCCTTACACTTATTATCTCTTGTTCGGTGAGTTTTTTGCCTGGTTTGGCAGGTTCTTTAGCATTTTCAGTCATTTTTTTAAATTATCCCTTTTGAAAATTTAAAACTTTTTGCTTTTTGTTTTTTTGAAATGATGCACTTAGTATTAAATCGTCCGAATTCAAATTTATTTCAAATTTCATCTTAACGTTGGCTTGATTTTGCTCCACTCATGGCTCAAAACGCAGAAAATAAACTCGCACACACTACCAACCTAGCGCTCGATCATTATTCTGGCACAAATATCCCAAACATCCATTCTCGTAAAGATGGCAATGATGTCAAACTCATCAAATCCGATTTCACCCCAGAACTCAGACCAATTGACCCAAAGTTCAAACAACCTGCCCCAGGCCTTCAAAGACCCCAGCCTCCTATTTATCACCCCCCACCACCACCTCTCCAACAACAACAAGAAAGAAACCAACCTCTTGTTCCTCCCCAAAACCCAAATTACAACAAAAGCTCAAATCAATCATCCAATCAAGCCATACCAAATTCAAATCCTAATCTTAATAACGTTCCACATCTCCAAAATCCTCTTCCAAATTATAGCCAACCCCGTCCCTTGGATGGACCACCACAACCACCTTTCCTGCCAGGGGAATATAAATTTTATTCAACGGTGAGATGTGCATTGTTGCAAAATTACCCGAGAACTGGGTTTGAGAAATTGATGATGGGCACCACGTTGACCATGAGACCGATCTTTAATATGGATGAACAAAATCAAAGGTCTTGCATGCAGAAAGTCAGCACCTTCTATATTTACCCCGGTACACATAGTAGGGAACACTTTAGCATGGAACCGATGTTCATCGTCAGAGAAAACACCAACACTTGCTCAAAGTTGTGTTTGACGTAATTTTGATTATTTTTGCTTTGAAAAAAGATCATTTTATTTATTTCTCAGAACTGATTGTCGACCATTTGAAATCCTCGTCAGTCATGATTTTGAAGGCAAGCAGGAATTCCTTCATCTGCAAAGAGAGTGCAATTTTAATTGTTTTTGCATGGGCCGGTGAGTTTTTCTTTATTACCTTCATATGAAATTTTTGTAAAATAGGCCAGAAATGCTTATTGATTATACGGAAGAAGGCACTAAGCATACTTTTGAAATGGGTGGCATTTTCCATCCTTTTGTATGTTGTGATTATGAACTCGAGGCATTTAATAATCAAGGCCAAACTTTATTCGTGATCACTGCTCAACGATGCGCCTGTAACATCTATTGTTGCTTTGGTTGTGATTCATGCAACAAATCCATTTTCACGATCAAAGACTTATATAACAATACTATTGGAACAATTGAAATTGTATTTATTTTGATAGAGTTTTAAATCTTTTTGTCTTGCTTTTTTAAATTTGTAGGGAACTCATTATCAAAGTTGCGTGCCAGGAACCCATGAATGTGATTATTTCTGCTTGAATTTTGCACCGTATATAGGTCCAAAAGAAAGGATTCTATTATTGTCAGCCATGATTTTCATAAGTACTAGATTATTTTCTAGAGGATTCAGTCCACAAATAATATTGGATTAAATAAAAACAAAAATTCAGTTAATTTTTGTAATAAATAATAAAGAGAAAAAACAAAGAAAAATTAAATTTATGGAAACAAAAAGTAAGGAAATTATGATTAATTCTCACATCCTTCATTCTCGAATAAAATTTAAATATTCTTCTTATTATTAATAATCACCTTCATTCTCATTGGCGAGGGTGGCATTTTCCGAATTTTGCTTTCGATGTCATTAAAAGCAAAAGTGACTCCAATTTGTTTCCCATCCTTTTTCTTATCTTCTAAATCGTTCCATTTCCCAGGTTGCCCGGAAGATGGATAGATGATTTTGGGAATAATTTCGAAATTCTTCTTTATTTTCAAGATCCCTCCTGCGTTCTGGTATTTATTACAATAATCCAGACAACTCACGACCGTAATTAATCTATCATTGAGCATTTCGAATCCATCTTTCACTATTTCATGACTTCGAATCACGAGACTTAAACCATTATCATCAAGAAATTTCTTTATTCTTTCAAGCGAAAAACGCTTGCATCTGATTTCCTCTAGTCCTAAGATCCCTCTGCAATTGTTATTTTCACCATTGACATTTTCAAGTCCCTCTTCATTGGAAAGTACAGGGTCACACCATAATAATTCATTGACAAGTTTCTGAAGATATGAGTTTTTAGCATTTTCATTCAAATGTTGGATTTCAAAGGGTTTTGGGATCTTTTCAATTTCATCAACATAACGTAAAGAAGCCCCTATTCCTCCATGACAACAAAAAAACTTATTATCAATTATTGCTCCGAAAGGAAGATATTCAAACACTTTGTTGATCCGTTGGAACAAACTACCTGGATCACTGATATCTTCGTTGAATTTCTGTTGACATTCCTCTGCAAAACCATAGATTCTGTTCACCACCTTATCTTCATGATGGCCTCTTAAGAGATGGATCTGATCAGGATATTTCAACTTCAAGGCAAATAACAATACGACCACTTCAATGGAATTGAACCCGCGATCAACATAATCTCCTAGGAATAAATAATCTATGGAATCAATATCCCCCTCGAAAACTGCATCTGAAGGTGTTCCAAAATTATCGAAGATTTTCATAAGATCACCAAATTGGCCATGGATGTTCCCAAAGATCTTTATAGGACTTCGAACCCGAAGAAGAGGACTTTCATTCAACAAGATCTTTTGGACCTCTTCACATAACTTAAGAATCAATTCCTTTTTCATGTTAAATCTATAATCTGGACTATATTCCTTTGGAATCAAAAGCAAATTTATGAAGAGATTGTAAAGACCTTCATAATAGGCTGAAGGCTTTGAAACTAATGGATCATGAAAACCTATGCCTAATTTTTTTGATTCTTCCTGCAATTTATCGATTGAGATTTTCGAAACTATATTGTTGAGGTTATCTTCAGGGCCATAAACAGTGGCTATGATGGCTTGTGGTGACAATCTAAAATTCTGATTAGCAGTCTTCTGATCCTTGGATTTAGCACTAGCGGTTCCTTCCAAATGAGCACTCATAATATCTCCTTTGCTTTTAATTTCGCTGGTGCTGTCTCTTGAACTGTCGAGCGTAGCGATTTTCGGATTCGACAATCGGTGTGATGGTTGTTGGGATGGATTGACATTTTTGGGATGTGGAACCCCTTGGGGATTGAAGACATCCCTTGTAGCAAAAGCTGATGATTTCATTAGATTCGGATGATTTTTCAACAATTTCTCAAGGTCTATCTGCATCATTTTGTCAGTTGGGACATTGGGAGTTTCCTGATCAAACCCACCATGAACAAACAATCCAGTCTCATATAACCAAATGCAATGTCTAAACCTTGGGATAGATAGGAATTTAAACCAATCGCTGGATTCAGTATCATAAATCTCGAGTGGAACGGATTCACCTACTTGATTTGTCCTTCCCCCAACTACCAGCATGAGACTTCCAGAAAATATAGTGGAATGCTATTTTGGTTAAATTTTAGAATAAATTAAAAAATATCTCTTACTTGATATCTCGGCGATGGCTTTTCGTTGTTTTTATAAGGAGCCCGCACCCAATCCCATTTCCCATCGCGATGTCTTCTTAACCCCCAAGTGTCATTTAAAGCGCTTTGATCCGCAGTGCGTCCTCCGAAAACCACCATCATACCATTCGCGCTTCCAGTCACGCATAAACTTGCTGCATGATATACCCTCACAAGTGGAAAGTCACTATTCGGACAATCTATTTTTGCCCATGAAAATGGTGATTTCTCCAAATTCAAACTCCATACATCATTCACTGGCTCGTTACCCGTATTCCCTGCGAAAACCAAGATAAATGGCTTACAAAAAACCATTGAATGACCATATCGTCGGCCAGGAGTGGTCCCGATCACTGAAATCAATACCCATTGACATTTCTCTTCTCCATTCTTTAAATCCAATAAATATAATTCATCAGAAGCAAGACCACCACCCCCCGTGGCACCTCCATAAACTATTAATTGAAGCAATTCGATTGAACAGGCAGAATGAGCAGCTCGGGGAGTGGGAGTCACACCTGCTGGAGAAAGCTTCTTCCAAAGAAGCTGCGATGTTTCAAATAAATAGGCATCGTTGGTGATGGAATATTTACCGGAATCACCGGTTGCACCACCGAAAAGTACAAATTTTGATTTGGAAACAGAGTTCATCGTGTGACCAAAACGCGCGAAGGGGTTTTCGCCTGATATTTTGGAGAGTTCCATTGGGATAAAAAAAGGGAATAATAAATTTTTAATTATTTTGGGACAAAATCTAGAAATTTAATTACGAATTGGTCGGGGGAAGACCAGATTGAGGTGTTTTTCTTGAATTAATAACAAAGAATAGAAAGTAAAATTTAAAAATTATATATTTTTGAAAATTTTGGAAAGAAAAAAAAATGGTTATCTCTTAATTTTTTTGTTGATTTTAAAGAAATTTAATTAATAAAAATTTTAATTTTAATTCAAATTCTTAATTTGTTTCATTTTTTCCTCTCATCATAAACTTAATGTATTATAAAAATCGAAGACAAATGAATCAATAAATAATTATAAATTTAAATATTTTCCAAAAACCTAACCAATCACCAAAAAATCCAAATATAATGGCCTTTGATGCAATTTTATTCGGTCTTTTCTCTCTGAATTTCTTCATAAATGCTGCCAATTCCGTCTTGGCTCCTTTTTACCCCAACGAAGCGATCGCCAAAGGCGTTTCAAAAAGTTTGATTGGGATTGTATTCAGTGCTCATCCGATTTGTTCCTTTTTCTTCTCTCTTGTCCTAGGCAAAATGATGAAACTCTGGGGTCGGAAGAGGATTTTGACCATAAGTTTGATTCTGCAAGCAATAGGTTTGATTTTATTTGGTGTAGTTATCAACATTGATAGTTATTCAATATTTATAACCATTAGTGTTATAGCAAGAGGTATTCAAGGCATTGGTTTAGGCGCATATGGCTCCATAGCCTATGCGTATTTGCCTTTATTATATCCAAATTCCGTGGAAAAGAAAATAGCTTTCATGGAGTTGATCACAGGATTAGGATTAATGTTAGGCCCTTTGTTAGGTGGAGCCTTATATCTGTTAGGGGGGTATCAATGTCCTTTTTATACCTTGTCAGGGATTTTCATCGTAGCTTCACCTTTCATCCTCAAAAAATTACCGAGTGATAAACTAATCAATGAGGAAAAAAAAATGAACCCTTTGCATTTGAGCAAATTTTTTTTGAACAGGAAGGTTGTGATGTGCTTCCTTTTGATGATGTTACCAAATTGTGGCATTTCTTTCCTGGAACCCACTTTGGCAAACCATTTGACAGAATTCACTTCAAGTGATTTTCTCATATCACTTTTATTTTCTGTGGGGACCTTGACTTACGCTTTGACGATCCCTTTGATTAATTTGATGGACAAAAACTATAATAAGAAAACGGCTTTGATCTTCGGCACCATTGTTTGCTCAATAAGCTATATCTTTTTGGGTCCGTATGGTGGTTTTGGCCTGCAATCAGAGCTTTGGATTATCATAATGGGTCTTTGTATCATGGGGGTCGGAGCTGCTTTTTGTTTGGTTCCTTCAATCCCAGAATTTATTAATTTAGGGTCAGAAATCTATCCAGATGATAAGGAAGGTGTTGGAGATATGGCATCTGGGTTATTTAATTCCGCATATTCAGCAGGAATTTTGATAGGACCTTTGGTTGGAGGAGCATTGGATGAAAAGATTGGATTTGCGAATGCAGAGGCTTTATATTCATTGGTGACCCTGGGAATTTTGGGATCATATATTGTATTGGGAGATGGGTATTTGGGATTGGTTGGATTCTTTATGAAGAAGAAGACAGGTGTTTTATTGGCTGAGGAGAAAATGGATAGTGGATTAAAAGATACAGAAAGTCCAATGGATTTTGAATCAGAAAAAGAAAAACCTAACAGTAAAGAGACTATTCTTTGAATGCATTTATCTATTTAATTTAATTATTAATTTAATATTTTTTTTGGAATTTGTTGTAAATGAGAAAACCATGATTTTTTTAACAGTGATTATCAAAGATGTTTATGTAATATAAAAATAAGAATAATCATTTTTCTTCATTTTTTAACTCCTCCTTCTTTTTTTCCATATAAAAGTCCTTTTTTTTTTCCCCATAAAAACTCAAATTACCTTGACTGATTTCTTTCTTCAACTTATTCGGACTTACAAACATTATGTTTTTCTCAGACAGTGTCTTGTAACTCGGTGATGATTTTATATTTTGTTTTTGATTATCCTTTCCGGAATCCTGAAAGCACCCCTCGTTTTTCCATTTCCCCTTGATAAAGTTGACAGCTTTCAGAAAAACCACATCATCCTCAGAATATAAAGCGTTTTTTATCTCATTTTGTGATACTTCCACCACCTGCAAGGCCGAAGCTTTTTTCTGAACCTCGATTTCCTCAACCAAAGTCATAGGAAACCCCTCATTAACCCAAGGATGGTTTTTCAATTCCTCCATAGTAATTCTAGTTTTGGGATTTTTATCCAGGATTCTCTTCAAGAAGCTCTTCAGGTTCGGACTAATTACTCTGATTTTCTTTGGGAATTTAACCTTGTCTTTATCGATCATCTCCATTAATTTCATCAAATTATTATGATAAAAAGGCAGTTTAGAAAACATCATCGCATAAAACGTGATCCCCAAAGCCCAAATGTCTGCTGCTTTACCTGAATACCCCTCACTTTTTCCCTTATTTTTCTTAGAGGCGAGACTTTCTGGGGAAAGGAAATGGTATGTCCCCACAGTTTCAACAAGAATATCGTTGTTTTCCACGACATTGCTCACACCAAAATCACTAATTTTCGCATTCATTTCTTCATCCAAAAGAATATTTTGAGGCTTCAAGTCACAATGCACGATACCATTCTCATGAAGGTAATTAAGTCCCTTGATGCAATCCCTCATAATTTTGCGAACTACCTTTTCTTCAATCAATTTGGGGTCGGTTTTGCACATATTTCCAGGCGTTTTGCTAAGATTTGTTGATACTTTGAATCCCAACAAACTGTCATCCCAAATCAAAAGTTCGCCTTTGGGGGCCAGCTCCAAAATCATATATAATTTATCGCCTTCTTCATCATCAATCACTTCATATAAATCAATTATATTCGGATGGGAAAGTTTTTTCATGATAGCGATTTCCTTGAAAACGTCTTGTAAGGCATTTATGAAATTCGCCTGGCCATTGGAATTCTTTGTATAACGGTTCTGATGCTTTAGGATACTTTTGTGGAATCTCTTTATTGCGAACTTTTTAGAGGTCTTTTCGTTAATTGCCAATTTAACTTTTGCGTAGGCCCCTTTGCCTAAAGTTTCGAGCATCTTATATTCATTGAGCTTACGAGCTCCGTCTTGACATCGGGATTTGATGGCCACGAATGTTTCTTTAACAGTGCTGGAAGGACGCTTTGAAGTAGAAGCTAAAGTTGGAGAATAATCCTCTTCGCAAGAGATTTTAACACGTGGTTTAAAGTTGTTGGAGTCCATTTTTGTTAATAATGGTGATTAATCAGAAAAAAAGTAAAAGTTATTTGTAATTTTAGAAAGAAAAATCCAAGTTTTGGGAAAATCTGAAATGTTACAAAAAAATAATGAAGAAAATTAAAAAAAAATTCTTTAGAAAATTAATTAAATAATTAATTCTTTTTCAAAAGAAAGAAACCCAATTTGCATGCTTTCCAAGAGAAGCATTACGTTAGAAAGTAAGGAAGAGAAAAAAGACAAAGAGGCAACTGAAATAATTTTCGATGAAAAAAAATTAAGCTTTGGCAGAAGTTTGAAATCCCGATCAAATTCAATGAATGGCGACCGAAACATAGAAATTTCTGATGTGAGCATAAGTCGAAACCATTGTAGCATCATCAGTTATGATGATAAGTATTATCTAGTGGATGAAGGAAGTTCTAACGGGACATATATAATCGTGCCTGGGAAAAATTCTTTGATTTTAAAGGATAAAATGGTGTTGAAAGTGGGAGCCACCAAATTTAGTCTCAATTTTAAGTCATTCAATGAAATTGAGCTGGAATATACAAACTTGGATGGTGATAATATCGTTAGTCATACTGTCGAAGTTAACATAAAAAGGGGAAATACAGTGGGGGTGGGTTTTTCTAAAAGTGATTCAAGAACAGATGACTTCATAGGTTTCAATGACACTGAGCTTTCGACGAAATATAAAGATCACATTATTTTTAAGCGAAATGAGGATTTTCTTGTGATTGCGCAATGTAATGGTTGGTAATTTCTTTGTTGTTTTCATATAAAAAAAAGCATTATTTTAAGGGTGAAAGTTAAACTTGTTCCCCAAAGATTATATCGACTTAAGAGAGGGACTCAGCTTCATGTTTGTGATATTCGTTATGATGTAACACAAGTCAATGAAAGCGCAAAGGATAGATGTCTTAATTGCAAGAAAGGAGCTAATCTGATATGTTTGCCTTGTGAACATCATATTTTCTGTTCACTTTGTTATGATATGAATAATTATAAAAGCTGTCTGAAATGCAATAAAAACATTAAAGATGTCCTAATGATAGAAAAGCTGAAATTTATCTAAAGTTCATTCTTTATTAGTGAAAAACAATCTTTTTTATTAAAACATTAATTATTAAGAAAAAATTATTGAAAAAAAAAATAAAAAATATGACTTTGAACTTTTACAAATACAAAGACCCCGAAATGTCATTTAGTGTGTATATTTTTTTTTGCTAAAAAACATTATTAGTGGAGGAGCCCTTATGATGATTTACGAGGATCAGGATCTTGGTGGAAGCAGCAATGAAGGAGATAATAAACTATCTGCCCCTTTGAATGATGAGAATTTTTTTTCGATCAAACTGAACGACGTTTCTTTAATAATTAATTGTAATTTAATGAAAATCTTTTAAGGATGGATCTAAGGGAAAGGGAAGGCCACAATCTGGCAAGAATAAGGCATTTAAAGCAACTGAAACCATGAATGAACCGAATGGCGAGCAAAAAATCTTTGAAGATTTTGTTGGAATGCTTACGAAATATGACCAAAGTTTGAATTTTTAAAGTTAGATATTGTGATTAAAAAGAAATTTTAGAAACGGTTTCCAAAATCCTGAATAAAGCTTATTCTGAAGCAACGAAAAAACCGAAAAAAAACTACTTTTGAAGAGATTAACAAAAAAGAATTATAAAATTTTTGTTATGATAATTATAGTAGTTGTAAATTTCTTTGAAATATTTATTTTCTTTTTTTTTGGAAATTTTTTGGAAAACGATAAACTTGAATTTTACTAACAGGTAGTAAAAAAACTATATAAATATAATTCATTTTTTTTTAGAAATTAAGAAAATTTAATAATTTAATTTGTCTTAATAAAACTTTATTTTAGTTTTAATTTATGATGGAGTGTATCGATGATGAATTCACTCATCGAGTCGGTATTGACATGGATGCTTTCTTCAAAAAGCCTACTAAATCTGCTTTGGCAAATAAGTCTGCCCTAATCGAAATAGAAGAAGCAAAATAGTTCATTTTTTCCCTATCAAATGCAAAGGTGTTTTTTTAATCCAAAATTTCTAAGTTTTTAAATATGATATAGGAAAAAACTACTCTGAATTTGTGGACCAACATAGGACGAGCAAAGCAGATTATGAAAAAGATGTGGAAATAATAAAAAAATACACTTTTCATGACACTTGGTATTGCACAAAAGTAAATTTATTATTAGCGTCTGATTCGGATGATTTAAAAAACGAAGCAGACTATATCAAAATGCTGAAAAATTCTATTCAAAACAGAGCCAAAAAGAAACCTATTATCAATAAAACCTGCTTTAGAGGCATGCGTCAGTCAGAAAAGGAATTCAAAGCCTATGAACTGAATGAAATATTGTATATCCCTTCTTTTTTATCAACAAGCAAAAATGAAGAGAAATTTTATATGGCCAAGAATCATAATAGTTTAATCAAAATTGTGTTGAACTATCCTCCTAATAACGCGATCAATGTTGATGATGAACTTTCTATCTACTCAAAAGAGGAGGAAGAGGTTTTGTTTAGTTGTTACAGCAAATTCAAAGTAATTGAGAAAAAACAGAATTACATTTATAAAGAAAAAACTTTTGAATTTTATCTGAAATTAGAACACATAAACCAACCGCTTGATTCTTTAGGTGTTGGAAATATTTTGATGATGAACATTTTGGGATTTTAAAAAAAAAGGCAAAGCTGAAAAAAAAAATAATTAAAAAAAAATATTATAATTTAGTGAACCAAATTTTTTT
>Ga0302186_10001993_pt1 | contig 16184 bp, 10 predicted proteins | sample II_Bog_E1_2_FD_198782 | JGI IMG/M metagenome (GOLD analysis project Ga0302186, IMG submission 198782) | Peat permafrost microbial communities from Stordalen Mire near Abisko, Sweden - II_Bog_E1_1 | ecosystem: Environmental > Terrestrial > Soil > Wetlands > Peat | place: Sweden: Abisko... | reverse complement strand
GATTTACCAAATGATATCTAGTGGGAAAACTAGATTGTAGAACCTCAACTACTAGGACTAATAAGGTTATATATTTTTATACAAATTTATATGATTTTATATGTTTAAATGGAGGGATACACATGACCAACATCTTGTAATATTTTAATATTTACATCATAACCTTTATTTTTAAAAAAATCACATGCAAATTCACAACTTGTCATATAATCGTCTTTTGTTCCAGTGACGAATAACATGGAACATGGATTATATTCTTTCATGTCACAAACTTCCAAATTATTTTTTCCAAATCCACCCATAATATTTATTATTTTCTTGAATATTTTACCTCCATATTTTTGAGCAACAATACTTGAAAATATTCCTCCATTACTAAATCCAACATAATAAATATCATTTATATTATGATCATTCCAAATTATTTTTATCATATCATTCATATATTTTAAATCATGTTCTGGATTCTTAACATTAAATCCACATCGTCTATCATGATATTCACCACAATTTGTTCCGCAAGCTAAAGCAATAATGAATTTATATTTATTTGATAATTCTCTCCATTTAGTTTGATTCAATGCCATATCCCAAGGATGATCTCCAAGTCCATGAAAAAATAATACAAGATTATATTTTTCTGGCAAATTGTTTGGAACATGTAAAATCATTGTTCTATCATTTATTGGAATATTCGTTGTTGTTCCATTTTCATCTTGGAATATATTATCTTTAATATTTTCATTCAATTGTATTAATTCTTCATTTGATAAATCATACACAATATCGTCATATTCACATATTGGCTCCATTGATGAAATAAACTCAAAAACATCAAACTCGCTCATTTATTATTTATCTAATTATTGTAATCATTATATAATTATATTTTCAATTTTAAATAAAGAAAGTATTATATATTAATTAATTTCCAATATTGATTTGATACATGTTCAAAATATCCTTTTTTGCGCAATTTCTGCATAGAGGCATTCAATGTATTTTTTGGTGTTTTGCCTTCAAAAATATTTGTAGCAAAATCAGAAATATCTTCAAATTTAAATTCATTATATCCAAATCTACCATTTATTTCATCTATTATTTTATTTTCTGTTTTTGATAATTTAATATTAGAATCAATTATTGATTTATTTTGCATATTTTTAATATTTGGCACTGCATCTTTTCTAATGATATATTTGTCAGCAAAATATATTTCAGTACACTTACCACTTTCCACCAATTCATTATATGTGATTCCTTGTAACGCGTTCACTTTTATTCTCTTATTATTTTTTGTGTAATGATTCAATAAATATGCTGCATGTTGTTCATCAATATCAAGCAATTTTATCAATTCCTTAGTATCAATTATCAATAAACTCTGTATTTTTTCTTTATTATGTGTTCTAATAAATATTGTCATTGTATCTTTTTGTGCTTGTTCTCTATATTTCATTTTAATAATATCTTGATTTGACAATAATATTTCTGCATATCTAATTTCATCCAAATGATACAAACCAGAATTTGATTTTTTTAACTCTATTTTGTATTCATTAAAAGTTGCATCCCAATATCTTTTATTTCCCTTTGCAATTTCACATCCAAAATTTAGATGATTGCAAAAATATTCTTCATATCCATTCTTTTCGTAAAATTTATTATGTATTTTTCCAACATTATTATTTAATTTATTTGCAATATATTCGCACAATGGATTCATTATTTATATTGTTCATATATCGATGATTATTTATCATTTATTGTAATATTCAATTTTTATGTGTTCAAAGCATATAAAGATAAATCAAAGTTTAAATTATATATGCAAAATTATAATTTGCCTGTCTTGTCAAATGAACAGGAGTATTCAATCAATAAAGTAAAAGAAAACAACATTATTATTGATTCAGTTGCTGGTTCGGGGAAAACAACCACAACATTACACATTGCAAAATTATATTATGATAAAAAAATATTGTTGCTGACATACAATGCAAGATTAAAAATAGAAACAAGAGAAAAAAAAGAAAAGTTAGGATTAAATAATTTGGAAGTTCACAGTTATCATTCGTACAATAAAAATATATATGGAAGTAGCAATTATACAGACATCGGAATAGTTAACACTATCAAAAATCAAAATCTAATAATTGGAGATAAACAATATGATGTGGTAATATTGGATGAAGCACAAGATATCACTATGACATACTATGAATTTGCATGTAAAATAATAAAAGATACATGCAAATTACATAATATCAATTTGGTAATTTTGGGAGATAAAAATCAAGCAATATTCGATTTCAATAATGCAGACAATAGATTTATTAAAAATGCTGACACAATATTTAATTTTAACGAAAAACCATGGGAACTCACAACTTTATCAACTAGTTACAGAATCACTAACCAAATGTCACAATTTGTCAACAATAGAATGCTCAAAGAACATAGATTAAATGCCATCAAAAATGGCAGATTGGTAAAATATATGGTAATAGATGTTTATAATCAATATCATCAATTGTATTTGTGGAAACAGATTGAATGGTGTTTATGTAATGGTTATACTGAATCTGATATATTCATATTAGCACCATCTGTGAGATCAAAACATTCACCAATCAGAAAATTTGGAAATTATATTTCTTTGATAAAACATAAAAATATATATGTTTCAAGTAATGACAATGAAGCATTAAATGATAAATTGTTAAATAAAAAGATAGTATTGGCAACATTTCATCAAGTAAAAGGATTGGAAAGAAAGGTAGTAATAGTTACATCTTTTGATAATGCATATTTTAAATATTATTCTCATAATAAAAGTGATGTTTGTCCAAATGAATTGTATGTGGCATGCACAAGAGCATCAGAAATATTGATTGTCGTACAAAATATTAAAAGTGATATTTTGCCATTTTTCAATTATACAAATTTGCAACAAGATGTAAATACGTGTTACTTTTCTATTAAAAATTCAAATGCTCTGATTAAAAGTAAATATATTAACAATATTGAAATAAATTGTATTGATTATTTGAAAGATGATATAAAAGAAGTATTTGATATGTGCAATAACCTAAAATATATTAAATATGCAACAGTTTGTAATATCAAAAAAATCAAATACATCCAAATCATATCATATTTATTATATTTATTAAAAAGTTACAACAAAGATGATATTAAAATATTAATATATTATCCAACATTAAATAAATTTGGCAAAGATGATGAATTATTGAGACATATGATTGCAAATAAAATTTCTCCGACAATTTGCAGCAATAAATTTGATAACAAAACACAAATAGTATTATATTATGTTTATAGCAATAATTATAATACTTATTTTGATAGTTATGATACATTTTATGTGAAAAATAATAATATAATATCATCATTCAAAATAAGCTATGGCAACCAATTGAATTTTACTGAATGTTGCAATATAATTACAAATGCTATAAATTATAAACATTCAAAAAAAGATGATATTGGAAATTCAAATGAAAATATCAGAGTGTTAACAGTGACAGAAATATGCAAATATATACCCACAAGTCTAATCATGGAAATTTTAAATGATATTAAATATACAAAAGTACAAAATGAAGAAAAATCAAAAATTATAAGATCCACTTTGTTGTGCGGAAATGATAGAATGGAAAGTGTTGCAACAATAAATGGTATCATGATTCCAAGTTTGTTTGAATATTTGACATCTGGAAAAATGAATATGTTTAAAAACATTGAAGATCAAGTGCAAATCATCAATATCAAACTGTATAATGATCTCAAAAATAGAAAACAAAAAAATAACAGTATAACTAAAATCATAAATATATTCAGTAATGAAATAATTGGAGCAAATATTAATAATATGATGAAATTGAAATCAGTTCAACAATTGCTATTTAAATATGATAATATATATGTTAAAATGCTTGATTATGTATTCGAAATTATCCCATTGATGAATGAATTTAAAAGTCACTATGGTTTGATAAAATTGGCATTCGAAAATAATGATCTGAAAATAAATGAATATGTTGAAAAATTATTAAAAATTTGCAATTTCAATAATTGTTTGGACACTGGATACTTTCACACAATGAGACAAATTTATAAATATAATTGGTTGACTTTAGCAGATATTAATATGTTGATGAAACGATTGGAATCCAAAATATCTAATGATTGTATATTTGAATCCAATATTTTTGCTTGTGATGCATTATACAAAATACAAAAAGAAGATACAGAATTGAATAATATATTGTTGGCAGGTAGAATAGATTGTTTTGACAGAAAATCCAATATTTTGTGGGAATTCAAATGTGCCCAAAAGTTAGATCATAGTTATTTGATACAATTGGCAATATATAGTTATTTATTTTATAGATATACTGCATTTGTCAATAATAAAAAATCTTTGGAAATGAGAGATAATCCACAATATATATCCAAGATATTTTATACTGATAATAATAGATTGAAACATGCAAATAAAGAAGATATGCATTTGGTAAAAAATAACATATATGAATGCAAATTGAACACACTCCATGAAAACCAAATAGTATATGATGATAAGGTTAAAAATAAATATATTCCTTATTGGAATGAATATGTGCCAAAATTCTATTTATTTAATTTGTTTACCAATGAAATCATTGAAATAAATTTTAATTATGATAAACTCAAAAATATGATTGGTAAATTAATACAACACAAACAATCTAATAATGGTAAAATAAATGATGATGAATTTATGAAATTGGTAAATGATATCAAATATAAATATTTTCCATTATCTTGATGTTATTTTTAAATTCATATATGAATGTATTTTCTCTATATTCATATATTTAATACTATTATCTGTAATTCCAGATTTTCCTGCAGCATATAGTACTTTTAATTTTACCAAATGTCCTATATTTATTATATTTACATTATTTGTAACATTCAATACCTCCAAATCGTATAAATTCATTAGTTCTTCATTGTTGACTACACAATTAACCAATGTTAATACTTTTAATTTATTCAAATGACTAATACGTGTTATATGTTTATTTTTAATAATAACTAATGTTTCTAAATTCACCAAATCTTTAATACTTTCATTTTTTAATTTCGTATTATATGCAGTCAATACTTTTAAATTTATGCAATGATTTATTTTTGTGATATGGAAATTATTGGATATATTTAACTCTTCTAAATTAACTAAATTTTTGATATTTTCATTGTTCAATTGACTATCTGGAGCTATCAACTTTTTGAGATTGACCAAATGATTCAAATTTGTCACATAATAATTACTTGATATATCTAATTCCTCCAAATTTATCAAAGTTTTCAAGCTAATACTATCAATCAATGATTCACTCCCAGAAACTTTCAATACTTTCAAATGTATTAAATAACTGATATCTAATATATTTGGATTATTATGAGCATCCAATTTTTCAATATATTCATGTTTCTTCAAAATATCATCACATAATCTCTTTTTAATATATTCAGAATTTACATTAAAAAAATCTTTCACTTTGAGTTTATTGCATTTTTTGTTTACTTTGATTAAATGTATAATATCAATCAAAAATAGATAATTGTCTATAAGATATTGAAGTACACAAGATGGAATATCATTGAATGACATATAATAATACTTTTAATTTAAAAGATAGTTATATATTTACTTTTTCAATTTTTTTATAAATTAATCATTAAACAATTTTATTGTTATATTTGGATTGTTTGATGAAAACATCTTTTTTAATTTGGTTAACTTTTTAATTCCTTCATCACCCAAATTACATTTTGCAAAATATCCACTGGCACTCAAGAATTCCAAACTAATCAAATTGTTTATATCAGTGATGTTTTTATTAGAGTCAATATACAGTTGTTTTAATTTAGTCAAACATTTTATACCATCATTTGTAATTCCACAACCATGTGAAGCATCTAATATCTCCAAATTGACTAAATGATTAATATTTGTTATTGATTCGTTATTGCAAACATTCAATTTTGTTAAGTTTGTTACATTTTTGATATCATTATTATCAACTCCACAGTATTCAAACCAATATTCAAACTTATTGGTTATATCTAATGTTTTCAAATTAACCAAATGATTTATATCTGTTATGTTTGGATTACTGCATACATTCAATACTGTTAAATTTGTCAAATTTTTGATACTACTATCATTTATTCCACAATTGTCACCACATGCATTCAATATTCTTAAATTTGTAAAATTATTTAAATCTGTGATACCTGCACAGTCACTAATAAATAATGTTTCAAGTTGTGTCAAACATTTTATATCATTATTAGTCATATCAGTACAAGTTATATCTAATAATTTTAAATTAGTTAAATGGTTTACTTTTTTTATATTTGTATTTCCATCAATATGCAATTCTTCCAATTTCATTAAATTTTTAATAGATTCGCTATTTATTTTAGTATTGTTGCAAATCAATACTTTCAATTTTACAAGATGATTTATGTTTTTTATCAATCTATTATTGGTAATATCTAAATATGTAAGATTTGTTAACTTTTTTAAATATTTATCATCGATTTTAGAATCACGTGCATCTAATGTATTTAAATTTATCAAGTTATTGATGTTGTATTGACTATTACTAAAATATGGTGCAGATATTTTCTCAATATATGAGTACTTTTTTAAAATATCATTTCTAAATTTTCTATTTATCTCATATGACACATTCAAAAAATCTTTTATTTTTATTTTGTTACATCTTTTATTGACTTGGATCAAATGAATTGCATTTGCAAATGATAAATACTTATCAGTGACATATTGAAGAATACATATTGGTAAATTATTCAATGATGTATTATTTGGCAATGACATTTAATAATAATATTTATATATGAATACATATTTATAAATATTATTCAATTTTTTATCTTCTTAATCCCAAAAGCATTCCCTCTAAAGAATCTCTTCTAGGCCATTTTTTTAATAATTCTAATTGCTCATTGGACTTTTTTTCATAAAATTTTCTTGGAGGTCCTATTGTTTTTGATGTTGGCAATCCGGTCAAATCCTCTAATTTATGGGCAACATCATCCTTATCATATATTAACTCTTTGTGTTCTTGTTTAACAACACAAACCTCATACCATATTCCAATTCTCGGTTTGTTTTTTTCTGTTGGATAAACAACTCTATGAACACAACGTTTAATATTCTTATTGAGTTTATTGGCATAATCTCCAGCCCATAAAATTGCTATAGAATTATCTTTTGGAGGTTTAATCCATTTGCCAAATTCATCTTTTAATTGTAAACCTTCTTCTGTTGAACAAATAGAAAAAGACAATAACCCAGGATCATAATGTTCAATACAATTTATTTCTTTTCTTTTTCCATTATTTTTATATTTTGCAATGTCGAACATTCCCCATTTTTTATCTTTATTGAATAAAGGCACCTCAATATTTTTTGGAAATAAAGATCCAGATAATGCTTTTGTCATCAATATCATAATTTTGTCTAAATCACTGATCATTTGTTTTATTTCTTTAAAGTCTTCTGGTATTTTTTGTTCTTTCATTCTGTCTCCAGTCAAAAATCTAAAACTCTCTTTATGTTCCACACCAAAATATCCAAATATTGGTTTTGTAATATATCTATTCTTGTAATTCAATGATTCATCAAAAAATTCATCTATCTCTTTCAAACAATTTTGTGTCTTTGTTATTAATCCCAATGGCATTTGTATGAATGTATATCCTCTTTTACACAACTCACTTTCCACTAACTTTATTGATGTTTTGTCCTCTTTTAAAATATTGTTTAATGGAATTACAAAATTTTTTGCTGGCGAATATTGCTTTTGCATATATTTATACTTGTGATATTTGTGATGCTGATATGGACACATCACATTCAAAAAATTGAATATTTAATCCAATGATTGATATATTATATAAATAAATATGTTAACAAAATGGAATATATACTTGTAAGCAATATATTGTATAAAAAGAATAATGATGAATATGTTCTGTTTGTTTCATGTAATCCATATAAATACAAACTACAAATATATGGTAATGATCGCATGAATTGGGTAATAAAATGTTGCAATAACATATACATTAAATTAAATTGTAAATTTGTGTTATTTGATAAAATAAAATATCATGATGATATTGAATTCAATGAAAAGTATATATTTTGTGATCACAATAAATATTGTTTAATTTGCAAAAAAGATTGTGATGAGACTGTCGCATATTTATACAATACTGATAATCCAAAAATATTTAATAATTGGTTTGCACCTTCATATATTCAATCGATATCAAAATCAACAAAAAGTTTTTTACTTTGGACAAAGAAATCAATTTATCGTGTGGAATATCATAAATATTATCCAAAGTGTAATATTGTCAATAAATGTATAAAATGTATTGATAATGATCAAAAATGTTCAGAACTTCAATGTCCATCATCAAATATACCAATCAATTGCAAACAAATAAAATTACACACAACACATTCGCAAAAAATATGTTATCATATTACTATACATGTAAATGCGTATGATCATTCAATCATTAATAACATTTCATTGGACGAAAATGAAATATGTTATTTATTTGGAGAACAAATAAAAACACATGTGCGTTTTGGTGATCTCACATATTCTGGAAATTTATATGTGAATCATAATAAAATTATGACAAATGTAAAATCAGTATATTATCGTTGGGGCACCTTAATTCAATTATTCAATAATAAACTATTTATTTTTGATGGTGGTGACATAAAAGAAATTAAATTTAGTAATGATATCGTTGAATATGTCTGTGGTGATGATAAATTATTTTTGTACACTTCAAATAATTTAATGTGTCATTTCAAAAATACAGATCTTTGGTTATATCTCATGAATAATAATAATTTGTTGTCGACCAATGATATTAAATTGCGCTATCCCGTATACGATTGCACTGACATAGTAAATAAATATGGTAAAATTATTAAAATAATAGAATGTAATGAATATGTGATTTTTAATCCAATATTATTTACAGCTAATGGATATATTTTGAATTTGCAATCACATATTTATAATAAATATGATCCTAATGAGTTTGTAGATGCATTTTACAATAATATTAGATATCATGACAAAGATAAGTGCAAATGTGGTGATGCAAATGATAAAATGAACTTTTTAACAATTGTAAATAAAAATAAAATATCAATTATAAACATGAATAATAAAATTATTCACGATTTTGATTTTAATGAACAACTTATTAAATGTAATGATGAATATATATATCCAAAAATAAATGCATATAATCCAATAAATATATATCATATTTGTGATAATTATAAGTATCTCCACAAAACAACACAAAAACAAATATTTACTTTTTTGTGTGTACTAAAAGAATATCTTGTTATACCAAAACCATTAATATACATTGTTTTGGGATTATTGTTGAATTAATTTGTGCAAAAAAATTGAAAATTTCACAGAATAGTTTATGTATAAATTATATATATCAATAAGATGACATTTACATCAATAAACAATGAATATATATTGGTGGATAACACATTATATAAAAAAAATAATGATGAATATATTTTATTTGCTTCATGTGATCCAAGCAAATTCCGACCAAACAAAATCACAGCCAATTTGGATTGGATGATAAAAATAAATAATAAATCACATATTAAACTCAATGACAAATTTATATTATTTGATAAAATTGTACACTCACGTGATAAAACATTAGATAAGATATATTTATTTTGTCGTTATAACCAATATTGTCTTGTTTGCAAAAAAAATGATAATGATGATACTGCTGTTTTACATAAAACTGGCAATAAAAATAAAAACACATTTATCACAATACCAACAAATATTATATCAATATCAAATTTTGCAACAGATTTTTTGATTCACACAAAATCAAATACTTATTCTGTAAAATATGAAAAGCAAAAATATGTTGTTGAACCACTTTACAAATGCATAAAATGTGTAAAACATGTAGATCCAAAATATAAATGTTCGCGAATTGGATGTTCATCATTCAATGTATCAATAAAATGTGATAAAATTAAATTGCACACAATCAATTCACAAAAATCTAATCAATGTGTTGTTATAAATGTAGATGCGTTATATAATTCAATAATTAATAGTGTTTATTTGGAACAATATAAATCAAAACATATAAATAAATTGTTTAATTGTTCTAAACAAAGCACATATTATTATTGTCTCACATATTCTGGTGATCTTTATTATCGATATAATAATAATAATAACAAAATTGCAACAAATATAAAATCATTTGGAGAGTGTGGTGCAAATTATGACTTTGCTGAATCAAATGATGGCAAATTATTTGTCATCATGGATCACAATATCAGAGAATTTATATTAAGTGATGAAATAGAAAGATATAATTTTAATGATTGCGTATTATCAATATACGCAACAAATAATTTAATATACTTCGTAAACATTAGTTCTTTAATAAATTATACTTATATTACACAATCTAATATAATATCAATTGATGGGCTTAAAATGCACAATGGATATCAAAAAATACAAACTTATGATCGTACTAATATCACAAGTATATATGGTGACATTAAATTAACGTTACAAGCATGTTCGCATTTCATGTTATTCACAAATAATGGATATGTTATTGATTTGCATAATACTGTACATTGCAAATATGATCCAAATAACTTTATTGGAGCATATTTAAAATATACAAACAAAAGTGCAATATATCATAATAAATTAAATGATAATTTTATTGAATTATTAATAATTGTATGCAAAAATAAAATATCAGTGATGAATACATATTGTAATCAAATTTATGATTTTGATATGAATCAACAAATTATTAAATGCAATAATAAATATATATTTCCAAAAATAAATATATATGATCCAGTAAATATATACCATATTTGTGACAATTACAAATATTTATGCAAAACTATGCAAAAACAAATATTTACTTTTTTGTGTGTACTAAAAAAATATGTTAATATGCCAAAACCATTGATATGTATTATTTTGGGATTATTGTTGAATTAATTTATGTAAAAAAAGTTGACAAAACAAACAAATAGATATAAAAATATATATGAAAAACACATTGAGTATATATTATTTTTTAATTATCTTCATAAAAAATCATTTAATACTGCCATATTTGCTCGGAAAATTCTTTATCTTGTTAAAAATAGTATCATACAATATTTCAACATCTATCTCTGCTGGAATTTCTGTACTATCAACATTAGTATAATTAATTGAAGTATTATATTGACTAGCAATTAACATTTTTACATTTTTGCTCAAATTTTGTTGTTTAATGTGAATACTTTCATATGTATCAATGACATCGCGAATCTTAAATTTCATTTCCACATAAAATTCATCAATCTTGGCAAGTGCACTATCCTTCAATTTATTCTTATTTACATTTACATTTACATTATCATATTGTTTTAATATATCAACCAATTCATCAAATTTACCGCTGGAAAGTGGACCATTTAATTCAGTTATCTTACTTTCTATCTCGGTAATTTCTTCAATCTCACTTTTCATAACATCAAACAATCTCTTAATTCCAAGCAAATTTTCTTTATCAAAACTATCCATATTATCTTTGTTTATTCCAACAAATAATCTCTTTTCAGTAACATTTTTGCTCACCTTGGTATATCTTCTTGCCATTTTTAATTAATATATATATATAAATAAATACATGACTCAACAATTAGTTTATATTTCAATTTTTTTCAAAAATCAGTAAGTAAAGTACTAGACAATTTTTTTCAAAAATCAGTAAGTAAAGTACTAGACAATTTTTTTCAAAAATCAGTAAGTAAAGTACTAGACAATTTTTTTCAAAAATCAGTAAGTAAAGTACTAGACAATTTTTTTATTTGGTTCCTTCATATTATAATTTATTTCAAAGTTAAAACCCAAATTTTTGCTATAATATGGCACACTTATCACTAATTCTGCATTATCAGATAAAAACGAATTAATGATATTTACAAATTTATCACTTATTTTGTATCCATTAATATGACGTTCCCAAATTAACACATTTTTACTTTCCAAAATGCGTGTGTCATTAACATAAAATTGTATGCGAAATGGATTGGTCATTGGATTATCATTATTTTTATATTTTTTTACTTTGAATGATGTATAAAAAGAATTCAAATCATAAATATTTGGGATGGCTATATCATAGTTTACTTTATCATCTTCACTTTCATATTTTATAATTCCGGTTATATGATTATTTACAATTGGTTCACACAATAACATCATTTTTGCAACACAAATAAAATCATTGAAATGATTCTTTGGAATTTTATAATTAGGCAAAGAAACATAATTTAATAATATCTGAAATATCTCTGGATCACATTGAACAAATAAATTTCCATCATAAAAATTATCTTTGTGATTGTTTTTGAATAATTCATTCAAATATGGTATTTTCTCTAAATATTCTTTGTGCACTGTAAATTTCTTGCCACTAACATCAACACCATAATAATCAGTCATAATAATATGGCCTATCAATTTAATCAATATTCAATCTATTATTATTTCAATTTTTTGGATAAAAGGTATATAATGAACCAATTTATTAGGCCTATAAACGCATAAAGAGATATTAATATATAATAAAAATTGATTTATTATATATATATATATGTCCACCATAGATAAGCAAAGTAATTATAAGAACATGACAAATAAAACACTAAAACGCAATAAAAAGAGTAAAAAAGACATAAAAATAGATGGAGGCCAATCACCAGACAACCAAACAAATAGTAAACTTAAAAAAGATAATACGATTACTAATACAAAAGATAGCATGAAAGATATGATAAAGTCTTTTGATTCACAAGCACTACCAATTAACGAATTATTCAAACTGGTTGATTTGTATTTCAAACAAAAAAATGTAATGTATCATCATTTGTATAATTCATTTGACAAATTTATTGATGATGATATCAGAATGCATTTGGAAGAAGGTAACAATGTATTTTTTGAAAAAGTAACAAAAGATAAAGTATATAGATACAAATTTCTTTTTAATAATATTGCATTGAAACCACCAACTCTTGATACAGATGATGAATTAATGTTTCCTTCTCATGCTAGAACCAGAAATATGACTTACTCTGCAAAATTAGTTGCCAACATTACACAAATACAAGAAGTGACTGATATTGCAACAAATATCATAACAACAAAAGTTATTGGTCAACCAGAAAATGAAGTACCGATTGCTACTATTCCAATAATGGTCAGATCAAAATATTGTTCATTGAACATCAAAAAAGAAGAATCATATAATGAATGTGAATTTGATCCTGGAGGATATTTTATTGTTAATGGTGCAGAAAAAGTAGTTATGTCATTAGAAAAAATGGTAGATAATAAACCATTGGTATTCACAAAGAAAGATTCAAATTCATTGATCTACACAGTTCAAGTCAATTCAAAACCACATAATGCTGCAGAAATTACTCAAGTGATTGCAATTAGAATGAAAAAAGATGGTATCATGAATATTAGAGTACCGATCTTAAATGAACTTCCAGTCGTTCTTCTTTTTAGAGCACTTGGTATTGAATCTGACAAAGAAATCATTAATATGATATGTTATGATGAAAATGACACTGACATGATTAATTTGATCAGAATATCTTTGGAAAATTCAAAAGGTGAAAACAGTGATACAAAAATTATGACACAAGAAAGTGCATATGATTATTTAATACAAAAAATAAGAGTTATTAAAAAATACAATGAAACAGATAATATTATTAGAATGCAACAAAAGAGAATGCATTTAGAATCATTATTACTCAATAATTTGATACCTCATATTGATCCTGATGCAACTAAAAAAGCATACTATTTGGGATATATGATCAACAGATTATTACATGTCAGACTTGGAAGAATACCAAAAGATGACAGAGATTCATTTGTAAATAAAAGAATTGACTTGCCTGGAAATTTAATGTTTGAACTCTTCAGACAATACTATAAAAAAATGTTAAATGAATGTAATAAATTTTTCAAAAAGAGAAATACTGATGATAATAATCCAATGAATATTATTAATCAAATTAAACCTAATATTATTGAACAAGGATTAAAAGCTGCGTTGTTAACTGGTGCATGGGGAAAGAAAAAGGGAGTTGCTCAAATGTTACAAAGATTGACCTATTTGCAAACAGTCTCATCTTTGAGAAGAATTAATTCTCCTACAGTAGATGCTTCAACAAATAAATTGACATCTCCCAGACATTTACATGGAACACAAATTCCTTGTATTTGTTTCATTGAAACACCAGAAGGACAAAAAATCGGACTAGTCAAAAATTTATCATTATTAGGTAATGTGACTATTATGTTAAATTCACAAATTTACATATTGAAAGGTATATTGAAGAATAAATTGATGGATTTACATGATGCTTCCATTGAAGAATTCAAAAAATCAACAAAAGTGTTTTTAAATGGAGAATGGTTAGGAATCACACAAAAACCAAGAGATATATATAATCAATTGAAATCCATGAAATTAAATTCTCAAATTGATCCTCATGTCTCGATTGTACATGAAATTAATCCTGATATTGGATCAAAAGAAATCAAAATATATTGTGATGGTGGTAGATTATTTAGACCAGCAATTAGAGTTGAAAATAATGAATACAAACTTACACAAACACATATTGATTTGATCACAATTGATGGTCCAAAAACAGCTACTAATATTACATCTTGGAATGAATTTATGACAAAGAATCCAGGTGTCATTGAATATTTAGATACAGATGAAAATTCAAATTCTATGATTGGAATGTATGAAACTGATATCATTAATATGAAACATAGAGAAACTGAAAGTCGTAAAATGGCTGAGAAAATTGGCAACGATGTTAATGTTGTCAATAGATATGATAACATGATGTTTATCAAATATACTCATTGTGAAATTCATGCATCGTTGTTAATTGGATTAGTTGCATCAACAATTCCATTTTGTAATCACAATCAAGGACCAAGAAATATCTTTCAGTATTCACAAGCTAAACAAGCCATGGGAATATTCACATCAAATTATAGAGATAGATTGGATATATCTTATATCTTATATAATCCGCAAAGACCTTTATTAACAACTAGAGCAATGAAATATACACATGTTGATAGATTGCCATCTGGAGAAAATATTATTGTTGCAATTGCATGTTACACCGGGTACAATATTGAAGATAGTACTATCATGAACCAATCTGCTATTGATCGTGGATTATTTAGATCGACATCATTGAAGAAATATATTACAACTGTTCAGAAGAATCAATCTACATCACAAGATGACATATTTGTTAAACCTGATAAGAATAAAGTTGCGGGTATTAGAAAAGGATCTTATGATAAGTTGAATGAAAAGGGATATGTTCCAGAAGAAACCAAAATTGAAAATGGAGATTTTATCTTAGGTAAAGTATCGCCAATTCAACCTGTCGGAAATAGTAATAAGACTTTTAAAGATAGCAGTGAAGCATATAAATCTGGAGTGCCTGGATGTGTTGATAGAGTATGGTCTGGAATTTATAATCATGAAGGATATGAAATGAGAAAGATGAGAGTTAGAAGTTTGAGAATTCCACATATTGGAGATAAGGTGTGTTGTTATACTGATGATCATGATGTTTTAACTGATATGGGATGGGTTAAAATTAGTGAATTGACATTGGGACATAAAGTTGCTTCTTTGATTGATGGGAAATTAGTGTATATTAATCCAGTTGCATTACAAGAATATGATTTTGAAGGTGAGCTTTATGTTATTGAAACAAATCAAGTTAGCTTGAGAGTTACAAAGAATCACAGAATGTATGTTGGAAATAGAAATAAGAAATATAAAGTAATTGAAGCAGAAAATTTGTTTGGTAAAACTACATATTACAAAAAGAATGCTGATACTTTTGATTCTACATATGCTTATTTAGATTATCCAAATAAAGCAGAAGATTA
>Ga0302186_10001992_pt1 | contig 16186 bp, 8 predicted proteins | sample II_Bog_E1_2_FD_198782 | JGI IMG/M metagenome (GOLD analysis project Ga0302186, IMG submission 198782) | Peat permafrost microbial communities from Stordalen Mire near Abisko, Sweden - II_Bog_E1_1 | ecosystem: Environmental > Terrestrial > Soil > Wetlands > Peat | place: Sweden: Abisko, Stordalen... | reverse complement strand
AAGTGGTGGAAATTAAAGAAGATAAATATGTTGATGAGGCAATTGAAGAAGCCACCAAAGTTGATGTGTTATCTGTTGCAGCCAAATAATTCTTCAAAATATAGAAATATGCGGGATATGTCGTGTTGGTTGTTGTATTGTTTGTGGTGGTAGTCGTTGTCGTAGAATTGGTGGTGGAATTAGATGTGCTCGTTGTGTTTTGTAAAACTCTTAGACTGGTGCACCATTGACCTTGATCATCTTGAACTAACCTTGAAGAAATGACCAAAGACTTAACAATTGCACAAGTCAATTCCAATTTTTGACTGGAAGTCAATGGAGCATAAAATGAGGCTTGGAGAACAACAGTTTTGCCACCATTATCAGGTTGAAGCCAATTAAGTGAACTTGCATTTGTGCTTGGTACCAGGCTGTTACTCATACAATAAGAATAAACGGTGAGATTGGCTCCAGCTTTCAAATATCCAGCTAAAGAGACTGATGAATATGTGCTAATAGTTAGACCAGCAATATATCCGAACACAGTATAATAAGGATCCGTTTGAGCAGGTGTTGTCAAAGCTACCTCAACAAATTGCGTGACGGAGTTGATATAAGTGATATTGTATAAAGCAGCATTGGTGAATGTGGCAAGAGCGAAATAATTAGTACCTGTCTGATCACATCCGACTCCGAGAACTGATGCCGAGGAAATGGTTGGAGTCATGGGATTTGGAGCAGTAGTTATTGCTTGTACCAAGTTAATAGTGACAGTTCCTGGAGTATTGATGTTGGCTCCATTAGTTCCGGACATTGTGAAGGAAATTGTTGCAGCACCTGCAGTATTTGTTCCAGTGCTACCACTGTTGGAAACTGCATAAAAGGCGACTTTGTAATTTCCGTTCATATTTGTAAAAGTAAGACTGGATGTTGCAGTTTGTGCTCCACTCAAAGAAATACCAACCGAACTACTTAAATTGTATCCGCTGGTGACATTTGAGGTAACTGTGACATCAGTGGCAGGAATACATTGACTAAAATCGATGATGATTGGGTCTGAAGTTCCACCTCCGAATGGCACATTAAAACTGGTGACAGGTAAAATAGGAGTGCAATTTGAGGCAACAACTATGATATCCAAATTAGGGACTGGAGTATAGCCTGAAGTATCAGTGCTAGACCATTGCAGGAAATAAATTCCTTGTACTGATCCAGTTACTGCTGCAAGATAGACTGGTGCAGCTGTGCTTCCAAGAACTGCTCTAATAGGATAAGCTGGATTCTTTGGAACGGTCAAAATTGCCGAAGAATTTCCTCCATTCACAGAGAAATTGAAGGTGTTGGTGAAAGTATTCAATGAGGCGGATAAAAATACCAAAGCATTATATGTTCCTAGGGTGACTTGAACTGGTAACATTAATTGATTAAATAATGCATCATACCAGAGCAAAATCTTCGAACTGGCATAAGATCCTGTATTCCATGAAATGTAGGTCGTTGTGTTTCTGGATCCTGAGGCAGTAGAGGCTGCAACGGTGATGTTGTCAGTGGAAGTGAAGATTGTGAAGTCATCTCTTATCATTCCAGTAGCCGATGGATTCATTGGACTATAAACATTATTGATAGTCAAAGTGTAGTTGCAAGACGCGCTATTGACGCTGTCGGCATTCATAAAGACTGCTACTCTTCTTCCTCTAAGAATGGAATAACTGCTGACAATATTGGTGCTCGTGGAATCATAAACTCTAATGAATGAGAAGGAAAGAGAAGAACCATAGAACAATGATTGTGCCAAACTACCAGGGAATTGTACCCAAAGAATTGAGCCTGCAGTTGTAAAGCTATTTGCTGGAAAATTGAGAACATAGGTGAAACTACTTGTGGATCTGAATTTGCTGGGGGAAAATGAGAAATCTTGGATGAGAATTGAAGCGATTGTAGATGTGGAGGCTGAAGAATCCCAAGTTTCAGTCAGAGAAGCATATTCGCTGATACCAGCATAAGGGTTGCTTGTTGGCGATAAAGCGAAAAAGATTTTCTTGTTGGTATCAACATCCGTGCTTGAGAAAGCATTTGGTTGAGTCACAGAAGCAATTTTCAAAACATAAGGATAAGTATTCGTCGTTAGCAAATTCACAGTGGGCCAAACAAGAACTCTTCTTTCATCACCAAGTGGAAATTGACAAAAAGCGGGGGTTTCATTTAAATAGCATTCTGGTATGCCGTATTTGTTGAGTTTAGGAGAAATGCTTTGAGAGAATTCGACTACAATTCTTCCACTCGTTGTAACGTTGGCTGCAGTCGGAATAAAGTTGATGACATAATCACTGTTAAATCCTCTTGTATTGAAAAATTTGGTTAAACTGACAGCACTCAGAGTAGGAGCCACTGATGAAGGTGTCGGAACAGTGTATTGGTTGGCTGTTGGAATGCTTGATGCAGTAATCGTTGTTCCACCTGACCTTAACACAGAACCCGTCATCAAATTGGTGAAGCCGACACTAGCATCTGGGCTATTTCCTCCTAAACATTTATAAATGAAAGAACCACCACTTGAAAAGAGGGTCTTTGAAGTCACCGTAGAGACATATGAAGTGCTGATGGCAGTGAGTAAAGACCAAGAATTTGAAACAGAACCACCACTTTGAAGTATCATACAACGATAATTGTTGCTACTTGAGGTGGGACCTGCCAAAGGACCAACATTCAGAGAAATTTCATAACCGCTTCTTATTATTCTTGGATAATTGAATGTGAATGACCAAACTCCTCTTGCCCCTTCATTGGCCATGTAATTCCAACTACTGATGGTGACAACGTTTACGAGAGCCGTACCAGAAACTTGTAAACCACCGGTTGAAAGTGAATTACATGTCTCAATATCATCTCCATCATTATAAGTTATTATGACAGAATAAACGGTAGCTGTACCTGTTGCTCCCGTATCAACCCATCCATAAACAATAATCGAAGAATCAGAAATTGACAATGATGTTGTCCCACTATTAGTGAGAGTTATAGTAGGCGTGGTTCCACCAGATGACGAACAACTCAAGGTCGAATGTGTGCACCCTGTGTAAAAAGATGAAGCTTGACTGCCTCCTACTGTCAATTCCAATGTGTCTGCGGCTGCAAGATTAAAAGTCACTCCATTTGATGAAGTCAGAGTGATGGTAATTGGGACATCATAAGAGCTTGCAGCTAAACTAAGACTATCTGATGCTACACAACCGGTTGTATAAGTCCAGCTTGAAACAGTTGCAGGATCTCCATTGAAGGTTGTTATTGCTCCATTGGTATCTGACCAAGCATAATTCACCTTAGACAGAATACCATAATTGAGGGCCCAAAAGAAAGGAACTACAAAGGAAGTGAACGCGATAGTTCCAGTACTACTTCCGAAAGTAGCGCCTGAGTAATAATCTGTTGTGCAAAAGATTGTGAAAATGTTCGATACCGTTCCTGCCTTATTGTAAATTATTGTTTGAGGGACACATTTGTTGGTACCACTGTTTGCATAACCCCAAGTCAACGTTGATGAAGCAAACACATTGGTGGATTCTCTGACATAAACGATGAATGCTGATCCCCAATTCACCAAGGCTGTTAGTGAACTTGCAGGAACACTAGCTCCTTGGTTTCCCTTAGATATGAGGCAAGTAGTAGCTGTAGCACTCACAGCATTAGCAACAGCTGAAGCGATGTAAAATCCTGTTAATGTTGCGGATGGTAAAATGGATCCCGAACTTGTGGTCATTTTAGGAATGGTTGTTGTTGTGGTTGAACCAAAACATCCAGTTGCAGCGGCAGGTAAATCATTATCCCAAAATGTAGTTAGCACGGATAATTCACTGTTGCTTATGGTTATGGTGTAGGAATCCAAATTAGCAGTCGCTACTGTGCCTACTGAATGATAATAAACTGCACCTATTGTTGTAAAGTCGGTTGCTGATACGATACCATTGCTGAAAATTCCTCCAAATACTCTATATACGGCATTAACAGGATATTGTCCATTGGATTGGCTGCTGAGGAATGCAACATTTAATGAGGCTATTGTTGAAAAGCTAATTTGAAGTGGGACATAATAGTTGAAAGTAGTAGAAGTGCCAGATGAAACTGATGTCGAAAGAAGAATGCTATTTTGTGCCCACCATAAATCTGTGGTCGAAGGATCGAAACCTGCTGATTGTCCTTGCCCAACAATTGCACTTGTAACAGAACCCACAGTATCAATGATGTTGACTGCTGATGTTGCAGCAGCTGCATATGTGGATAATCCTAGCCATAAAGTGCTTGTTGTAGAGATCTCAACCCCTCCAACAAAAAATCCAACCATACTTGCTGAAGCCACTGGTGAAGAAATTGTCATTCCAAGTCTTAAATAAGCTGGAATGAATGGGTTTACAACGGTACTTGCATAACCAGAAGCAGCAGTAGCTGTGGTCTTTAAATATCCATTCACTATTGAAGTCTTGACAGTTCCAGCATCTACACTACCACTAAGAACATATCCATTAATTAAACCAGGTCCAGCTTTTGGGGCGCAAAGAGCTACAGTTGTTGCTGCTATACAACCTTCTTCAACAAGTTGCCATCCAGTAGCTGCTGTTGAAGCAGTTTCTAAGGGCGTTGGAGTTGCAAGAGTAGGTGGAGTTGCAACAATAACAACAACACTATAAAGTGCTATCTTGATACAAACAATGAAGTCTAAAACATAAATATCAGGATACAAGGAAGGATATTTGGTGATTGCCGTATTAATGAATGATATTCCACTAACAGTGGTAGAAGAATAATCCGTCGCTGAAAAACAAGTAATATCTCCTGGTGTACCTGGTGCTGCAGCAGGAATACAACTAACAGAAACATGCCATAAGTTGTTGGTCGTATCTGCGATTATTATGTTCCCAATAACGCTTGTTGTAGTTCTGGTTGAAGAATAACTCATCACACCTATGATGGATGAACCGCTTACGGCAGGAGCTGAAGGGAACAATGTACCAATAATTTGAACTCCATATAAAAAGCTGGCAGTAGGGATGTTGAGGAGACCATTGTTGAAAACAATTTTAAGCAACACAGCTATTTGCGGGACAAAAGTTGCAGATGCACAATCACTTAAAAGAGAATAACCTCCTAAATAATTAGTGCTAATTCCAACGCAGACTGAAGCTTGAAGAAAGTATAATTGTATCAACAATGCTTGCGTGTTAGTGGCTGATGAGGGTTTGGCCCAAACTCCTGCTGTGGCTGCTGTGGTTGGTGATGAACCAGCCTTGCCTAACATATAATCTGTGAAAGTTGTTGCGGCAGCAGTTGTTGTTGAAAAAGCGTATTGTGAAGCTGTAGACCAATAGGAAAATAGCTGATTATACAGTTTCAAAGCTCCATTACTAGTTGCTAAAATAGTGGCATCATAGTAATCCATGTTTTTCTTGACACCAATGGTTGTACCAGTCACTTGGTAATAGGTTTTGGCTCCATCTCCAGTGGAAATTACTACAGCTCCACATGTTGGTGTTAATGGAGAAGTGGCTGTGCTGAGGACAACAAGGTTGGCAAGACCATTGACAGATGAGAAGAGATCAATTGAGAACTTTCCTCCAATAGTGTAGGTCGTTGCAGAAAGACTCGTTATCCCAGAAATTGTGACTAAATTACTAGCGGCTGTGAAAGCAAATGAAATTGGTCCTGGCATTGATGTGTAAAGAGAATTGTATATCAGAGAATCCACAAGCAGAAGTGAGCTAAACATTAAGGTCCATGTAGCTTGGATATTGGAATTTTTGGTCATAGCCGTTATTGCACTGGTTAAGGTAAAACTGGTCTTGAGTGAATTGAAGACTTTAATGCCATTTGAGGCATATAAAACAATTGGACATCCAGTATATCCATAGGATCTTGCTGCAAAAGTGGTGGCAGACGATGGAACGGCACCCCACATTAATGTTGTTGCACCACTAAGTGAAATAGTAGTAAAATCAGTGACCAAATTAATGCCATTAACCCCTCCTACTGAAACTGTTGATGTTGCAAAGATGATTGGAGCTTTTGCCGATTGGAAGGTAGCTGTGGGAGCAACAGCAGAACTAATATATTTGGAGGGGTTTTGAATATTGACATTAATTCTTGATGTATTGAGGCTAACCAATTGAGTCATATTCAAGGTTAAGACATTGGAAACATAGGTACACGTGTAACTTGAAAGGGCTGTGAGGTTCGTTGAAATGCAATAGTCACCAGCAGATCCGTCATTACTTGTGCAAGCAATACTTGTACAAGTACCTGAGAACGTGAAGAGACCTGGCAATGTTATGGTGAATACGGCTCCAGGTAAGCCTACCATTTGGCTTGGCGTGATATCAAAGTTGACACCATATGTTCCTCCGAAAGTCTTATAGGTGCTCGTTGCTGCAAATAGGTAATACCCAGTTACCTTGAAGTAGGAGCCTGAGGTATCAATGGTTGGGGCGAAGGACAACACATCGAAGCAACGGTTCTCATCATAGGTGATGTAGTTGCTGTGGTAGTCTGAGGTAGTTGCGAACCACACACAACCTTGAACTCCAACGCTTTGAGTTGAAGCACTTGAGATATTGACTTGAACTCTAGACCAGGTATTGGCTGCAAGAGCTTGACTCAACTGGAAAAATCTGGTGTCAACCCCAGTAGAGGCATCTTGAGTGTAGGGGGTTGTGCTTATGGTTGCCAGGGCTGTAGGGTCCATTGTTGCAGAAATTGAGGCAGTGGCTGTTGTGACAAGCATCGGAAACTTGATAAAGAGGCAATCCCCTATAGCTAATGATGTCTCCACCATGAAGAAGAATTGGAACTGAGTGGCAGCCAATGCGTTTTGTGGAATGATTTCAGTAGGCTGAGAGTAAATATGTCCACATTGGTGCAATGAAACCAGGAGGGAGCTGAAAAGGGCAATGAAAATGAATAAGGATGTTTTCATAGCTTGAAAAGAAGTTTTATTTAGTTTTGAAATTCATTAAAAAAACTCTCGATATATATCTAATTTTCTCGCCTGCGGAGCTGGGACGTCATTTTCACAGAAAATTACAGAAAAATGACGAATCAAAAATCCCAAATTTGAGATAAATTTTTTTTTTGAGTTTGAATACAAGAAAAATTTGGAAAAGAATTCAAATTTTCAAGACAACTATGGAAATGGACATTTTAAAATTTTTCTTCCTAAAATTATTTCAAGCATCAGTCAACTCTCTGAAGAAATTTCTAAAACTTTAAAAATTAAAAATTTTGTTCATATTCTTACATTTTGAACTTAAAAGAAACAATATTTTTTAATAAATTTCAAGAAATTTGAAATTTTCAAGCCAAACAATTTTTTGGGAGGCTTTCCAGCAAGAAGGAAAAAAATATTTAAATAATTAAAGGGAAAATAAAAATTTCTTTTAATATTTTATGTTAATAAGTTTTTTTTTTGAATGAGTGTTGTGCCATTTTTTTTAACATTATAAATTAGGTCTTAGGCTTGATTATTTAGAATTTGTGATGCTGGAATCATAAAGAATATTAGAGAAGTCCAATATATGCTTGGAAATTTTTATAGTTATAATTTTTTTTCTTCCATTTTATATTTTTAATTATATTGATTTATAGGTATATCTATATTTTTTTTCTTCCAATTTTGGATTTTTATTTCAATAAATAGGTCTAAAAATTAAAAAAAAAAAAATTTGGAGTTTTACCATTAAAAGGCTCTTCTTTATTTACTATTGTGATGTCCAAAAAAATCACAAAGCTGAACTTTCTACTCTGAGTGAATTCACAGAAATTAATGGCATCTCTTCATTTGATGTTTTACGTAGAAAACAATCAGAAACTTTTGTTTATAACAAAACAAATTTTGAATAAAATCAGAACTTTTTTCTTTATTTTTTTATGAAATTTCTAAGTCCTTCCTAAGAATTGTAAGAAATCTTCCTCTTTTTTATTAAGAATTATTCAAAAATGATGGTGAAAAAGCAACAACACCTAATAATTATAGCTAATAATTTATAAAGGTTTTTCTCGTGTCAAAATTTATTTTTTCATGAAATTGTATAAATCCTTCCTAAAAATTGTAAAAAATTTATCCTCTCTTTTATTAAAAATTATGCAAAAATTAGGGTGAAAAAGCAACAATACCTGAAAATTATAACCAATAATTTATAAAGGTTCTTCTCATTTCAAAATAAAACTCTTCCAAATTTCCTACAAATTATAAAAAGGTTTAAAGGATAAAATTTTTTGGAATAAATAAAATTTAATTATTCATTCATTTTTTATTGAATATACTTTACATTTACTAAAAACTAAAAATTTAACAAAATTTACAAATGAAAACAAAACCCACCTATTTTTTTAATTTTTTTTTTTATTCCATTATAATTTTCAGAACAGAAGGATTTGGTGTTCACAAAGAAAAAAAAAAGCATAATAATTAAGAAAAGTGAAAAAAACAAAAATTAATCATCACTATAATTTCAATACTTAAATAAACACCCTTCTGTTCAAATTTTTCCAAATATGCAATCGAAATATGGCAAAATCAAAGCATTTAAATTCCAATTTGATGTTTTGATTGAAAGAGTGGATTTGGCCATAACATTTCCCTGTCAAATTTCGGTTTTATGGAAAAGAGGTTTTTTATAATATTACGATATCTCCTTTCTTTAATTTTTTTTCAATAAAGGTAATCAAAAAATTGAAACCAAAAATAAGATAAATTTGGACACAACGACCTTCCAGGCAATTTTTAATGAAAAGCTTTCAATTTTAACCAATCTTTATTTTGAAGAAACGAAGAACCTTTTTTTAGATAAAAAGGTCATTTATCCTCATAATTATTTTTTTTATTTTAAAAAATCCTTTAAAAACTATCAAGTCCTCATTTACAATCGCGATAACAACAATAAAGGGTAACAAAATAGCCGGAGTCGTGAACGTTGATCTTGCCACATATATTAACAACAAAATCACTGAAAAGTCAGAAAAACTCAAATTGGAAAAATGTCCAGATAAAAATGCCAAATTGCATTTTTCACTCAAAACTTCCTTTATTGGAGAGGTCAAGGATTTCGATTTGATGAGGTATTTATTTAACCATTTTTTCTTCTAAATGTTTTAAATTTCTTTCCATATCAGTCAAAATACTTCCAAAATCGAAGAAGATATGGATGAATATGAGGTCAATAACCCTTCAAATCCAGCCGCAAACCCCCCAGAAAACATTCATAAGACAAGCATAGAAAAAGAAAGTGCTCTTGTTGAACAGAAAGAGCCTGAACCCAAAAATAGAAGCACTCATGAAATAGATGAAAAAACTGCTTTGTTGCAGAAATTATCGGAAAAAAATGAAGAATTAAAGAAAAACATCGTTGTGATTGAAAAGCTGGAGAAAAACCTGAAGAGTTCCAATGAACAGTTGGAAAAATACAAGGAGATGGAACATTCTATTAATGAATATAAGAGCTCAATTGACAATCTGGAGAGCGAAAAGGACTTATTAAAGGAAAAAGTGGATTTATCAGAAAATGAACAAAAAAAGCTCCAAGATGAAATTAAAACATTGCAAAACAAGATAAAAGAAGTAAGTCTCTTGTTTTTAATTATTGATCTAGATAAATTTTGTTAAATTTAGAATGAATCCAATGTGAAAATGATCATCGAGAAAGAAAAGCTGGCGGCTTCTAAAAACGAAGAAAATTTATCAAATGTTGTTTATTAATTTTTTTTTTTTTTTTTTCTATAATAACATTGGGTTTTTTAATTGGGAGATGGAACAAAAGCTCAAAGAAAAAAACGATAAAATCGTCAGTTTGAATCAAGAAATCACACAAAACAATTTGACTCTCGAGAAAAACGCACACGAGTTTCATGAAAACATCAAAAATTTAAAAAAGGAATTCGAATCAAAACTCGCGGTTTATGGGTGACTTTTAGCAAAAAATTAAAGCATTTTTAGGAAAATCAAACGTTTTTAACTTCTTTCAAAGAGAAATCCGAGCTTTTGGCTCAAAAAAATGATGTTTTAGAAGAGAAAATCCGGGATTTGAATCAGGCCTTGGAAAAGAAAGTAAAAGAAATGAGAAAATATGATTAAAATGTTGTTTTTTTAGAATTTGGAAGAAGGATTCAAGATGAATGATTTAGAAACAAAAATTATTGAGCTTTCTCAAGAAAATTCCGATATAAAGGCAAGGGTTTTTTCCTTAAGTGAGGAAATGCAAGAAGTATCAAGAGAAATTTTTTATTTTTTATAAAATTTCAAAGAAAACTTCAACTGTTGAAAAAATGAGGGGTTTGGAGAAAGAACATAAAGAACAAATCGAATTATTAGAAAATGAAGTAAAATTCTTTGACTTTACTTAATTAATGCATTTTTTTTTTAATCATTAGAAAAAAGAAAAAGAAGTGAAAATCCAAAATATCATAAAAAACCTTGAAAACTCTTTAAGAGAATCAGAAGAAAAACTAAGAATTAATCAAACATTAAAGGAAAATGCTCATGGATTGCAAAAAAGTCTCGAAGAAGCCGAGTTCAAAAACAAAGTTCTAGAAGAAAAAAATCATGAGAACGAGGAAAAAGTAAAAGAAATGGAAAACTTAATTTCAAGTTTCGAAGCCAAAAAACAAGAACTTGGTAATTCTTTGATATTTGTTGATGTGAGATGGATTTATATTTTTAGAGACAACATTAACAAAACAAAACGAAGAATTTGAAGCTGAAAAAACCCAAAAAAATATGGAATTCAATGAAGAAATACATAAAAAAGAGAAAGAAATTGAAATCATTGAAGAAAAGCTCAAAGAAAGCATTCAACTTCATATGAAAGAAGTTGAAGATATTAAGAATAAGCATTTTTCAGAGTTATCTGAAAAGCTTTCAACTACTGAAGAAACCCAAAGTCTTCTTCAGAACTTCAAAGAGGAAACCAAAAGGATTTCTGAAGAAAACCATGAGAAAAACAATTTGATTGAATCATTGGAAAAGAAACTAAAGGAAATAGAAGAAATCAACCTCAAGATCATCAATGAAAAAGAAGATCTTTTAATGAAACTGAATCAATTCGCAGGCAGAAATGAGGAACTTGAAAGCAAATTAGAAGAGGAATCCAAGCTATTAGCTGATGAAATAACTGGAAAAGAACAATTTGTTAAGGATTTCGAGGAAAAACAACTGGAAATAGCAACTCTTTATTCTGAAAAGCAGGAACTTCTCTCTACAATAGATCATTTAAAGCTTAAACAAGGGGATATTTCTGTTGAAAAGCAAGAACTTCTCTCGAAAATAGACCATTTGAAGCAAAAAAATGATGAAAATCAAGAACTTCTATTGATAATGGATCAATTGAAACTAAAAAACCAGGAACAATTAGATTTAATCGAACAATTGAGAAATTCAGAAACTTCAGATAAGCAAAATCAGATTATCATTCTCGATTTGAAATCATCTCTTCTCTCAAAAGATGAGGAAATCCAAAAAATCCATTCAGAATTAACCACTTTCCAATCAAATCATGGAGCTTTGAAATCTAATTATGAGGTCAAAATTGAAGAACTAGCTAATTTACAAAAAGTCCATGATTTCTCATCCCAGAAACTCCTTAAAAAGAAAGCAAAGATCCAAAGAATCTGTGAGGAATCAGAGCAAAAATCACAGAAAATCTTAGAACTTGAGAAAAACCATGAAGATCTTCTCTCAGAACTTTCTAAACTTCAAATAAAATCTCCAGAGCCTTCAGAAATCGCAAATCATAAAAAGCTAGAATTGGAGAATTCAGAGTTATTACAGAAAAACTCTGAACAAACCATTCTTCTCCAGGAGAAAGAACAACATATATTGCAGAAGATATCAGAAATCGAGACTTTGAACTCGAAGTTGGAGTTCCAGGAATTAGATCTTCAGGAAGTTCGAACGAAAATCCAGGTATTTTCAGAACAAATTTCACAATATCAGACATCTTTGGAAGATAAGACAGTGGAGCTCTTGTCCCAAAACGCGAAGAACAAATCATTAGCAGAATCTCTCCAAATTAAAACAACTGAATTGAATGAATATAAGCAAGAATCCGAAATTCATCTGAAGAATTTAGAAAAAAGTATTGCGGAATTGTCAAGTGAAATTTCAACCTTGCATTATCAATTAGAATTGAGAGAATGCGAAAAAAACAGCCTAGAATCACAATTGAATAATATGACGAAATATTACGAGAAATTGCTAGTGAGTTCAAAGGAGAAGCTTCAGATTGAGGATTTCGAAATCCATGACAAAGAATTGAAGAAAATTAAATTCGGAATGGAAAAAAGAGGCTCTTTCGGAGAAATTTCTAATATCATGATCAATGAAACGAGTGAGATTATTAGAGATATAGATTCCAAGCAGGGGGCTCCTGATGAGGAGGCTCAGAAATTGAAGCAGGAGCTTAAATTGAAAGAAGAAGTGCTTTTGAAAAAGACAGAAGAATTCCATTTTTTACAGAATAGCTTGGAGAAGGAGAATCATAGTTTAAAGGAGGAAATCAATAAATTCAAAGGGTTTGAAGAATTGAAAGAGAAATATCAGAATTTAGACAGGAAATACAATGCATTGGAAAAAGATTTTATCACAGCGAAGGCAATTTTATTAATAAATATCAATATTTTTTTTATCTTATATCTCTATAGTTCAATTGGGCACAAAATGATGGGGATTCAGAAAAATTAAAGGTGGAACAAAGGAAAGGCATTGCTTTGAATAATAAGATCAAGGATTTTGAAATGAATATTACACAATTGGAACTTGAGCTGCTGAGAAGCAAACAAAAGCTGGGAGATGCAATAAATGCGGCTCAGGAGTATGGAGGATCGGATTTGGTCGATAAAATTGCTATGGCGATGATGAACAATAATCTTTAAGAATTTTGTTTATTTTCTTTCAGATGGAATAAAATTCGATCTCCAAAATTTAATTATAAACGAATGAGATTTTTCTGTTTTAATTATTTTTTTTTCTATGTAATTATTTTTTCCTTTGATGTTAAGAAATATATATTCTTATATTTTTTGTCATCTCTCTCATAGAGAGATTTATACAACAACATTGTTTCACAAGTTTTATGAAAACTCCTAATAATATATATACATGTATATATATTGAATGTCTTTTAATAAAAAATCAATAAAAAAATTATTCGATTTATTATATTTTCTTTCCCCCTTTTTTGTTTTTAATGAAATATAATTCATCTTCATGAATGATAACATTTTTTTAGAAAATTCCCATAAATTATTTAAAGAAACTTGAAAAACAACACTTTTAAAATTTTTCCAGACACAATAAAAAAGATTTATGATTTCCGTTTTTTTAAATTTATTTCAAAACTATATTCAAAATCATAAATAAACAAAAAAGCCATCCTTCGATGTCAGTCTACGGCTCCAAAGCAACAAATACAAAATTGATGTTCCAACCTATCGTCGCCCCCACAACAAAAAGACCTCAACCAAAACCCAAAAGCAAAGTTGAGGAACGTTCTGAAAAAGACAAAAAAGCAAATCCTCATTCAGAAAGCGAAGGCACAAAAACCGATCCTCTCCACCTTATGACACCAGAAGAACTCAATGAGTTGGCATCCATTGGACTTGAGATGTTCCAAAAGTCGTTGGCACTTTGTGCTTCAGAATCTGGTTTCAAAACAGTAATTCGTAACATCCAAAGAATGAATTTGGGTTGTTATGTCGATGATATTTTCAAACCCGAACTTAAATGCTTAGTGGGTGATAATTTGATCAACAGAAGCCCATGGAGAGCTTTCGTTTGGTTGCATCCTGACCAATTTGTCAAGAATATATCCATCTTCGGTAGAGACAAGCCAACTGTTAGTCCAGATGATGTGAGACAAGGTTTAATCGGAGATGGTTATTTAATTGCTTCTTTGGCCTCTTTAGCTGAAGTTTCTCAAAGAATCGTCAACATTTTTGCATTATATGAAGAAGACCCGATGTTTGGTAAAGATCATGGATTATACTCCATTAATATCTTTTTGGCTGGACATCCTTTTGAGCTCGTTCTTGATGATTATTTCCCTTGCATCTCAGAAGAAAAAGGTTCGGCTTTCTGCCAAGTTGTTGATGGGAAATTGTGGCCTATTATGATAGAGAAAGCATGGGCGAAGCTCTATTTTTCTTATGATAATATTGACTCTGGAATGTCTTCAGATGTGTTGAGAGATTTGACTGGCGCTCCGGTGAAATCACTTTGGATGGAAGATGACCCTGAAAATGTTTGGAAAGAGTTAGTCGATGCTCATACGAAAAAATATCCAATGACTGCTGGTAGCAAGGAGTTCAATCAGGGCATTGATTTTATCAATGAAGTGGGTATTGTCAGTTCACATTCATATAGTTGCTTGGGAGGTTATGAAGTCAAAAAGAAAGATGGAGGAGTAGTGAAACTAGTTAAAATGAGAAGCGTGTTCCCAGAAGCTGTTTACAAGGGGAAATGGAGTCTTCTAAGTGAGAACAACGAATGGGATGATATCCCTGAAAAAGGCCTATTTCAAGAAAAAATCAAACACTCAAAGTTGGTTTTCTTTATTGAATATGATGACTTCCAGAAATATTTCGACAATGTGCAATTTTGCTTAATGAATGACTCTTTTCAATATTCATTCCTCACGAAGAAAGTCAGTAAGAAAGTCGGTGAATACTTCAAGATCAATATCCCAAAAGAAGGCAGATATTATTTCAGCATGAGTCAAGAGCCTTTGAAGAGATATTCCAAGACATATAGAGATAAATACGATTATGCTGAAATAAAGGTGGCTTTGGGCCGAAATTTGGGCGATAACCAATTTGAATATATCGCTTCAACTCAATTCGGAAAGAAGGATGTTTGGGTAACTCATGAAAGTGAAACAATTCCAGCTGGAGAATATATAATGTATGCGAAAGTGAATTGGCCAGCCTTCAATGAAAAAGAAGCAACTGTTAGTGTCTATGGAACAGAAAAATGCAGGATTGATGATGAGCTGAATTTCGGATATAAAGGATGGTTGGAGAAATTATGGTTGGATTTCGCAGTAAAAAAGATCACGAAGACGAAAGTCAATTTGAAGGACCAAGGAGCACCGAATTCAGAATATTGCGCTGAAAAAACTACCAATGGATTTGGATTTATTGCAGTTTGGAATAAGGAAAGCAACAAGAAGCTGATTTGCGAATTCAGATTGAAGAATTCGACAGAATATAAGCTGAAGTTCAAGGAAAGTTTCAGCAAGAAAGATATTGCCTGTTTCGAACTTCTTCCTGGAGAATCAAAAATCGCTTTGGTGGGAGTCGGCAAATATTTCGATTATGGAGATGAAAGAAATACACAATTATATCATTCTTGCACAATCAAGGCAGTGCCTTTGTAAAGGAAAATAAATTCATTTATTAAGACAAAAAATGATCATTTTAGATTTGAAAAATTAAAAATTTTGAATAATAATTATCTAATTAAAAAAATAAAAATCCAGAGAGTATTATATAATGAAAATAATTCCTAAAATGTGTGTTTCTCTCAGATATTTTCCCATGTTTTTTGGAAAAAATAAAAAGTCCCCAAAAAATTATCGGGAAAAAAAAAAATTTTTTTTTTTTAAAACTATTTTTCTGGGGAAAAAATTTTCATTTAAAGTTTTGGGCCCTAAACTTAAAAAAAAAAATTTGGTTTTGATTTTTTTAATAATTTTTGTTATTTTACTAGTTTACTAGTTTGATATTTTTTATAAAAAACTACTGGATCACCGTTTTGTCCTCATTTTGTAAATTTGTAAAACAGTTGGGTTTCTTTTGAACCTCAAACTCCAAGTTCAATGTTTTGTTTCTGATATCCTCTTCATATCTGTTGTCATTTCTGATGAAGAACGATAGGATAGTCTGTTTTATTTTAAAAGAAAAAAAAAGAAGAATAAATGAACTTTTTATAAAAAATGAATTGCAACATAAAGGAAGTTTACCAAATTTGCTGCGATTTTTTTATTGCTTTTTTGAATTGTTTCTTATTTCTTTGTTTTCAAAATTTTCGGGATGATTATTTTTTTTTCTAATTTTTAATTTTGAAAAAAAACATTTATTTTTTTTTGAGCTAATTGGGAGTCGTTTTTTAAAATTGGTTACATCAAATAACAATAGTACCACAGTTCCTGTAGTCAATTATATTAGTGCAGTC
>Ga0302186_10001990_pt1 | contig 16199 bp, 10 predicted proteins | sample II_Bog_E1_2_FD_198782 | JGI IMG/M metagenome (GOLD analysis project Ga0302186, IMG submission 198782) | Peat permafrost microbial communities from Stordalen Mire near Abisko, Sweden - II_Bog_E1_1 | ecosystem: Environmental > Terrestrial > Soil > Wetlands > Peat | place: Sweden: Abisko... | reverse complement strand
TGGAAAAACATTAAGGATTTTTAATTTTTTTGGATAAATTCTTATATTATTTTAAAACATATGGAATTTAAATGAAAATTTCATAAAAAATTTAAAATATGATTTCTTTGAGGATAAAAATTAAAAAAATATTTAAATAAAAGTTTATTGAAAAAAATAAATATATATTAATAATTTTTATATTTTGAATTGATTACTTTATTCGTTTTTAAGATTAGTTTTTATTTTTTTTAGAATTTTTCTTTCCTGGCGACTTTTCCTAAGTTTATAATTTCCCTAAAAAAAATATCTATAAATTATTTTGATCAATTTTTTTTTTTTTTTTTAGATTAAAATTTACTCTGGTTTATTTGATTTAAAGTCATCTTCTAATTTTCTGTTATTTCTCTTTCTTCAACCATTTTATTATAACTTTTTTTCAAAAGCAGTTGTTTTCCCCAATAAATGACAAAATAAACACACAAAGCCAAACTATAAACCACACTCGTCCAAACGAACCCTAGATCATCAATAACAATTCCTCCAATAATTGAGTTAGCGAATTCTGCCAACGAATAAGCAGATAAATAAAGAGCAGGAGCCATATCGACCAACAATTCTTCGGGCTCATCAGGGAATATCACTCTTAAAATGTCCTTATATTCAGGAACTAAAAGCACTGCAATCATTCCTTGACTGACTCCAACCATAAAGAAGGCAATCGCAACACAAATCAAAGCTGTATTTTGATTCGTGATACCCAAGAAAGGGTCAGGTCCAAAGAGATTATTGAATATGATGACCATTATACTCCCTAACAAAAACCACCCTTTTCTGTTTTCATTGGTTTTATAGATCTTATTGACTATGAGAAGGGAGATGCAAAAGCCTATCATATTCAAGGTATAGATACCAGCAGCCATAGCTTGAGTGCTTCCTAGAGTATCGATGATATGGTTCTCAAAGCCGGAGGAAATGAACATCACACTACCCAAAAACATTGATTGGAAGAAGAATTGTATCATTAATGTCGAATCGCCAATGATTTTTGACATAGCCAAAGATTTCTTCTCATCCATAAACTGCTTAATCCCCTCGATTTTCAAAAACTTGAAGATACCTAATAAACCAAAAATCAAATGAAACAGTGAAAGGATAGCAAACACCCAGAAGAAATTAAGGAAATAGGAGATAGCAGAACCAATGAGAGGACCAGAAATCAAACCACAATTCAAAAAAAGCTCATAATAAGATAATTTCTCCACTATTTGATCAGGCCAAGTCTCAGGAATCAATGAAATAGAGACAGTCTGGAAGGCTGTGAAAGAAAAACCCAAGGTCAATCTGCTCACAATAGACACCACAAGGAAGGTTGTTGAATCTTCAATATAATAGACACATCCGAAGACGAATTTTGAGGCGACTGTGCCCAATAAAAAAATGAGCAAAAGTCTATCTTTTTTATAAAATCTCATGATTTTACCGGCAAGGCATGAGGTGAAGAAACCACCAAAGGGAAATAAACCGAAAACAACTCCAACCCATGTGGAATTCAAACCTCGGGCCAGGGCAATTTGTGGATATAACGTGATCGGCAGCCCATAACCCGTAAAATCTAAGAAGACCATCAAACAAATGGTCCCCAGAATAAAGGTTTTGTCACTCTCACTCAGATTTCTTGAGGGTTTGCCTTCAGTGTCTTCAAGTTCCAAGGGTTTCATAGGTAAAAAATTGGCGCTTTTTAGGATTTCCCTTTGTTTTTATAATGATTTTTTTTTTTTTGATGTTTTAAAAAAGATTCAAAAGATATTCCTCTGAATTTAACGTATTATTTAATATTCATGTTTCGTGTTATGATTTTTTAATTTTTATTTTAATAGATCCCTTTGAAGAGCGTGTTTCATTATTTCCACAGTTCCTCCAGCAAATTGCAAGCCCCTAACATCTCTGAAATATTTTTCAATCTTCATTTCAGACATAACCCCCTGTTCCTGAAAAAGTTTCATGCATTCATCAACTATCTAAAGAATAAAATAAATTTCAAAAAAAAAAAAAAAAACCTCAAATGACGTAAAAGGGACAAACCATTTGGTTTGAGCTGAAAGTTGAAATGCTTTGATTTCTTTATTGTCTAAAGCGGTTGCTGCTTGTCTCAAAAGCAGCTTGCATGCCATCAGCTTACAAGCAAGATCAGACAGCTTGAATTCGAATTCTTGATGAATTAATTTTGTTTTGGTCATCTTATAATGAGCGATGGCTTGTTTCAGGCAGAAAGTCGCCCCTCCTAAAGCACAACTTGCTAATAAACATATATTTTTTGAAAAAATATTTTTACATAAATATTTACCAATATTCAGTCTTTCATGTTCCAAAACTTTCATTGCATATTTAAAACCTTCCCCTCTTTTACCCAATAAATTTTTTTTCGGCACTCTACAATCAATGAAAGTGACATCTCTGATTGGAATGGCTCTAAATCCTAAGGTTTCCGGTTTTTTACTGAGAGTTATTCCTTTTGAATCACTATCGACGACAAGTGCGGAAATTTCTTTTTCTGATGTGCGGCAAATAAGCAAAAAAACCTGATTTTCTCCAGCTCCAATGACCAAGCTCTTATTTTTCAAAGAAAATAGCTTTTTAACTATTAACAAGAAATTAGTAAACCTTTATGCCATTGACAACAAAGTCATCTCCATCCTCCTTTGCGCTGACTTTCTTTTTTTATGAAATTCAAATTAATATATAAATAATTATTTTTTTTGAAACCAAAGAAATAGCATCGCTTCCGGTTCCAGGCTCACTCAAACAATAACACGATATTTTTTCCAATGAATATAGTTTTCTCAAATAACGGTCCTTTAGTTCTTGTGATCCATGTTTCTCCAGCATTTCCCCCAAGATATTATTAATGCTGAGATATGCGGAAACTCCAACATCACTTTCTGCCATGGCCTGGAAAATAACAGTTCCTCCCAATATTCCTGAATTTCTTCCACCATATGATTCGGGCCCACAAACACCACCATATCCTAATTTTCCAGCAGAGATAAAAGCTTGTTTTGGAAAAATAGTTGATTTATCTAAATGAGCTGATAATGGGTTTAAGTGATTTGAAGCAAATGAGAGAGCTTCGGTTTGAAGATTTTTGTGAAAAGGAGTTAATGTGTCAAGTGTATCTAAATAATAGTATTAATAATTGGTTCTTTCAAAAAATCTACCTTCGAATAATGTTGAAACTTTTTGAAATTGGTTACAAAGCTTAAAAGACAAGGCTGGATTCTTTGGATAAAAAGCTTTTTTGATCATCTTATATTATTTATTTTAAAAAAAAAATGGATAAATAAGTTATTTAATTATTGTTAATGCTTTTACAAAAAAACCTAATCTTATGCATATATATATTTATAGCCCTAATAAATAAAGGAATGTACAAGTATTGTTAAAACTTTAAATATTATTTTTTTATAGATAAACATCCCAAGATCACCGCCAGCCTTTGAAAAAAGGGAAGCTCCTAGAAAAATAACTTTAAACCAGCTAAATGAAATTAATTTTGTACATTTTCTTTCTTATGAATTAATTTTTTCTTTAACAAATCACTTTGATTCATGATCTCGTCTTTAGAACCAAGCGGGGCATTGTTTTCTTCATTCTTGAAATTTTTTTGATTTAATGACATCCTTAAATTGAAATGATCTTCATTTTTTTTTGACTTCTTCTTCTTGCTCTTGTTTTTTTTGGATTTTTTATCACTTTTTTTGCCTTCTGTCTTTTTGCTTTCTTTTGAGTGTTTTGTTGAATCTTTCTCTTCTTTCTCCTCAATGACTGCAATTGGTTTTTTCAATTTTCCTGTCTTTTGTTGTGGGGAAATTATCATATTTTCCTGAAAAAATGCTAATTTGTTGTTGAATTCTGGAAATTGAGGAGTTCCTAATGGCATTTCATTGCAAGTTCCTGTCAATTTCAAGGGCGTATCTAAAAAAGGATTACCGTAGCTAAAGAATAATCTTAAAATTTTACTTGATCTCTTGAATTTGATTTTTAAATCTTGATCAAGTTCAGTTAATTGAGTTTCAACATCTGGCATTTCAGGACTCAAATCCTCTTTATCTTGTATGAGAGCCTTTAATTTGGAAGATTCAGGTAGAATCAATGTGCTGACCCGGCTTCCATTTTGTCTTGCTGATTCAATGCTATTCGGAATAAATTCCAGACTGTCAATTTTGTAACTTCCAGGTTTATGATGGGAGGTGTCCATTTTAAAAGAAAGGATCTTTTTGAAACTAACATCTTTGGTCAGAGCAGTGATCATTTTTTTTTCGTGGTCGTTTGAAAAAGGCCCAATTTCTTCTTTGGTATTGATTTTAGCTTGGGAATTGTAAAAATTTCTTTTGCTGCTTTCTTTCTCTTTTTTTGTCAAAATTCCGCTTGAATTCCTATTACTCGTATTTTTTCCACTTCCATTGTTATTTGCATTATCGACTAAAAGAAATAAATCATTTTTGAGGAACACATTTCAAAAACATTAATATATAAGTACAGTCTTCCTCATCCTTTAAAGTTTTTCTGAAATTTGATAGACTAAGTTGGGAATTGTTTGATAATTCTAAATATTTGTCCATATCAATCTGCAGTTTTTGAGCAAAATATGCCATCCAAGGATCAGCGAAAATTTCAATAATATTGGGCCTTTCTGCTGGGTCATTATTCAGCATCCAAGTGATCAAATTTTTTATCTCTAGAGACAATTCAATGTTGTCATCGAAAACAAGTTGCATCTTTTTAAAAACCAACATTTTTTCTTGTAGATTCCGAGCAAAGAAAGGAGGGTAGCCATTGATTAGTTCAAACAAAAGAATGCCTAAGCACCAGATATCAATTTTTTCATCTTGTTTTGTTTGATTTACCATTTCTGGGGCAAGATAATCTAAGGTTCCGCAAAAAGTGGCTCTAAATAATAAAAAAGTAATTTTTGATTTATGGATAAATATAATATTAATCAAAATAGAAGAACCTTGAATCTTCAACTTTTCCACACCAACCGAAATCGCATAATTTGATGTTTCCATTAACATCAATCAAAATATTTTCTGGCTTCAGATAAATGAAAATTATGTTTAATTTGACATATTTATGAAAAAGGACTACTTTAATATCCCTATGAATTATTTTGCATTTATGTAAAAGATCGACAGCTAAACAAATTTGGAGAAATATGGTGAAGGCATTTTGTTCGGTGCAATTCCTATGCTTTTTCAAATAATTAGCTAAATTATTTGGAGCATATTCTTGAACGAGATAGACATAATCTGAGGTTTCAAATGAAAAAAAAAGCCTTATAATGTTTGGATGGAACAATTTCTGATGAACCTGAATCTCTCTTAAAAGATGATCAATATCCGATTGGGACTTTAAAATGTTTTTATTGATCTAAAAATTATTTTTCTCTCAAACAAACACCAAATTAAAAAAAAAAAAAACTATTTTCATGGCCATTTTTTCTTCAGATTTGTTATCTTTGACCAGCTTAACTTCACTAAAGGCTCCTTTGCCCAAAATTATCTCGGCACCTTCTTCATTCTTCACAAAATCGAAGTCATTAATTGAACGTTGTTGGATTAAAGTCCCCTTCCCTAGTTTTGTAGATGAGCAATCTTTTTTATGTTTCGATCTAAAAAACAAATAAATATTTTAGGGTATGGAAAGAGGAAATACCTATCCATTTTGAGACATTTTTCAGAGCAATATTGTGTTTTTTTGCATTCAGGGCATTGGAAACCTCCGGAATTACTGTTGTCACTTAGTTTGGATTGTGAAATGGATTTGTTGCATTCGGAATAAGAACACTTCATATGATAGATTATATTTTTAGCAAAAAAAACATTTATAATAAATACGATAAATACTCTACTTTTTGTCATTAAACAAAATCATTAATTCCGTTGAATGAAGATGTCCTTTCTTATTAGGGAATATGACAAAATTCAAAACATTTAAGATTTGCTTTAAAAAAAAATGAAATAGCTCATCTTTTTAAAAAAAATCACATGATTTTTCGATTTTTCTTATAAATAAAGTAGATGAAAAATTAAGTAATTTCAGATCAAAAAGCTTTATTTTTCATCAAATTTCCCTTTTATAAAATTTCTTTTCAAAATACCCAAAATTTTAATTTTCAGGCCTTTTTTATTACTTCTATAATTTTTTAAAAATTTAAATGTTCCATGAACACATCCTATTTTCAGCCTATTACGGATTAATTTTAGAAACACGGATTTCTGAGACCCTAGCGACCTTTATTTTGCTATTTCCTAACATTCAATACCTTTCTTTCCAATTCGACTTTGAGGTTTGGCCCAATATAAAATATTTAGATCTCCAATTTATTGATCTTTCAATGGAATTTTTCGGGTTATCTCGGATTTCGGTTCTGTATGAATTATCTCAATTAGGTGTTTCTTGGCGAGCCTTACCCTTTTTTCTCGTTAGTATTTCAAACATAGGAAGTTTCCTGTTATTCATATTCTATTTATTTGAAATTAAAGCATGTTGGGATTTGAATAAGAAATTTGGATATGATCTGGAGTTTTTAGAGATTGCGCATTATGAAGAAATGAGACAACGATTCCAAAAAAAAAACCTTGTGGGAAATAAACCCACAACCAATGCTGAAGATCAATTCAATTCTTCCTTCTTTAAAACGCAACATAATTTCAAGATTTTCCTCTTGAAAATCTATAATATTTTATTACCACTTCTCGTTTTGCCTTTTATGGAGGTTTATATGGAAATGATTGGACAACTAATCCAAGGAAATTTAGGATCTTATTTTTGGGCGTATGGAATTTTGTCGTTTATCGGGGTCATCATTCTTTTAATCCAGATTTTCTTAAATACCCTATTATTTAATGACTTCGGGTTTGATTTTTCGAGAAATTTGAATAGAAATGTGCGATTTTCTGATCTTTTATGGCCTATGAGTCAAGCCATTGGTCCGATTATCGCTTATGCTTTGAGTGGTATTCCTTATTTCTATTTCATCAATTCGATCTTGCAAGTTCTAATGATTGGATATTTGCTTTTGATATATTCATCGAAAAACTCATTTTTCAATCCAAATATCAATGAAATTTATGGTGCATCTTTGATATTTCGATTATTTGTGATTTTCATCTTTTTCTTATGCACAATCCTGACGGATTTCCCTGGGTTTTTGATAATTTTTCTATCATTGGCTGCGAAATTTTCTTCAAATTTGACGAAACTCATCAGGAATAAATTCACTTATGAGATAAATTTGAAATCGTTAGCTTTTAAAGAAAAAATGGAAGATGAGGATGATAGACAATCTATACAAGATTTCTCATATTTGAACTCCAAATTAATTTCCTTCTTTTCGCAATTCTATTATTTGAAGGAAAGTGTCAAACCTCCATTTTTCCAAATCTTGGAAGAAATCCCTTTATGTTTTATTGGGAATATTAGGGAACATCTTAATATATGCACGAAGCCTAATTGTCCGATTCTGAAGAATTCTGAGAAAATATCATCTTTGAAGGCGGATACCTATTTGAAAAAATTAGAATTGGAGTTTGATTGGACAGATAAACAGGATATTCGAGTCAATATATCCAAATTTATCGCTGAAATATATAGTTTGGAAGCGAATATAATGATGGGTGCGACCAATGAGACTAGATTTTTATATATTCTTTATTTGCTTTTCAATAGCAAGGGAATTGTAAGATCTATTTTGACTTTGAATTCGTTATATTTAAGAAATCTATCATTTCATGAGAGATTTATTATGTTTTCGATGAGGGAATATATGAGCAAATATCTCCGGATGATAGAAGAAAAAGCCTTGTTGAATTTCAGAGAAACAGAAATTACACAGAAGAAAGGCGATAAACGGAAACTCAAAAAAGAAGAAACCAGATTTGAAACCACGGTTTTTGTCGAATTGGAGAAAAACTTCAACCTATTAAAAGAAAACATTGAAGTTTATGTGAGTCGATTGAAAAATCTTCTTAAGGAACTTACTTTGGAAACAGTTTCGATGTCGAATTTAGAGAAACTTGGAAAGGCTCTACTCTCGAAATTCGAGGAGACCAAGGCTTCTTTCATGAGAGCGAATAAAAACATCAGATTCATCAAAGTTTATCGGGAATTCATCACGACTTTCAAAGAAGATGAATGGGAATTGAAACGAGATTTGACTAAATTATTGCATTTGATCAATCAAGTAGAGGAAAATTATGAACATGCTGAAAGTAATCAAGGAGGAGGAGGTTTCAATTTAACTGATGAGACTCATTTTTTCAATGAAAGGTCATGTTTTTTATATGTTTCTGGATTGGAAAAGGATATTGGAAAAATATTAAAAAGTGATGAAAATTCTGCGAATTTATTCGGTTATGCGAATTCTCATTCAATGATTGGGATGTCGATAAATGATTTGATGCCGAAATCGTTCGGGAGCAAGCATTCCAGCATAGTTTTGAGCTTTTTAGAAACTGGAGAAACCAATTTCATTTATCAAGAAAATAAACTATTTGGAATGAATAAACAAGGCTTCACTTTCCCTTTACATATTACTGTGAAACCCTATATGAATCGAGCCAATTATAGCTTAGAGTTCTTGGCTCATATGAAACCCTCTTTAAATAAGAAGGAAAACCTAATAATTTGTGATGATTTGGGTAATATTGATTGTTTTGGAGAAGGACTCGATTCAATTTTCAGCAAATTTTATGAGAATAACAGAAGACAAAACCTCCCGATTCAGGTCTTGATACCAGATTTGTTGACTTATTTCCAAATAGCTGCTGAAAACTTTATCAATGTCAATAAGGAAGTCTTAGAAAAAAATAAAACTAAAAGGTCGGTTAGAAGCAAATATGGCTCGAATAATACTTACAAGACTTACAAAAGTATGTTGGCTTCTCCCAAAAAGAAACAAGGGAAAATTATTACAAGAAAAAACGAAATTGATTCTATTTCATTATTTAACAATTTCTTAAAAAACGAATTCGGAGATATTATTTTGCAAGTGATTCTCAAAGACAATTATCCTTCTTTTCCAAATGTCTTAATGATGGATAGTCTGGAAGAAGGATTGATATTAAATTATCTTAATAATGTCAAACATTTAGTGTTTACTAATGAATTTCCTTGTGATGTTTATAGAATCGACGTTTCTATTGAAGCCAGGATTTTCTCTGATTTAACAATAAACATTCTGCATGTCCGAAGAATCAAGCATTTATATCGAAATATTAAGAATGATTCTATAGAAAAAGTCTTGAATAAACTCAAGAAAAACACTATCACTTTATTACCCAAAATCCTTAAACAGACTGGAGTGCTCAGGATCAAGAAAAAAAATCGAGAATTGGGTTTTCATAAAAAAGGCTTGAAATCTGATGAAGAAATTAAAATTCCGAATCCGAAAAAAAGAGATAGTGTAGTATTGCCAAAGAGAAGAAGAAATAGCGATCTATCGAATTGTCCTCATTTATATATTGAAGAAGCCAATACAGATGTAGATAATATTGCCAAACCCGAGATTGAGAGAAGGTTTTTAATCAAAGAACTGAAGAAAGATAAAGAAAACATAGAAAAACAGATTTCTTTGAATGAGTCTTCAGCTTCGGATAAAGACTTTCAAAGCAAAATGGATAAAAAAAACCTCAAGGAAAACGATTATAATCAAGGTTTTCTTCAAATAAAGAAAAAGCAGAATATGTTCTCTAAAAAAATCAAAACTGATATGGATTCGCCTCCTCAAACGGGAACGGGGGAGTTTTTAAAGCCTCCATATTCAACTTCGAATAAAAATGACAAAATTAAAGACAAGGTCTATAAGAATTTATTCTCGAGAAGCCTTTCCAGCCATTCGCAATGTACTCGAGAAGAACAGAAGTTTTTCGCTGATGAAGGCCGTCATTTATATAAAATCCAATCCAAGGAGAATTCCTTCGCGAATTTCTCACAAACTTATGAACATCATGAAAACCCATATGAAGCTCCTTCAAAGGCTTCCTCTTTAATAAGTAATGCTAGAGACACCAAAAAAGACTATAGGAAATTGATGGAACAGAAGTATCTGCCACCAGCCTATAAAAATATCTTGATTTTCACCTTTGTTGCTATTATCTTAGCAGTGGCTTCATTCTTCTCTTATGGTGGGCTCAGTAATCAAATGCTTAGCAATTTGAGCAATGGTTTATTTACGACTGAATTAGTTGAGAATTATAAGATCGACATTCTGAAGATTTTGGTCATTGAACAAAATAAATTGGCATTTCAAAATGATGAAAATTTCCAGGAATTCAATAACACATATCAAGAATTGAAGGGACTTGATTTTAATTTAAAGAATCCGCCGTTGCAGGAATTTTCTGATAACAATTTATTGATTGAAATTGCCGATGGAAACTTTGAAAAATTATCAATCATAATGGGAATGTCCTTATATTTCGATTTTATTGATGATTCTCTCCTGAACCAGGAAACAGATAATCAATTTATTATCAATAATGGGCTTGAATTATTTGGCTCAATGGATAATCTATTCAGTTTTCAATCCACAATGGAAGATACTGTTTCCACCATGAAAATTAATCTGATAGTTTTGGTGTTGATTTCTTTAGGTTTGATGAGTTTTTTGATGTTTACTATTTTCGCCAATTTGTATTTTTCGCATAAATTCATCAACTCAACTTTGAAGTTATTATGTTCAATTTCGATTAAGGATTATAAAACACTTTATGTCAGTTTTTTCGACAACAATTATGACAATGAGTTCACAAATCAAAATTCTAGAAAAAATGTTAAAAAACGTCATACAATGGGTCCCAAAGATCAAATCGTTGAGGATAAACATACTATTCATAACCAAGTGAAAAAAAAAGTCAGACATCAGGCAATTCCATTGAAATTCAGCAAAGTTAATTTATTATTTCTGTTATTGTTCCTTAGTTTATATGCCACATTATTCATTTTGAATTTGAATCAATCGCAATTGTTGGATTCATCTCTCATCAATAATTTATTGCGTGAAAATTTCTTCAATAACTTACGAATGAACTTCTATCATCTTTATTCTTTATTGAATGACGTTCAGCTTGGTTTTGGGAAAACGATTAATGGACCAGCTCTCATTCAATCTATAATCCAAGAAATTGGATCAGATCTTGATAATATGCTTTCTATGGATAATTTGTTAAGTGGAAGTGAAAAAGTTGATTTTGATAATGCTATAAATAATAATTTATGTCTGAGTGATACTCTGAATAATTATCCTGATTTGGTTGAAAATTGCTCAACAATCGGAAATGGGATACTTACAAAAGGGTTATATTCAGCTTTTATGTATTTATATACAAATTTCAACGCTGTGGTTGATGGCAGATATAATTTTAGGCTTTTTGAAAATAACGAAGAATTTTTTTTAATTATGAGCATTATTGATTTATCATCAAAACAATATTTCAGTAATTCGATTGAAAGCATGGCAAATAGTTTAAAAAGTGAAAGTGTTGAAATCGTCCTTATAAATGCCTTGATGGCATGCGGAATTTGCGGGATTTTATTGTTGTTATTATTTTTTGTGATCAAAAAATATGAAAAAAGATTGGTTTTGACAAAAAAGATTTTGGGGCTCATTCCTTTGAATATGCTTTCGAAAAGCCAAAAAATTAAAAAATATTTGAATGCAACCAAAAGGTCAAGAAAAAATTAAATAAAATCAGGAAACATATTGTTGAATTAGTTTTATATTTTTTTGATTTTAAAGGATAAAATATTTTGAATATATAATATTTGATATATAAAAAATTATATTTTTTTAATAAAAGAATTAGGAATATTGAACAAGGAAAAAATTCAATTTTTCATTAATTCAAAATAAAAAAATCTTATTAAATCCAACTTTTTTTCTCTCTCCAAGAACCAATGAAAAAAGCTAAAACATCTAATCAAAAAGAAGAAATTACAGATAAAGATCCAGAATTACAAGCGATAATTTTAGCAGACAATTATTCCAACAAATTTTGGCCAATTACCCTGGAAGGGCCTCTAGTAATTTATCTTGGATATTCATTTGTTTCAAAGTTTGGCCTAGGCTTTGATTCCTTTGGGCAACATTACACTGATAGATTATACTATTCAATTCCTTCTCATAAATAAAATCAAAAATATCATAATTTTTGTGAGTTCTTACAAGGAACTTGTCGAGGAGTACTTTCACAAATATAAAAGCAAGGAGTTTTCTTTGAAGATTGTTTCCTCAGAAGACTGTCTCAGGTGCCTTTTCAATTAAAAGCTCTGTAAATTTCTTTATTTTTAGTATAGGAGATGCTTTGCGAAATATTGAGAGAATGGGCATTATCAGAGGAGATTTCATTTTATTAAGATGCGACACCGTGGCTAATTTCAAGCTAGAAAAAGCCATTACTCATCATAAAATGAAAAAAGCTGAAAACAAGACTAATATAATGACGAGAATTTACAAGAAATTGCCCTATGGACATCCTTTGCGGACGGAAGATGATGACATTGCAATCGTGATCGATCAATATACAAGGCAAATCATGCAAATTGAAGCCTTAAAAAACAGCAAAACCTTAGAAATCAAACATAAAATGGACTGGAAACAAGGCAACAATAACTATAAGATCTATTATGACCTCTACGATACAAATGTTGCAATATGCTCAATTGATGTTCTTCATCATTTCATGGATAATTTCGATTTTAATGTATTTAATATTAATTTGCCATTATAAAAATCATTCACTTTAAAATTAAAAAGAATATCAGAGATGATTATATCAAGGATTTGCTTTCTTCTGAAATATCAGATGATAAAATTAATTTATGTCTGATCGGTGATGACGAATACGCAGCCACTGTTTGCGATCTTCGAGTTTATAAGCATGTGCTTCAAGACCTGATCGCACAATGGGTCAGTCCTTTGTTAATTCATCGTCTTGGAAGCAAAATCAAGGAAAAAACACAATATCAATACTATGCTGATAATCTCTACATTGTAATACTAATGAATTTTTTTTCATTATACACAGAAAAACATATTTAATTATTTTATTTGTTTTCAAGGCTTCTGATGTAGAAAGATCTCTTCATGGTGGTTTAAGCAACAATTGCATTATTGGCAAAGGCACCAAATTTGCAGAAAAAGTCGATATTTTCAGATCATCCATTGGAGCAGATTGTAAAATTGGGAAGAATGTCAAGATTAGGGATTCTGTGATTTGGGACAATGTCACAATTGAAGACAATTGTCAAATAGAGCAATCTCTTATCTGTTCCGAAGTTCATATCAAATTCAACTGCATCCTTGAAAAAGGTTGTGTGTTATCATTTGGTGTGATTGTTAAGTCAGGTTCGAAATTGCCTGCTTTTTCCATAATTTCCTGCAAAAACTCGGATAAAACTGAGAATTTCCATGAAAGTTTCGAAAAAGGTGGTGTTTTCATTAATAATAACAAAAACATCAAGGAGAATTTTGCAACAGAAATAAAAACCGGAGATGAATCCTTCTTAGATTCTGAGTCTTTGGCTTCTGATAACGATTCTGATAAATCTGAAGATTTTAATAACGCATTAGATTTTCCAAAGGAAGTGGCTGAAACAATAAAACGTGTGGTTGCGAAGGAAAGCTCAATGCAAACAGTCATTTTTGAGATGAACAATTTGAAATTCGGAGAAAATAAAAGCTTTGCTGATTGTCTCAAAGCTTTTATGCCAGAAATTTTATGCGAATTATTGAAGATTGATAACAATGCACCTGTGGAAAATTTAACCAAAAGCATTAAGGAATTAATAAAGTTTTGGCAGCCTTTATTGCAAGAATATTCACATACTAATGAAGATTCAAGTGTTTTAATATCAGAAATTCAGGATTTCTGCTCGAAAAATCAAAGATTCAAGAATTGTTTTCATGTGATTTTGCAGGTTTTTATTGAGAAATAATAATTTTTAAACAGAAATATATTATAGTTCCTCTTTGTCGAAAAAGTGATTGATGGAGACAAGATTTTACATTGGGCGAAGGAAAGAGAAAACGATGAAAATTCGAAATATTTCTTGGAATTGGTTAATTCAAAAATTTTAATACAATCTTAAAGAAGTGAATTTGGTTTTTAGTGTGATAGATTTCTACAATATTTGAGGTCTTTAAATGAAGAAGAAGATGAAGAAGAAGAGGAAGAGGAAGTAGAAAATTAATGAAAAAATGGATTTTTTAATCAAAATGGGTTTTTATTGAAAAAGAGAATCTTTCTTAAATTTTGAATTTGAAATATTTCTTAAGTTTTTGTTATTATTATTAAATAAAAATGACTTCGATTTATGAGGGTCCCAACGTGGCAGCTACTTACAATCTTGCTGAAAAGCTCAGTGTAAAATCAATAGAAAAATAAGTATTTTCTAAAGAATTTAATAGTCCAGACATATAAACAGCATCATCTCCAATAATAACAGGAACCTTTTTGTTTTTTCCACGAATTCATTGAAAAAACAGAATGAAGTTCCATTTTATATTCATTTTAAAAAGCAACAAAATGCTTTTGTTAGATCCATCTCATTGAATATGATGAAGAGAGCAATAAGATATCTAATTGTGGCATTTATCAACATCCTGGAGTAGTCCACAAAGTTTTCCCTTCACCAATGAATGGATCTCATCTATTTTCTTCATATTCTGAATGTAAATTTAAACTAAGAACAGAATTCCTTATTGAAACAATAAAAAAAAGATAATGGATCTTCAGAAATTAATAAGATTGCGCTTTGCAATATTGGCAAAGAGTTGCAAAAAGAAAAAACCGAAGGTTTAGAGAAAAAACCCGAAACCACTAAAGTGGAACATTTATTAGACCTAAAAATCGGAAGCTCCAAAGTTCATAGGTTAGTTGTTTTCATAAGAAAAAAAATGAAATATTAATATACATTTCAATCTTGAATAAAGTGTCGTTTTTCCAAATAAAGAAAATAAGATCCTGATTGGAGACACAAAAAAACTGACCTATTACGATTTGAACGAATTGAAAGAAATTTCAAGTATTTCTCCTAATGGGGAAAACAGTGAGTTTTTTCAATGCGAAGCTGACCCACATCATCAAAACTTGGTTTTTCTTTATCTTATTAATATTAAAAAATGTTTTGTTGGAAAGATTGCGACAATCACGAATACCGATATAACTTTCAATGATTTAAGAGAGAAAAAGTCAGAAAAATTAAATTAATAAAACTAGACAAAAAATATTATATAGGACAAGATTCACAATTGAAAATGCCCATCGATTGGGAGTCTTGGATATGGATTTTAACCCAAATAAACAATATTATTTAATGAGTTCAGGAGAAGATTGTTTGTAACATATTAATGATTTAAAGTGAAAAAATTTTGAAATTTTTGAATAAAAACGTAGGGTGAAATTCTGGGAATTTAGAAAACCATCCCTTCCGGTTAAAGCCTTAGAAGATTTTCAGAATTGGTTCTTTTATATATACAAATTTTGTTAAAAAGCGAACTTTAGGGTTCTTAATTGCAAATTCAATAAGTATCACGATCAATTGATTTTGACATCTTGTGATGATGGCACTGTGAATCTACATCGAATGGTCTCAATTAGTTCTGCCCCAGTTTTAAATAAAGGTGGTGAAAATGCCAGGTTTTTAATAATATGATTTATATTTATACAACAAAAAATCAGACTAATGAAAGAAGAAGACGGTTTGGTGAAATGCTACGATGAGCATGAGGTTCTTAATATTTTAAGAGATCAATTCAAAATCTTATATTTTTTTTAGGATAGTGTTTATTCTTTAGCTTGGAGCACAGCCTCTGCTTGGGTTTTCGCTTCAATTTCCTATCAAGCCAATGTGGTCATAAATCTCGTTCCCGTTGCTGAAAAATATCGTATTTTATTGTAAATCAAACGATTCATTAAAATTTCAAAAAAAAAAAAAAAAATTTTTTTTTTTAACAAACAAACAAAGTTAAAAATAAGAGATTTAATTTTTAAAGGTGGATTATTTATTCAAAATTTTCAAAATTAAATTTAAAATTTGCAATTTTCAAAAAATTATTTTTCATTTAAAATTTTTTAAAAATTAAATTGAAATTTTATCGGCAACTGCTTTTTTAACTTAAAAAAATTTTTTTTTTATCAGAGTTAAATTTACTACCA
>Ga0302186_10001985_pt1 | contig 16213 bp, 15 predicted proteins | sample II_Bog_E1_2_FD_198782 | JGI IMG/M metagenome (GOLD analysis project Ga0302186, IMG submission 198782) | Peat permafrost microbial communities from Stordalen Mire near Abisko, Sweden - II_Bog_E1_1 | ecosystem: Environmental > Terrestrial > Soil > Wetlands > Peat | place: Sweden: Abisko... | reverse complement strand
TAAAAAAGACGAATTTGTTAATCCCGCGATAAAAATGATATAATCGCGATGGATTTAAATAAAATAAAAATCGTTGTGTCTAACACAACGATTTTTTGGACGCGAAGGAAAAAAAAAAAAATAAAAATGCCAATAATTTCAATAAAATGCCAAATTTGGCATTTTATATAAATTTGTCTATGATATTTAAATTAAAAATTATAATATAAATATTTTTAATGAAAAATCCAATTTTCCAAATGATTTGATTGTATTAATTTTCTTAAGGAATTAAAAAATTTTTATATTTTACAAAATCTATTTATCAAAAAAGATTTGGTTTTAAAAATGCTCAAAAAACCCATTGAAAAAGAATCAAAAAGCAGTTTTCATTCTTACATAAAAGAAAAAACTGAACAAGCTCAACTCGTATAAATTTAGAAAAAATATCACATGAAGTTTTAATAAAATAAAGAGAAAAGTAGAAAATCTCAAAAAGGCTTTATTGAACCCTTCCAAAGAGAATAAATTCAAGGATCTTCGAACCTTGAAAAGCAAACTGCACTCTGTTATCGATTCTAAACCGTCGAAAAAAAAGAAATTCGATTTAAATTCAGACGAAGAAAATGAAGATTCCAACATTTTAAGACATAAAGGTTTCTAGATTACAACGAACTCAACAAGATTTTATTAAATAAAGGCCAAGAATTAGAAAAAATGGATGATTTTAATGAAGAAATTGAAGGAAGTTCCTTAGATGAAGAAGATTTAAATAAAGAATATGTCAACGATTTGCATTTTGGAGGATTTGAAAATAATTCAAATGACCCGAGACTCCGGAAGTCAAAGCAAGAAATTTATAAGGAAATAATAAAGAAAAGCAAGAAAATGCGTTACGAAAAGCAAAAACTCAGGGAGGATAATCTAAATAAGGTCGATGAAATCGATCAAGATGAGGATACACTGAAGAAAATCTTTGAATTAAAACTGTTTGTCTTTTTCTAAGTTATTAATTTTTATGATGTATTTGGTATTTTAGGTCTAAAGACCAAAGGAAAGCCCAACAACCTCATGAAGAAGATGATTACGATCAATTGACAAAAGAATTGTTTTTGGATGGAAAGACTTATGCAAATAACATTTCTTTAAAAGACCCAAAAAAGAAAAAAAATGATGAAAAAAGAAAGAATAAAAAACATGAAAAGATTTTTAGCGATGATGAAGAAAATGAAGAGGAAGATGACATTGAAGCTGATTATGATGATGATGATGAGATAAAAAATGATGATGAATTGGAGGAGAACTTGAAAACTGAAAAAAAAAGCACTGGACATGATTTCGACAAAAAGCGAAAGAAAACAGAAAAAATCAATGCCTTTTTAAACCAATTACAGGAAATTAAAAGGAAAAAATTAGATGAGAATGAGTTAGGATCGTCAGATTCAGAAGAAGACTTGGAACCATCAGAAAGCGATGATCAATCTGAGAATTACGATGAATATTCAGAATTAGAATGATTAGTTTTAAATTTTATCACATTCAAATATTTATTTAGTTTTTAGCTAAATTTTTAGAATTTTCTATAGAGATAGCCTTCTTTTATTAATTATAGAAGAACATTTTGATTTAATATAATTAAATTATGGAAAAAACTAAACTTTAAGAAATTTTGTTATCAGAAATAGGTTGTTTTTTACTTATTACAAAAAAAAAATTAATTAAATATGCTTAAACTTCCTCTTGATTTTCTAATTGCGAATTATCATGATCATGTTCTACTTCGTTTTCTTCATCAGGACATCCTTTAGTGATAAAAGTATGTTGCAAAAATTGGTCTTCTTTTCCGTTCGCGTTTTTATTTAAGATGGCTAAGATTTTCAATGATTCTTTAACTAAAAAATTTAACAAAGACCTTTTTTGATAAGGTTCTTTTGCCCCGAAAGATCTGTTTTGAGTATGATTTTGAAGTAAACTGCGGCTTTGATTATCATGAGCAAGAATGTGACTATTCCAAAAACAATAGGTATGTAAATTCTCAAATTTTTGAATTCTAAATTTTCTTTTTCTTTGGCTTTTCGATATATCCCTTCGGCCAAACTAAATGCTAATATCACAATAGAATCAATTCCCGATCTAAGAAAAAAAAAATAAGTTTTGTTAATCCATTTATTGTGATTTATTTGGTCTACACATATAAAATGATCTTTAATTTCCACTGCTCAATAAAATAAAGGAAACATGATTCGAAAATCGTCAATATTAATATGGAGAACAGCTAATAAAATTTTGATTATAGCATATTTTTCATTATTTACAAGAAAGATGAGCACCCAACAAAGATTAGCCGTTTCGAGGGAATTAATCAGAAAAAATATCTCGAAGGCCGCATAGGTCAAAACCAACAATGACTCCAATAAGAGGAAAATATAAATATTCCTTCTCCATGCCATCAAAACTTCATGGATCTTATGATAGCCTTTTGAAATAGCGATAGAATCTTTAATTTTTTTTTTAGATTTCTGAGGTTTCTCCATTTTTTAGGAAAAAAAAAACAAATCAAATATTATAAAAATCCATAGTAATATTCTTTTTAATCACTATCAAAAAATTTATTAATTTAGAAAAAAAAAGCATCATATTTATGTTCCAACGAAATAATTTTTTAAAAATACAATAAAAAAGAAAAAAATACTATAAAAAAAAAAAATTTAATTTAGAAATAAAGAAGCATGGGATTTCTGTTCAAACGAAATAATTTTTTAAATACAATATATTTCTTATTTTCCAAAAATCAATTTTTTTTCAAAAATGGGATGTTTATGTTCAGCAAGGCGAACCGAAAACCCTGAAATAGATACAATTTGTCGTTTCCTCATCAAACAAATTTCCGAATGTATTTGTTCCTCAAGGAACAATGTCAAGGTTTTCGAGCCAACATATTACTTTTTGAATATGGTCCTCGAAAATTCGATTAAGCGAAAACAGTCATCAGTCCAACTTCTCCAGGCATTCAAAGAATTGCAAGGGAATTTGCCATTTCTTTTGCAACAAAGTCCCATAGATGAAGGTGCCTTTATTAAATTGTTGCAACAAATCCAAAATGCATTTGTTCAGCTCTACGATGAGAAATTTGATCTCCTTGGAAAAATGAAAAATATAGAAAATCTCTCCAACACTTTAGGATCAGAATTCTTGGAGGAGTTCTTTTTAAATGAAGGAGCGCAATTCTGGTTCAAGAGTTTCAAGGAAAAAGATATTGTGACATTTGAGTACTTTTATGAGAAATTTACAAAAGCTTTTCCGGATGTTTTTGAAAAGGAAGTCCCTGAAGACAAAAAAGGTTCTTTGCCCGAGATAAAAGAAAATTTGAAGCTTATGATGAGAAATCTGCTAGAATCAAACAATAACCGTTGGGTGACTAAAGAAGCTTGGAACGTGTTCTATTTCAAAAAAATTTCTGATTATGATTTGAAAAATCAATTTGTTGAGGAAGCATTGGCTGTCCCCTCTGAACCTCTTCATAACAAGATCATTTTGAGATATATATATAGTGCCGATGAAAATCTCAAAAAACCAATAGAATATCATATTTCGGAAGATGGTGTGGATTTTAACGGATTTGATAACTCATCAAAAAAAAAAGATCTTTCAAGTTATAAAGAATTCATCAAAATCGGGAGAAACAGAGAAAATGATATAGTGCTTCTTCCGCAAGAAGTCAGCCGATACCATTGCGAGCTCGTGATGAAAAAAGCGCTCATTGGAAATAAAATAAGAAACGAATTTTATGTTTGCAATAAATCGACCTGCTACACATATTTTGTTGTTGAGGATAAGGGGTATCTTTTGGGTGAAAGGATTATCTTTAATCTAACAGAAAACATCAATTTCTATGTGAAAGCCATGCACCCTCCTTATAAACCTAATAATAATGGTTATTTTTATGTTGAGCCCGAATATTTAGATTGCAAACGAAAACAAATAAGCAGCAGTTATAGGGTAAGCCAAAAACCATTCATACAAATCGAATGCATGGAGGATCACAACTTTGACAAAAAATTTGAAGCGCCATCAGAAGACAACGATTACACTATAACAATTGGAAGTGGAGTCAATGATTCTTTGAAAGTTCATGATAAAAAAAAAGCAGATGGAGTTGAAAGTGAGTATATAAAGGAAAATCATTGCTATGTGAAATATGATTCTCATTTTAAATGTTGGGTGATACAGGATAAAACGGTGATTCTCCCTGGAAATAAAACATTCTATAAAACATTGATTAAATGTGAGAGGGAAGGACAATATGAAGACTCGAATGGTGTCACAATGAGGGGATTAAAGTTATTGAAGGGAATGAAGTTTTATTTAGCCAACAATGTTTTCCTTGTTGAGGAACCTTAAAAAAAAAGAGAGAAAAAAATCATAAAAATTTAGAAAAAACTTGAAATTTAGATGAAAAAATAAAAAATTTAAAAATTTTGACCAAAATACTAACAAAAAATTTTGACCAAATTAAAAAAATGTCATAAATAAGAAAAGCCTTGACTCATGTTTTTCAAATTAATTCGCTAATGAAAATTTTTTTTTTAATTATATGTTTCTTTAAAATTAGGATTAAATTTGTGCTGAAGGGGCATAATAATTATTTTGAATCGGAAAGGCCTTTCCCCCAAAATTTTCTTCGAACCTTTGATTCATAATTGAAAATTTTTTGATAATGTCAGCTTGAGTCAATTTCGGTTTTCTTTGGCCATTTTTGCCTTCATCTATTGATTTTCTTTCTTCAGAGTCATTTTTTCCTTGGAAATCTGGGATAATTTTGGCCAATAAGTTTTCTTTGAGAAATTTATTTCCTTCTAAAAAAAATTCATAGCTCCTTGTAGCATTGTGATCTCCTTTTTCATAAAGAAGTTTTTTCGTTCCTTTATACGCTTTATACAATTCTTCCACATTGTAAGCCTTTACAAACTTATCATCCTTTGATGTCACGAAACAAATCGGCATTTTGCATTGTTTTATCATTGCACTTTGGTCTAAGGCATCAACATTGAAATTAGCTCTTTTTTTGATACTTTTCTTAACAAAGCTGAAAATGAGACTAGTGAATATTGTCGAAAAATTCTTATTTTCTTTGGCAAATTCAGCGGCCAAACGGTTCAATTTTATGAAAGGGCTATCGGCAATCATGGCAAAAATATCATTTTCTTTAGCTCCCACATGTAAAGCCGTCACTCCACCCATGCTTCTTCCCCATAAAGCCACTTCCTTGATTCCGAACTTTGATTTTAAGTTGGTTTTCAAGAGGATCACATCATCTTTTTCATGAATCCCCAAACTTATGTATTCCCCTTCAGATAAACCGCAACCAGCGAAGTCAAAGCAACAGAAATTCATGCCGTTTTGAATCACGAATGGTAGTAAAGATAATCCTTCTATTCTGCACCCAGCATTTCCATGCAAATAAATCACACAAATATTGGATGATTGTTGGGATGTTTTGGAATCTAGAGCTTGAAAGAAAGAACATTTTAAAATGTAGTTATTCTTATTTTTGAGTTCAAAGTCAAGACGTCTGACTGTAATGTTGCCAATAGTTTGCAAGGTGGGACCCAGATCGAGAACTGTATATGAGGCACGCGGTGGTCGAATGAACATCTTCCATAATTGATCGTATTGATCTCGGTATTTGGAAAACATCTATCTGGTCAGACTTATGAAAAAATTTAGTTCTGTGATGGGGAGATAAACAAATTTATAAAATTTGAATTTTGTTTTTTATTTATTTTTCACAAATGTTGTTTTTTAACAAAGAAACAAAATTATTTTTGATTTTAAGTTTATTTGACAACAAAATCTCTAAAAATGCTGTTTTTTTTCAATTTCTAATGAAAAAACATATTTAAGTGAAATCATGAATTTCTTTCTCATCTCGGTAATAGTTGGTCCCCATCTCAATTTTTTGTAAATTGAAAAACTCTTTAAACGATTCATTTTCTTCAATTCTCGGAATTCTCAACAAATTAAAAAAAAACGTTTCCCAAGTTTGTTTCCTTTCTTTGGGGTCAAATTTGGTAACTCCATGGACTACTAATTTTTGTGCAGGCAATGAAGGAATGTTCACATCATGAATATCTCTATAAATTGACCAAATGTTTTTATAAAGGTCCGAAAACTCATCATATCTTTTTTTCACTTTCACCACAGTTCGTAATTTACAATCAGGGGAAACAACTGTCGGCTCATAAAATTCTTCAAGGTTCAGGAAATAATGGACAATGCTTTCTTTTTTGCCTTCGGAATTAAGCTCTGTTTGTTCTCGAGCAGAACTTTTCACACCGACCACTTGGATAATTGAGTAATTGAAATCGATTCCGCAAACGAGTTTTTTCTCAGCTTATGATTTCAAAGAAAAATCGAAATTTTATAAGAAGAAAAACAATAAAAATTTTAACGGAATAAAAAAAAACAGGAAATTATCATTATTGGTAAAAAAACAAATTTTTAATGATAAAAAATAAGTTTGATAAAAAAATCGATAAAAAAATATAGACAAAGTTCTATAAAAAATAAATAAAAAATACCGTTCAAATTCGGCACTTTCGTCTTAATTTCCAATTTTTTCGGAAAATCAATTTGATTTGAAGGTATATCATCAAAAGTGAAATAGAACTCTTCATCAAGATTCGCAGTGCTAATTTCTTCAAAATCTGATGTTTTCCTACTATGACTTCCTCCCAATGAGAAAGGTATTTCCCTGACAGGATCAAATTCAATGAATTCAAAGAAAACATCACAATAATAATTTTTATTCGCTGAAATTTCCTTAATATATTTGTTCAAGCCTTCTTTTCTTGATATCAATGAGTTTTTATCATTATTATTGTTTTTGGGTACGAATCTAGTTAGAAAAGGAATTGAGTTGCCTGTTTTGTTTTCTAATGAATTATGGAACTCCCTGATTGCAGAAAGGGTTTTACTGACTCTCCATATTGTAAAAGGGTATTTGGTTTGATTTGTGATGGAAAAAATAAACTCATAATAATCAGCAAAGGCTCCTTTTTGCCAATCCACACAAGAAATCTCAAAAATGAAATTCTTCTTATAAGCTTTTTCTAATCTATTTTCTTCAAAAGCTGCATTGTTTTCTTTATCAAGTTTTGAGGATCTTCTGGGTTTAGTATTTTTTGCCCCTCCTTCTTGGAGTTCATTTAAAGTTTTTGAGAAACTTCTCCTCGTTTTGTAAATGTCTTTTGAAATATATGAGAAATATGCCAAAAATGGTGATTTGTCTTCCTCTGCAATTTCCAGAAATGTGAGGACTTTTGGATGGATGAACGCAGGAGAATGAAATATGGCTTGGAGGAATTTTTCAAGATATTCAATACGACGGGTTATCAATTGTTGCTCATCACCTAACTCATTTAAATTGACTTTTTCAAGAATCGGAAGTTTATCAAAAAGATTTGGAAAATCTTCGGAATTGTAGATTTCATTCAATTCTTTTTCAAGGGAAAGGAAATCTGGATATTTTTTCTCAGAGAGATATCTATTTTGATCGATTTGGGTGATGATCTGATAGTAAACTTTGGTTTCATTGTTGTTTATCCTCTTTTTTATTGGCATTTTGCTGAGGCCAACAACTCTTCTCTTTGGAAGATTTTTCAATAAAAATTGTTCTTGATTGACATTTTGCACTAAAAAATTCATTTATTTTTGAAAAATTAATATAGATTTTTTACCAACGTTGCTGTTTCGCCGTTCGTGGATTAGTTTTCGAAATTTTTCACCGGTTTCAGCTAATTCTTCTGGATTCATAGCTGGACTCATCTCATGTTCATTTTCACTTTCGTGCTTCGGGTTGTAACTAACCAATTTGGCAACAAATCGATTTGACTCAAATTTATCGAAAAATGAACGCGCCCAAGTAGGCATTTCATCATCCACAAGACCCATTTCCACTTCTCGGTCGTAAGGCTTGAACATTGCGTAAATCATCAAAAATAAATTTAAAAAGAATCTTAGTGAATTTATAATCACGTTGAATAATGGTCGCTAAAAAAAAATTCTTTAATTCCTGAAGCAAATTTAGAGATTAACATATATATAATATAAAAAATAATATTGGCATCTAAGTAAATAAAGGAGCACCCACCAATGGCCAAAGAAAAAAATTAACCTCTCCCTACACATACAAATATGAAAAAATTATATTTGATTACTCCACCCCCCCTTTTACAAAAAAAGAAATCAAACTTGTTAAAAAAAAAAAAAAAATGAAAGAAATTTACTTCACTCCTTTGAAAAATTCGAATGAGCGAAAGACTTCCTGTGAAAACCCAAAATAATCTATGAGTATAAATTTCTTGATTCAAACCTTTTTCAAATTCGACTTTGATCAACTTCCCGCTAAAATACCAGGCCACCATTCCAAATAAATAAAACAAACCTTCAACTGGTTTAATCGCAGCTGAAAACAACGATGCTGGCATGATAAAAGCAAAAATCACTGAAATTATATATAAAATGCTATTTGCAAAGGAGATTCTTGTTTTTATAAAATACGAGGCTGTTCTTTCTTCCAATTGTTCGAAATCTGTTTGATAATTTGTCACTATTATTTTGGTTTTTGATTCGTTTTCTCCATCAGTTATCTTCTCTCCTAACTGAGTTTCTTGTTGTGTCGCCTGAACTTTTTCACGGAAAGATGGTTGTTTGTAAATTGTGAAAAAACGATACAAGGCTGTGATGATAAAAATGTAGCATGGCAATAAATTATAGAAGTATTCAGTCGAAACAAAAGGAGTTATCTGAATATCGTCGGTTGTGGAATTGGTCATATTCAGGATAGGGTCAGATAGCAAAATTGGAACATCATCAGTATCAGTGTTATCTGATAAAAATCTGGAAAAAGAATTCATTTTTTGAATATAATTTCTAAAAATTTATTTTTTTCTTTATTAACAATTTTTTTTTTTAATGAAAATTTTCGGAAATATCAATATTAATGCTTAAAAAAATGTTAAACATCATAACCAATTATTGCAGGGGATATCAAATTATTTTTTATTAAAGTTTTTGTTTACGACGAATGCCTGATGCATTAGTTATATGCGCAAAAGCCATTTTTTAAATTTTGTAAAAAATTTTCAATAATAAATTCTTGAAAAAATTTTTAGATTATAAAGAATATAGTTTGGTTTGTTTTTGTTAATAGATTAAAGGAGAGGGTTGATTTTATTTTTATCACCAAAAAACATTTGAGATATATTTTCTCTTTTCTAAAATCAAAATTCCAAAAAACAAAACAAAAATCAATTTTCTGATTATTGAAAAAGACACATGGGCAACCAGTTGATAAAAAACTATGACATTCAAAAAGATTCCAACGGCGTTGCAGGTTTCTGCTCTTTGTGGAAAATTTACCCAGGCGTTCGTCAGGAAAAAACTTTGCAAGGGCCAAACACAGTGAGCATTTTTATGTTGGATAAAAAATTTTTAGACAAAGCGAACAAAAACATTCGTGAAGATTCATATTCCTTTCTTCGGAAAGAGGCCCAATCCCTTGCCAAATTTAAACAGCCAAATTGTCTCAGTATGATTGAACCATTAGTGGAAGATGCGAAAAACATGGCGTTTGTTACAGAATACGTGCAAAGTTCTCTCCAAAACTACATTAATAACAACAATGTTTCTGAAATATATTCCACAGACTTCGAGGTCAAAATGCATCTTCTGGAGCTTTTGCAAGCCTTGAGTTTCTTCCATAATGATGTGAAAATGGCTCATCTTGGGATCAGTCCAGAAAATATTTACGTTACACTAAATGGGAAATGGAAATTAGGAGGAATGGTCTTTACAACCCAATTATTAAATGATAAAAAAGGAGATAGTTCAAATGTTGATTTCAATGCAAGAAACGATGGATTGCTAGTTATGGGTCCAAATCCTAACTTTTCTGCTCCTGAGGTCTACGATATGCCAAGCAAATGCTGCTTTAGCTCAGATATTTTCTCCTTGGGACTCTTGATTTATAGCCTTTTCAAAACAAAAGCTGAAGGAAACACCACTTCCATTTATTGCATCAACGCTAATAATTTGACCCAATATAAAGACAAAATTTCATCAGTCAGTCAGAATCTACAAAGAGAAAAGTTCTTCAAGGAAATGCCTCAGACTTTGAAGAGTTTGTTATTGAAGATGCTTCAAATTGAGCCCAGCTTAAGACCCACAGTTTCAGATATTTTGGGTTCTGCATGGTTTAATGATCCATTTATTCAAACCATCGCGCATTTGGAGACCTTAGCTCAAAAAGATGTTAGTCAACAGCAATTGTTTTTGAAAGGACTTTCAAAAATTCTGTTGAAATTCGAGGCCAAAGTGATAAAAACCATAATTTTACCGAGTCTTATGGATTTCTTGAAATTAGAGCAACTATCACCCATAATCATTCAAATCATAATCATTATTTTGGAACAAAACACAATTTTGAACAAAGGTGAATTTAATGATATTATTTGGCCTTCCATCAAATCTTTGACCACAGGAAAAGAAATTCCAGCTCAATCATTATATTTGCTCGTTTCAAATATCAAGGTTTTATGTGAATTTATCTCCAATAATGATTTGCAAGCGTTTTTAATGCCGTTGATCTTGAAATGCTATGAATGTGGAGTCTCCAAATTGCAGGAGTTGGCCTTACAAAATACAGAGTTTTTAGTAAAAAAATTAGACTTCGTCTTTATAAAAACAAAAATCCTGCCAAGAGTCTTGAAACTTTGTGTTGAAAATAACGCCGATTTACGAAGAAATTCTCTCTTTTGCCTCAATAAAATCTATCATCTGTTTGAAAGATCCACTATCATTGAACAAGTGATTGGAACTCTCGAAAAGATTAAAAAGATGGGAGCCGATCCCAAAATGAACATTATAATTTTGAACATTTATGAGGGTATCTCCAAGACCATCGGCATTGAAGTATTTTTGTTTTATCATAAAATTAAAAAAAAACTTTAAATTTCTTAGGTTATTGCCACCAAAATCTTACCCAATCTGGTTTGCAACCTTTCAGATTTGAATCTTTCGAAATCAGAGTTTAAATCCTATTTGACAACCATCCAAAGTCTTTTAAAGAAAATCGAAGAAGAAAGACTTGCCAGTGATTCAGGCCCTACCAAAGAAGATGAATCAGATATGAATAAAATCCTCAAAGAAATTGAAGATATGGACAAAGATCAAACCAAAAAGAACAACGAGATTTTCGCGGCAATGCAAGGACCTACGAATTCCAATGATTTCGATTTCTTAAGTCTTTTCGATGGTGGAGGAGCAGTTAATCTGCCTCAGAAAAATGAGTCTGTCTCTTCGAATGATATCAATATCCCAAGCCAAAATCAACCACAACAACAACCAACAAAAGAAGTATCAAGTGGGCCTCAAATAACAAATAAATTTATATCGCAAGAAAATCAGGTTCAAAAACCAACGATGGGCCAAAAAATGGATGAAAACTTCGATTTTTTTAATGAAATTGAAAATTCCAACAAAGCTTTTCAAACTGCCCCCAAGCCGAAAGCACAAAATCAAGGATTATTCAATCAAGCGGTGCAAATGAAAAAAAATCAGACTGTGTCATCAAATGGTTTGACCAATATGACAAATAATGAAAGCATCAATCAAAACAACAATTCTCAAAATTTGTTCAACAATCTCAACATTAATCAGAAAACAACTTCCCCAAATCTGAATTTGAATCAGCCTAATCAAATTCAACAAAAATCCGCAGGATTCAATTCAAATATTAATTTCAATAGCAACAACTCCATTAATAATAACAAGGGAAACATGACAAATTTAAATTATGATCCTTTTTCTGAATTGGAAAACAAATCAAATAATAACAATAATAATTCAAATCCTTTTTCTCTTGATTCAATGAATACAGGTCTCACCAACATAAACAAAGTTTCATCCACTAAGCCAATTCAAAGCCAAAATATTGAAAAAAATGATATTGGAGGAGGATGGAATTTCGATGATTTTCAAGCCCCTAACAATCCTCAGAGTAAAAACTTCATTAAAATTTAGGATTTTATTAATTAATAAAAGAAAACAACTTAGGTTCAATGAATTTGAATCTGGGGAGCGTAAAAGTTCAAAAAACCTCGCAACCACAAAATAATTTCGCATTCACTCCACCTGTTATTCAAAATCAAAACACCAAAAACAACCAGGGTGGGATAAACATAGGAGCAGGAGTCCAGCCCACAACACAAAATAAAAAATTGAGCGATAATTTCGATTTTTTCCAAAATGCCAAGCCAGTTGAACAGGGCTTGAAAATAAACAAGTTCAACCCCACATTTAAAAATGACGATTTAATTTAGACAATCAAAAAATTATTGAATTAAATTTGAACCCATAATTTTTCAAGAATGATCCATTTCATAAAATAATAATCTCATAAATTGAATTTTTTTTTGAATAAAACGATGCAATTTTTTTAAAAATTAAAAAGATCATAAAAACCTCCTCACTTTTAAAATTTCCAAATAAAATTTTATTTAAAAAAATAAAATGGGTTGTGGGCAATCAAAGCCGATTTCTAACTCTGAAGTGGAAAATCCTTGTCGAGCTATCATATCCACAATATATGATAACATTCTTTCATCGCGCGACAATTTGAATTTATTGGAACCAGCATATGCTTTTTTGAATCTCATCCTTGAAGCATCGGCACGAAAACAAAAAGAATTTTCAAAAGTGCTAAGCGATGAATTGAAAAATTTCCAATTGAATTTGCCTCTGCTGTTGCAAGAGAAAAACATGAAAGAGGAAGAATTTCTCAAATATTTGCTTCCAGTAGAAGCTGCTTTCAATAGTCTCTTCGCGGAAACACCTTTCGATTTGAAATCCAAAATAAAGAATGTTGTAACAATTTCGACCACTTACACCAAAGACGAAGACATTTTGAACGAGTTTTTTTTGAATGAAGCCGCTCAATTTTGGTTCAAGAGTTTCCCTAAAAAGGACTTTTGCCAATGGCAAAGCTTCCTTGACAAATTCACCCCTGTTTATATGGGTATTTTTGACAAGGATATGGAGTTTCTTCCTGCCGAGAAAAAAGCAAATTCCCTTACCATAAAGGATAATATCAAGTTGTTGATGAAATATGAGCTTGAGACGAATAATGATATGAAAATCACCAGAGAAGGATGGAACGCATTTTCCTTTAAGATTTTGTTTAATTTCACTCAGAGATCAAAATTGGTTGAACGAGCTTCAGTACTTGCTCCTACCATAGTCCAAAACAAAATTCAGTTGACTTATATTTATGATAATGGGACTCTCATTGAGGGTGCAGATCAAAAAAAATTTGTGATTGCCAAGGATGGAGTTGAAAAAAGAGAAGAAGATGAAGAAGAGGTGAAGAAGAAAGACTTGACTGTTGCGGGAACGAAAATCACAGTGGGGCGAAACATTGAAAATGATATTAAATTGGAAGCTCCTTCAGTCAGCAGAAATCATTTCACAATTTGGATGAAAAGAAATTTGGATGGTCAACAGATAAAAAATGAATTTTATTTAAGCAATGTATCGAAGAGCTTTCTTTTTTTTGTAGTCGATGAAGATGGATATTTGTTGGCGAAGAATCATTTAATCAATCTTTCAGATAACAAGCAGTTCGCCATCCGAGAAATGCATCCAGAATTTTCACCAAAGTCTGGATTTTTGAGCATTGAGCCAGAATTTCTTGGTGCTAAAAGAATGGATCTAAGTCATAATTTATTGAAAAACAAATCTCCCTTTATTGAAATTGAATTTTTGGATGACAATCGAAAAGAAAACAAAAGTGCGAAAAATGAAGAGGAAGATTTTACTTTCAATATTGGAAGTGGACCAAAAGATACTGTGCAAGTTTCTGATAAAAGGGAAGGAGGTGAAGAAATGATTGAGCCAAATCATTGCCAGATTAAATATGATGGGAAGAATAAATGCTGGGTTATCAAAGATCAGAATATAGTGCAACCTGGAAACAAAACTATTTACAAGACGAATCTTTTATGTTATAACGATAAACAATATGAGGACATTGGTGATTTTTCAGGAACGATGAGAGGGATTAAACTGATGACCAAAATGAAAGTATTGTTTGGAACTTCAGTCTTTCAGATGAGTGAAATATAGGAAATATTTCCAGAAAATTACAACTGAAATAAGAAAACAAAAAATTTAAAAAAGACGAGAATTTTGAAAAAAAAAAATTTAATTTTTATATTTTATATTTTTAATTTTTTTTTTTTAATTTTGAAATTAACAGTTTTTTTATGAATAAAAAACAAAGGCGAACGATTTTCTTGAAATGTTTTCTTATCAATTAAAAAAAGTTTGAACTAAAAAACATGAAAATTTTACAATTGAAATAAAAAGCAAAATAAAATTCAGAAAAACAAAACTTTTTTGAATGATTCAAGAATCAGCACCAAAACTAACTAAAAGAGCCAGCATCTTAGAGACTAGCACATTTAAGGATATCAAAGGTGATTCCATTTCTCCAGAATCTATTCAGGCCTTTCAAATTTCTAATGCTAGACAGGCCACATTACTTTTTGTATGTAGTGCTGCTTATGAAAAAGCGTTCCCAGGAAAAAGTCTGAATATTGTTTCAAGTTATCGCGACGGTGTAATTTGCCAAGACTATGATTTAGCAAAGATCGAGGAAAGTGATTTAGATCTTCTTAGAAAAACAATGGAAGAAATGATAACAGGTCCATCAGAGTTAAAGGTCTTCAAAATGCCAAGAAAAGAATTCAAAGAATATTTGCAAAAAAAAAAGTATGAAGACAAGATCCAGATCTTGAAGTTGCACAGAAATGATCCGATTGATGTGGCACAAATCGAGGATTTTGTCGATTATACCATTGACGCACTCAGCACAAACAAGAAAATTTTGCTTCCTTTTGAATTGAATCATGTTGATAAAGGCTTTGTTCTCAGATATCCTTTGTTTTCGAATCCTCAGAAGTTGATGCCTTTCGTGAATGAACCTGCTCTGACAAATATCATCCAAGAATATAAAGAATGGCAGAATTTAATGGAATGTTCAACTATCCCACAATTGAATCATCATATTATCAAAAACTCCATCAATGAAATCAAATGGATTTCAGAAAACCTCCACAATAAAAAGCTGTTTGATCTTTGCAATTCGATCATAGCGAGTTACCCCAAAAAAAGAGTGCTTACTTTAGCAGGACCGTCGAGCTCAAATAAAACCACCGTAAGTTTAAGACTAAACCTTGCTTTGCAAGCAACGGGCTTCAAAACTTTGGTTTTATCAATGGATGATTATTATAAGCCCTGGAAAGATATTGCGAAAGACTCCGAAGGAAAGCCGAATTTTGAAGATATGCAAGCTATTAATTTAGATGCGTTGCAAGAAACTTTCTCAAGTTTATTGCAAGGGAAGGTCACCAAAAAAAGACGCAATTTATTTGATGGGAAGGGAAGTGTTGAAATCAATGAAACCTTCGTGTTGGGAGACAAACAATTTATTGTTATAGAAGGAATATTGGCTCTACATGATGACTTTATTAAAAGGATAGGAGAAGAAAATATTTATCGTGTGTTTATTCATCCTTATTGTTTAATTCAGATTGATAGACATCACATCATTAGAAACAGTGATTGCAGATTAATTAGAAGAATGGTTAGAGACTATAAATTCAGAAGTTTCATGGCTGAAGACACACTCACCATTTGGAAAAAAGTGAGATTTGCTGAAGAAATCAATATTTTCCCTTACACAGCATCTTGCGACTTCATCTTCAACACTTCATTGATTTATGAATTGCCAGTTTTGTCCAAATATGCCAAGTTTTTACTTTATGAAATTCCTGAAAGCAATGAAAACACCTTTATGGTCAATAAGTTATTGTTTTTGTTGAATCTATTCTATCCTTTTGATGATGATAGGAAAGTCCCTGGTATTAGTTTTCTTAGAGAATTTATTGGAGGATCTGATTTTGATTATTAACTAGAAGATTAATAAAATAAATAACTTTTATTAAACAAAAAAAAAACCCTCGATTAAAAAAAATACAAATTATAGTTTTTTTTTTTTTTTTTTTTTAAATTCGCCCTCAGAAAATTTTTTTTTTTTTATTTTAATTAAATTTATAGAATACAACAATATTGAAAAAAATATTTTTCAAGTAAATGGATAAATCCTTTTTTT